>Ga0115000_10001734_pt1 | contig 19107 bp, 19 predicted proteins | sample ArcticOcean_MG_C_6_FD_89690 | JGI IMG/M metagenome (GOLD analysis project Ga0115000, IMG submission 89690) | Marine microbial communities from western Arctic Ocean - ArcticOcean_MG_CB8_128 | ecosystem: Environmental > Aquatic > Marine > Oceanic | place: Arctic Ocean: Canada Basin | collected... | reverse complement strand
TAAGTAGTCTGTACTCTAAACTGTTTAACCATATATCAGTATTAAAATGCTCACGCATTACTTCGGTGCCCATTAACTGTAATGCAAGTCTTGGGGTAAAATGAGGTACGCCTAATTTCTTAGTCCAGAACATATCTGGTGTTTCTCTGAATTCTCTGCCTTCTGTAGTATCGCCTTCGAGTAATTTTCTGTCCCAGCCAAATATGTTAGAACACATATCCTTAAGTGGTGCGGCAAAACTATCTTGTGTACATCCTCGAGATACAAACTCACTGGCTACTGTGTTTTTGCCAGAGCCAATAAATCCTACAAGTCCTATAATCATATTATCCTATCACAAATCCTAAAGGCATATTACCTTCTTCCATGTTATGTAATGATTCTTTAAGGTTTAACAGTTCTTGTTGACCTTCTGCTTTGAGTTGTTCGCCGTTTAGTGTTACTGCACCGCCGGCTCCAGGTAAGCCTGAAGTATATTTGCTTCTTGCTTCACCTAACATCAGTTTACTCATTGCTAATGCGTATGAACTTAACCAGTTGCTGGCTAATACGTCTGTTAATAAGACATTTTCGGGTATAAAATTATATATACCTACTGCAATTTCTTCTTCATGTCTAATATTTCTTAAAATCTTAAGAACTTTTGTGTTCCTGTTCCATAAGAAATTATATTCACTACCAAAAATACGTCCAATAGTTTCTTTGTATTGTGCAAACGCATCAAATGTTGCAAGTCCGCCCATTTGGCCAGCCTGTAACATATACATATTATTAAATGCTACATCAAACGGATCAAAGTTTGTTCCGCCTCCGCTGTTTGTACCTATACCTCTACGGTATATACGCCTAACTTCTTGCACTTCTGTTGGTAATGTATACTCGGTAACGCCTTCTTTAGTGTTTACAAAAAGTAAACTCTCTTCGACACTACCTTCACTAAGTTGCCTGTATAAGGCAAGTGACTTATCTATTGCAACATCGTAATGTTCGCGATCAAGTTCGACATCAACTATTCCGTCTGCAAGACGTATTTGTATCTCTCGAATGAGATCTTCTCTACTGGTATATCCTATTTGGTCTTTTGGCATACTACTATTTATCAGAAAACATACTTTCTAATTAGAAAGTTTGAAGTATAATCGTATTATCATTAAATCTACCATTCATCTTAGTAGCAGTAGTTTTAATTGTTTCAAACGATTTTTTACATTTAAGTTTTCCAGTATTTACAAAGTCCTTAATTTGCTCTGGTGGCTTTCTTAGTGTTTTTTGTACACTTTCTTTTTCATTAAAATCTACAAGTGTTGTACCTTTAACCATAATACCGGTACCGTGTCTTTGTAAATTCTTTGGGTCAATATTAGTTGCTTTATACACACCTATTTTACGAGTCTTAGTATTATATACCCAAACTTCATTTGCATATACTACATCAGATAACGGAACACTTGCTATGCCTAATGTACTGTCGTTTATTTGGCACTTTAGTTTAGACACTATCTTCTCTTTAGACCGTGCCTTAGGCGCACGAGCTTTGCGTGTAGTTGCTTTTGTTTGTATAATAGTGTCACAAGCAGTATTAATTAGCTCGTAATACTGTACAAAGGCTTTACGCATCTTAATATCAAAATTACTGTATGCTTCTTTAAGATCTTCGTCTTCCCATGCAAGTACTTCCTTTGCTTCGTTGTATCCCATGTCAAACTCGTTTTTAATAATCTTAGCATGTGGTCCTTTAATTTCTGGAATATGTATCTGCATTGCTTTGTAAGGATCAAAATCTTTAATTGCTGTTTTTCTTTCAACAAGTTGATCCAAGAAGTATTCAAAATCGCCGCATAAATCTGTTACCTGTTCTTTCATACGTTCTTGTATACTAATAACTTTCTTGGGTGCCTTTTCGGCTTTGGCGGCTTTTTCAACAATAACTTTTTCGCCTTGGCTTATCCATTCAAATTTTCTTTTTTCAACATGGTCTAATGTACTTTGAGGAATATATCCTACTTTTTTAAAAATAAAGAAAACTGATGCTGTGGCGCCAAAGGCCCAATCTGGACATTTAAGTATTGTATTAATTTCGTCACTGGACCATCCTGAATTAGTTTTAATCCAGTCTCGACATATTTGTATTTTCTTTTTATCTGCTACTTCTGTTCGTACAAAGTACTGAACATCCTGATATGCTTTTTCCCGAAGTGCAGTATCTGTAATGGATTTTATTTTTATCCAATCAGGTTCTGGGGTAAAATAAACGTTTTTTGCTTTTCGCTTTGCCATATGTGTGTTTCTCTCAGTTAGTCGAATAAGTCAGGGTCTGGTGTTACATACATTATTTGTACAGAAGCTGGCCAGTCTTTAAACCCCTCTATCTTATTTTTATCTTTAAGGACATGTTTTTCCTTAAAAAACTGAGTAATACTTATCATACCAATAAATTTTCCGGCTTTTTCACCTGCTTTAAACGAAAAAAACGAATTTATTACTATGAACAGCATAAATGCTAAATGGTATGATTCCACTGTCTACTCCTATATTTTTATATAGTATAGCAGGTTTTAACTATTTGTCAACAATAATTTTATTCAGTCCCCAGGACTTTTTAACTGACAGGAATTGATACTCCATGTGGTCTTCCAATGATTCTGGAAAATGGTTGTAACGGTCCTCAATAACTACTTGGTTGCTATTAACTTTGCCGAGTATATTTGATGTTAGTGTGTATGTAATTGGTTCTGTTACATACTTGCCGTATTGTTTTATATATAAGTTTGTTAAATTTTTATAGTCTGTTAGTACTGGTGTCGGTACATTATATTCTTCTTTTGCAAAATTAGAAATGTCGTTAAGGAACTCGTCCATGCTGTCTGTTGCTTGAACCAAGGGCACCAATGTGTTAATTGTGCCATATCCAATGTTAGGCATTTTTCCAATTGATCTATCAATGTAGCCTAACTTATACCATCTATGATGTAGCTCTATATATTCGTCGGCCCATGATTTAATTTGCTTGTTGTTGGCCAGCAAGTAATCTAATAACTTGTTATAAAATGTAGTATAGTTTACACCTGTTTTGTATATGTAATCTGCTAACAGTATAGCCAACCCTAAACTATGAGCACCAATTAGAAACCAACTAAATATTGATGTTCTTAATAACTCACTGTTATTCATTGAACTTGTACTTTTAATAACTTCAATACTTTCTGCAATGCCTTCTTTAATTTCTTCTTGTATTCTTACTACGTTAAAATCATAAAAATAATCATACGCATGGAAAGTCTCTAACTTATATTTGTCCATGTCTGTGATGTACATTGGTGCATTAATTAATAGTTGTAGATAAAATATATCCATAGTAACTATTTTTGCTTGTAAGACAATTTCTAATGTTTCGTTCCATGACTCATATGTTTCTCCAGGTAGGCCTAAAATTAATTCAGTACTAATAGGTAAGTTTTTTGCTCTTGCAATTTTGGCAATGTCTTCAACCTTATTAATTTTCATGTTAGTACGTTTAATATTTTCTAAAACAACAACACTTGCTGTTTGTAGACTGATAGTAACGCCTGTTTGTATTTGTGCATCCATAAACAACTTAACAATATCTAATACCAATGCATTGTTATTTTTTGCATAACTTACTGTTAATGCTTTTGGGAAACCTTTTTCAATAGTATTTTTTGCAATTGTTTCTGCAATGAAGAAATCTCTTTCTTTATATATGCCAAAGTTACTATTAGTTAAGTTGATATAAGTAAGTTTTTTTTCAACAAACCAATCAATCTCTGCAATAATACGTTCGGTATAAAATTTATGCATTTTACTTGCTGTTGCACTTCCCCAATCACAAAAAGTACATGCATAAGGACACCCTCTGTCTGATTCTAATGTAGGTACCCATTCAACGTCTGGGTTTGCATCCATTAACGAATCAAATAATCCAGTTAAATACGGACTTGGTAGATCGAGATCTTTCATTCGATCAAATTGGTTACGTTGCGGTAAATCTTCTCCTGCCAAATATGTTTCAAGTAAAAACTTTAATGCTAATTCGCCTTCACCTATAACCATACTATCTATAAATGGATACTTGTCAAAATATTCATCATCGCGCCATTCAAGTTGAGGGCCGCCAATAATTATTTTTATGTCTGGGTAAGTTTCTTTTAGTTTTTTTGCAAGTGCATAAGTGTACTTTTGATTCCAAATGTATATGCTTAGTAACGCAATGTCACTTCCTTTACAATCAATAACTGCTTGATCAATTGGATCACGTTTAAATATCCAATTGTTTACTTCAAAGTTTTCTGCTATAACAGGATCTGCAACAGAGTATGACCATAACGTACCGGCAGTATATGGTAAGTAGTAACTATTTAAATGTGCAGGGCCTGTTTGAAAGTTTGGATTAATTAAACTAACTTTAAACATGTTTCCTAATCCTATTCATGGCCCAACTTCTGCGTCTACCGTAAAAGATATAATCTAAATGTAGTTCGGCTGTTTCAGGAAAATGGTTGTATCGATCTTCAATAGTAATTGATGGGGCATCAAGTAAATCGGATGTTAATGTGTAATCAATAGGGCTATGTAAATACTTGCCAAATTGCTTAATATATGTTTGTGTTATATTACAGTAATCGTGTAATAAATTGTCGTTCACTTTGTATTTTTCTTTTGCAAATTTAGATACATGATCAATATATAAATTTACTTTATTATTTTTTTGTAATATAGGCATTAAACTAAAAATAACTTGCCAACCAATACTTTTGATACCGCCTATTGTATCTGTAGTATATCCAAGTTCATACCATGTGGCATGTGCGTGTTTATATTCAGCAATCCAGTTACTAAAATCTGCATCATTCTTTTTTAAATATTCCATTAAGCCTAAATAAAAATCTGTATACTTAATACCGTTAGTGTTATGCAAATAATGTGCAAGTAAATGAGAGAGTCCTAAACAATGTGTGCCTAAAACAAACCAACTAAAAATACTTGCATCTAACAATTCGTCATGATTCATAGTATTACTACTTTTAATTACTTGTATAGATTCTGCTACACCGGCTTCTATTTCTTTTTGTATTGTTTCTACGTTTGTTTCATAAAAATAATCATATGCACCAAATGTTTCAAGTGTAAATTCTTCTTTTTGATCTACGTTCATTGGCGCATTAACTAATAGTTGTAAGTAATACACATCCATATTTGTAATATCATTTTTAAATACATTTTCAATGTTCTTAATCCATGATTGCGGAGTTTCTCCGGGCATTCCTAAAATTAGGTCTGTTAGCAATGGCATACTATTTTCTTTAGCAAGAGCGTTTAAGTCGCCTATTTTATTAATTTTTAAGTTTTTACGTTTAATATTTTCTAATACTTTAGTTGAAGTACTTTGTAAACTAATGTATAGTCCTGATTGTATGTTATGAGATGTTAACTTTTTAACGATTTCAACTACAGTACTATTACTATTTTTTGCAAAACTAACACTTAGTCCACTTGGGTGTCCTGTACGTCTATTAGTCTCGCACAACATTTCTGCAATGTCTAAATCTCTTTCTTTATATATGCCAAAGTTACTGTTAGTCATTGATACATATGGTAAGCCGTTATCTGCAAACCAATTGATGTCAGCCTGTATTCTTTCCATATTAAATTTATACATTTGGCTTGCTGTTGCACTTCCCCAGTCACAAAACGTACACTGGTACGGGCATCCTCTGTCTGTTTCTAAAGTAGGTACCCATTCGATGTCTGGAAAGTCTGTAATAAAATGATCAAACAATCCTAACAAATAAGGACTTTCTATATTGAGGTCTGTTAATCGTTCAAAATGATTACGTTGTGGAATTTCGTTGTTATCTAAAATGCAGTTGAATACATGCTTAATTGCTTGTTCGCCTTCATTGATACAAATGCTGTCTATTTCAGGATGTTTTGTATGATAGTCGCGGTCTCGCCATTCTATTTCTGGACCGCCTGCAATAATAATTATATCTGGATTTGCTTTTTTAAGTTCTTGTGCAAGTTTATAACAGTAGTTTTTGTTCCAAATGTACAAACTCATTAATGCAACATCGGCACCTTTGCATTGTTCTACTGTTTCGGCAATATCTGCTCGTTTGAATACCCAATTATTTATTTCAAAATTCTTTGCAATCCTTTCATCACTGGACAAATATCCCCATAATGCACCAATAGTGTATGGTAGATAATAACTGTTTAAATGTTCTGGTCCTGTCTGAAAGTTTGGATTAATCAAACTTACTTTATACATTATTTTCCTTTAGAAAATCTCTTATCCTTATTATGAGGTAAGTCATTTTCAAGTATATCTTTCCAGTTTGCAATAGTTTTGTCTAATCCTTCGCTTAGACTAACTTTAGGAAACCATCCTAATCTGGAAGTAATTTTATGGTTACTACTATTTAGTAGATATATCTCACCTGGTCTTGGTGGTTTGGTATCCCAATTAACAGTACCTTTCCAGTCTAATTTTTCAGCAATAATTTTAACATAGTCTTTAATTTTAATAGCATTGTCGGGTCCTATACAAAATATCTCTCCCTGACACTTATCTGGATTTTCAATAACTTGTTGCCAAGCATCAAGTAAGTCATCAATGTAAATAAAGTTTCTGTATGGTTCGCCATATCCTAAATTAATCTCATCTGGATTTTTAATCATTTGTGTTATAATTTGTTCTGTTACAAAGAAGTCGTTATCTTTTCTACCGTATGCATTAGTTTGCCTAATAGCAGTAAACGGTAATCCATAACTTCTGTGTGCATATTCTAAGTACTTTTCACAACCATATTTTGCAACGGCATACGGGGCATTAGGATTAGGCGGTGTGCTTTCATTAAATGCAATAATGCCTTCTTCTTTGCCGTCTCTGATAATGTCACTGATTGGTTGCCATCCGTATACTTCCATTGTACTTGCAAACACAAAGTTTTTCAAGTTAGGTAGTGTGGCGGCAATTTCAATTAAGTTTACAGTACCAACATAGTTTACTTCACTAAATGTAATTTGCTCGTAAAAACTATCTTGTACTTCTGTTCTGGCGGCTAAATGCACAATAATCTCAGGATCAAACGATTTAATTTGTACTCCTACTTTAGCATGATCTCTTAAATCTTCGTTTAGAAATTCTAACTCGTGTTGATCATTAAGTCTTTCAACCATTGCCTTACCAATAAAGCCATCTGCGCCTGTAATAAAAATTTTCATTGTATGTCCTCTGCGTTTGCATATCCTGTAATTTGCATAGTAAACCGTTGTTGATATCCAAGGTTTGCTACTAAGTGTGTTTTGTTAGGCTCTATAATAGTATAGTCGCCTCGTTTATAATCCAACCAAGTTTTGTCTTCCATTTCAAAATAATGACCCATTAATCTATCTTGTAAAAATAAATTAATTCTATATGTTTTCATATCTTCTACATTAATATTTTCATTCTTTACTTTCTGTGTTATCTTGTATAAAGTATCATAGTGTGGAGCAATAAATCTGCCGGGCATAATTTTATTAACTGTTACCGAACTATGCTTTAGCCAAGGAAACGAATATTTCATTTCTTTAACCCACGATGGGCAGTCATCTTCAAATACTTGCCATACCCACGGTGCATCATAAGGATAATCAGGTACTGCTACACCCATCCTGTCCCAATAGCCTGCACTGTAAACAGTATTTGTATGCTCAGTAAACTTTAGTCTATATAACATTTCGTCTGTTATATGGCTAATATCTGCATGTCCTTTATGCATTTTTTAACACCGTTATTTGTGCTGAATAAAAAGGTTCTTCCCCCATGTTACCTGCAATGTGCCAATCATCTATACCAAACTTTACCCAATCACCTGCTCGCCATTTAACAAAAGGCTGGTCGTGTACTTCATAATAGTGTGCACGTTTCCAATCTTCTAAAAATATTAGGTAGCGATAACTAACACCTGTGCCGTCATCATTGTGCATTTGTTTTAATTTAAAATGTTTATCTACGTGGTACGGAATTGTTTGTCCTGGTGGAACATTAATTACACTAACTACATGATGATCAAAGTCTTGAGGTATCTTTTTAGATAAATCATGAACCCATTGTGGAGACTTTTCAAACATTTGCCATATACTACTATTGTGTTCTGTATAGTATTGTTCTATTGCAGGTGTCTGTTGATAACATTGAAAATAGTCATCAAAGTTTAATTGACTCATTTGGTCATGTGTGATGCCAAAGTTATCTATGTGTCCGTATTTAATCACAATAGCTCTCTAATCCGCCTTTACGTCTTAGGTCTAATGTTGCACAATGTATGCCGCCTGAGAGCGTCATGCTGTGGCGGAATTGTACTGGTACACTATTGATACCATACTTGTCCAGTTCACGCATTAGAGTCTCTTGTGCTGAGTCTAACACTACTGTATTCTCGTCAACACTTAGTAAGTTCATTCCTATGTATGGTGAACATGGTGGCATGTAGCCTTGCTCTGCAAGTTTACTTCCTTGCACAACACAATCATCAAACCAAATCTTATCCCATGATTTAAATATTTCAGGGCAGTTTTCAGGGGTAACCCTGGAACTATTCATTAATACAAGTCCTGGTCTAAGTGGAACTATAGTGCTATCAAAATGTGCAAAACTATATAGTTCACTGTAATGTAATTTATAACCCATTGGTTCAAGTAATCTTTTTAACCACTTATAGCCTTTCATGTTACCTGAATTAGAAACTTGATATAATAGATCGGTTCCAACTCTAACAATGTTTGGAGCATCAAATATAATTTCATGATCTAATAGTGTAGGCTTATTCTCAATATCTTCGAATGTATATAGTGAGTCATGTAAATTAGGTTTCGGTGCTTGTAACCATAATGCACCATCTTCAAATGCTTCATACATTATGTCTTCGTATAATTTTGTTTCAAAGTATCTTGCTCTTACAGGAGTAGGAGTTTCAATAAGCATATCACCTAATGGTAATATTAAGTCTCTTGGACACCAACTATACCAGCCTTTTGATTGCCAACCTTGTCCAATGTCATATGATTTTTCTTCCCAATCAATTACTTTAGGTCTATGTACTTTAATGTCCATTTTTTCTAATGTACTTGCAAGGCCATCAGCATCTTCGTTCGCTTCGTCAATTACCCATTGTGGATAAGGACCTTCTAATTTTTCTACATCTGCTTTATCAAAGTTTGCATAACTAAAACTTCTTGCCGAAATGTCTGTTGCTATACGCGAATGGTCTGCACGACCAACGATGATTTCCTCGAGAGGATCCCAATCGTTATGTGAATTTACTATCATTTAATGACTCCTGTGTGTAATATATTAGTACTATTTATGTGTAGTCTTTTCTAAAACTATAGATATGTGAGTGTGGGTATATCTCATCTTGTTGTACCCAGTGTTCATGGAGTTGTGTCTCAAAATCCAAATTAGTTGCCATTGTTATTTTTAATGGGATTTTAGTTTCTGCATAAAGAGAGTCTATTGTACTGCCTACCGGTCCGTAAAATCCTACAATACCCGGAAACGAATAGACACCCTTTACAGGATAATTGTCAAATAAGGTTCGTAACCCTAACGGTCGACTTTTTACGCAAGAGTGTAAACTTACGCCGCCCACCATAACATTTTTGTTGTGGAAGTAAGAGGTATTTTCTTCCACACTATACATTGAATGTCGTGCTATATCAAGTGGACTAAGTGATTTTATTATTAAATCGGTACTGGCATGAGTAGTCTCATGGTTAGATCCGTATGCTGATAAAATTAGATTATCTACATTACACGTCTTAATAAGTTGCGATAAATTGCTTGTTAATTCATAGTAAAATGCCTTGTGCTGTTCTTTATCAAACTTGGGCCCGAGAGTGGAATGCTCGTAACAATCTATTAAAACAATAGTGTCTATTTTAGTCATATGCTTCTACTAACCAGTCTGATACGCATACACGGTTATTTCCTTCAATACCTCTATTAAACTCTTTAAATTCTTCACCGCCTGTGCCAAATATTACTGTATCAGTTTGTTGTAAAGAATGTTCGTTACATACTTTTTGATATGCTTCTCCAAATGTTTCCCAATTGTAATCAGGGCTAAAGTTTTTCATATACTCTACTCCTAATGCCATACTAAAATTATTTTGCATTTTAACTTCATTAAGCATACTGATACCGTCATCTACATAGTCTCTTGTAAATCGAATTCCTACTCTGTGATTTTCTAACGTGCAGAAGGGTTTACTTAAACTACATGTTACTTCTTTAATAGCAGGAAACTTATATAAATTAATATATACATTTTTTGATATACCCCAGTATGCTAAGTCTACACATACCGGAATGTCATGTACATCACACACTTGCATTAATTGATCAAATTGAGGGTGCATTACACCAAGATCACTAAATGGCACACTTATTAATAATGCATGTAAGCCGGGTCCTCGTATTACACTTTCCATATCTCTGAAGTCTTTTACATAAGCAAAGTCAACATGTTTTCCCATACAAGCATGATACTGAAAATCGCCTGACAGTACAAGTATCTGTCTATCGTGACTGTGTCTTAATATAAAGTTGTCAAACGACTGGCTTGTTCCTTGTGTGTAGTCTGCGTGTGTAAAATCGTCTAACCCTATGATAGATTTATTATTACTAAAGTTTAACCACTGTTTCCAAATTTCAGCATATTTGTCTAACGTTGGTGCTTCTAAATTGTCTTTATCTATAGTGTCATGGAAATCAATTATATTGCTATTTCTAATTGGTCTTGCGCCTCTAATTGCTGGCATGTTCTATTACTTCCTTAAAAAAATTATTATTACTTGGCCTTCTAAAACTACCTGACATGCACATTTGATAATTATGTTCTACATCTTCTTCTGTTTTCTTTACTAACTGATTCCAAGTATAAGAGTCTAACGACCTAATATATTCAATTACATTAAATGCACCTTGAACTCTTTCGTATAAAGTGTCGTATGTGTTAAACTCAATTGGCCAACAATCTTCGAACACTTTAAAATGTACTTTTTTTAATTCTTCGTAAAGGCCTTTACACCCAAAAGTTATAAATGGTTTCTTAAAAAACATTGGTATCATTTGTTTTTCGTCAACATATCCGTATCCTTTTGCTTCACCGCCGGGTGCTATAACTATGTCGCAGTCTTTATATAACCATGCACCAGGAACGCCTCTATCATTTATATCCATCATATCAATGTAGTGTGGAAGTTCTAATAAACTTTTAACACACTTGGCTAAAAATACATCATCAACATCTTCCTCGGCAATAATATCTTGTAATGCTTTTGCAAATAATTCAATGTAGTATGGATATTCTTCACTTGCTAATTTTGAGATTCTATATAGGGCATTTGGTGCCATACTATAAAAACGTCCGTATGTTATATCGCTTATTCCGTGTCTACTATTTTCAATCATGGTGCCAAACATTAATCTATGAGATCTGCAATTACGAGTAGTAAGTAAAAACTTATTTGGAGCGGGTTCCATATTTCTATCTGTGACAACTTTAGGATATTCTGTTTCGTTAAGTTTTATATGTGATTGATTTATTAACTTGTTGTCGGATATAACTGTTGCCCAATGCACTCTATCAAGGTACCATAACTTAGGAATCATAGTAACATTTTTAATTCTTTTAAAATGTCTTTCGTAGTGTCCATGGTGGTCAGTTGTTTCGCCGGATCCACTAACTATTATTTTTATATCTGGATTTGCTGATCCTAATTCTGCAAAATAAATATTACTATCAAAAAAGTAAGGCTCTGTACTTGTATAAAATAAAAGTACAGTATTTGGCATGTTTAATGCTAATATTGTTTTTACTGTTGCATCTATCTCTTTACCAAAGTCTGATAATGTGTAATATTCACGTGTTTCATTTGATATTGGAAAACTTTGATAATCAATAGGAACAATAGTTATTTGATTATCTGTTTTTAATTGTGCTGTTGCTCCGTCATTGACAACATTAAACTGACACATGTCAGGATCAATTGCATATCCTTGCTCAGGATCTTCGCTTAACTGTAGTAGTGTTTCTAATGGCAATGGTGGTCTGCCCAAGAATCCGCTGGATTGGTGTCGTTGAATAGTGTCTTCATCGAATTGGAAGCCGTTATGCAAGTAAAAAATGTTAATATTAATCATATATATCCTGGCAGAGAGTAAGGGATTCGAACCCTTGAACCAATTACTCAGTTACCTCCTTAGCAGGGAGGCGCTTTCGACCACTCAGCCAACTCTCTTCTTTATAATATTTATCGTAGTTAAATGCAGTTATAATATTTTACTGATAGAATTCAAAAACTGATAAATAGTAATATGAGCAGACTATCTTTATGGAATCCGACCAAAACTAACGATTTTACATTTATTGATCGAATTGTTGGGGAACACATCTACGCAGGTGGAACCGGTGTTAATATACACAAATATATTGGTGTACATGAAACGCCAGACGAAAAAGATCCCACCAGGCCAAGTAGTGCTGGGCAAAATTCAGAAGTCTTTATACAAGACATACTATTCCTCGAAAATAGAGATAGAAAATACGATAAAAATGTTTTTGAATTACGCGGTCAATATAACCTTGGCGACAATGACGGGTTTGACTTAACACAGTTTGGTATGTTTCTTGCAAATGATACGTTGATGATGAACTTCCATACAGAGAGTATGGTTGATGCAATGGGCAGAAAACTAATGGCAGGTGACGTTTTAGAGTTACCACATTTACGAGATGACTTATTATTAGGTAGCGATGAAGCAGTAAATAGATTTTATGTTGTTACTGATGCCAGTAGGCCTGCAGAAGGGTTTGATCCACGTTGGTGGTCACATCTTTGGAGAGTTAAATTAGGTCCAATAAGCGACAGTCAAGAATACAGAGATATACTTGGTACTGGTGAACAAGAAGAAGATTTACGAAACTTAATTAGTACATATAAGTCAAGCATTAATATTAATGACAAGTTATTAGAACAAGCAGAACGTGATGTGCCATATGATCCTACATATAAAAATACAGCACATTTATACTTTGATGAGACTGTGCCTGATAAGCCGGCACCAGCAATCGAGTTTATGTCAAACGACGGTGTACCATTAAATGGGTTAAGTCTTGTAGGTAGCGGAAGTACATTCCCCGGATCCAGCAATGACGGTGACTATTTCTTAAGAACAGACTTTACACCTAATAGATTGTTTAAGAAAAACGGAACAAGATGGCTTAACTCCGGAACTGATAATCGTGGAACATGGGCGGCGGCCAATAGAATACTATCAACGTTTATTAATAACGATAACATCACTTCGCAAGACGAAGGCGGTAGTATTACTGAGAAACAAAATTTAAGTAAGGTTGTAAAACCTAAAACAGATAACTAATGTCACATGATATTAAAGTTAAAGAACCGCAGAATCCGGTAGATGGCGAGTTTACTTTAGATCAATACGGCGAGTTAGTACAATATAAGAACGGTGAGTGGATTAAAAATGGCAGGTAAAAATTTAGATTACTGGTACGACGAACAGATTAAAAGATATCTACTACAGATTATTAGAGTATTTTCTAATTTTAAAGTAAGAGAGTTTACAGATAACGGTATAAACTATAATCGTGTTCCAGCAAGATACGGCGATGCTTCGAGAATGGTAGCAAATATTCTGCGTAAAAATTCTGAAAACGTTATTAATAGTGCGCCTTTTATTAGTGTTACAATTGGTAGCATACAGCCTGCAAGAGATAGAACTCATGAGCCAATGCTTGTCGATACAACTCAAGTAGCAGAAAGAGAATACGATAATTCAACCGGTGCATACACATCTAACCAAGGTAATTTATATACTACACAAAGATATATGCCAGTACCATACAACATGACAGTTAATGTTGATGTATGGACTACTAACACCGATACAAAATTACAAGTACTTGAACAAATATTTGTGCTGTTTAATCCAAGTATTCAATTACAATCAAACGACAATCCATTAGATTGGACCAGTGTTTTTGAAGTTGAACTAACCGATATTATTTGGAGTTCAAGAGGAATACCGGCTGGAGTGGACGAGAATTTAGATATTGCTACACTTACATTTAGTATTCCTATATGGATATCGCCTCCTGCAAAAGTAAAACGTCAAACTATTATCCAACAAATTATTGCTGATGTACATTCTACAGCAAACATTCAAGACTTAGGCTTTAGTGAAGACTACCATGATTTCTTTGGAACAATTGACGACACAGCAGAAATTATTGTTACCCCAGGTGACTATTCTGTTCAAATAGCAGGTGCTGTTGCAACGTTAGTTGATCAAACAGGGGCAGGCGTTAAATGGAAAGACATTATTGAAATGCTTGGCACCATACGAAGTACCAGTTTATTAAAGTTAAATATTAGTAATGATTCTGATAGTGCTGTAAACTTTGTTATAGGAACCGTTGCATACAATCCATCAGACGATACTAAACTTATATTTAATTTAGATACTGCAACATTACCATCTAATACGTTACTTGCTGTAGATAAAATTATTGATGCAAGAGCAAACTATCCTGGAGACGGTACATTAGATGTTGCGGCTACAGATCAACGATATTTACTAACAGAAGATATTGATGCAACTGGTCACCCTAATTGGGGAGTAGATGCAAAGGCTGACGATATAATACAATATAACGGGTCTGCATGGCTTGTAGTATTCAAGGCAAGTGCTGTTGTATCTACACAATATGCAACTAATACATTTACATCGACACAGTACAGATGGACTGGCAAAGCATGGATTTCATCATACGAAGGTGAATATAATCCTGCGTTTTGGAGACTTGCTTTATAATGAGTACTACAGCGGCCGGTGTTGTTTTTCTTGCCAAAGATACAGGAAGATGTATGTTGCAATTAAGAGAAGGCAACAAACGGTTCAATCACACTTGGGGTTTTTGGGGTGGCATTATGGAAAGGGGCGAAACTCCTTACAAATGTATCCAACGTGAACTTGAAGAAGAGATTGGCATGGTTCCTGAATTACAAAAACTAAATCCCATAGATGTATATCAAAGTAAAGATCAAAATTTTTATTACTACAGTTTTGTTTATGTTGTAGACGAAGAATTTCAGCCACCTAAATTAAATGGTGAAAGTGCCGGGTATGCCTGGGTCAATATAGGCCAATGGCCTAAGCCACTGCACAACGGTGCCCATTTAACGTTAAATAAAAATGGTGGCACTACTAAACTGCATACTATACTTGAAATTAACAAAGACTAAATACTATTATGAGCAAAGGCGAAATTATAGATTTTGTTGTCTTGCGGATAACAACTGAACTTGACAAGTTCCAAAGAACAAAAACAATCCCACACACGTTATTAGAAGGTGCCATCGAGATAGACGAAATTCGAGATGTGTACTATGATCAGTTGCCGGCAAAATATCAAAAAATTCTTAACCAACTGTTAAAAGAATATGATAGTCAGGTAATAGATAGTATTGAGTCAATGAAACTGGCAATGAAAAAAGACTATGCCAGAGTAATTAAAAATATGTCTACAGAGCATGATAGTTTTATTTTTAAGGAAATAATGAATTCTTATAGACCGGGTATTAATCCAATTCGTGCGTTGTATTACCAAGCACGGGAAGTTGTAAGGAGATATAATCCTGAGGATCCATCCCATTATTGGTTAATAGACTTAATTACTGACTTAGAATTTAATAATATAATATTAGATGCTTTAGGTACAGATGTTAAAAAACTTGAAAAGATTATAAAAAGATATTACTTTCCGTTAACTAAGCATGGATCAGGAATACCTTTAGAATTATTCCATGCTAAACAGCAGTTAAAAGATTTTAGGCACTATTATCAATTTTTTAGGAATTTAAAAGACTGGCAACCAGATGAATAATCTAAGCAGTTTCCATTTCTAATTCTGCTTTGAGTTTAGGATCGCCTGCATCAAACCAACCATTAGCAACCTTGTACTGACAGTGGTAGTCAGAACGCTCTGCTTCGGCGAGTGGAATCCACTGCTCTGCTTTGGAAATAATTCCTCGTCTCCAAAAGTTGTCCTCATCACGAGGAGTATGATTAGTTTGAGCTAACCATCTATCTCCACCCCAACGGAACTGGATTGGTGTTTCCCAATGCTCACACATTGGACCTTTACCATCACCGTTCTTACCAAGTTGTCTAACTTGAAAGTCTAAAATGTATTCCTCTGAGCCACTATTTGAATACTCAATTAAAGAACTCAACATCGGAATGCCGTGCTCTTTAATCTTAGCAACCTGCTCTTCTGTGAGGTTATCAACAAAGTAGGTGCTACCGCCTTTGAACTTCCAATGAGGACTTGACTCGTCTCCGTAGTTCTCTTTGTATTGTGTATCAATAACTAATGTATTTAATGTTTGCATAAAAACTCCTACCTTTTTATTTAATCTATACACATATTATAGCAGAAAATAGGATATTGTCAACCTTTTTACACTATATAGGAACGTGGTCTACCAGTACAAAAGCTGACTTAGAGCCTGCTTAGAGCGGAGTTCTCGTTGGATAGCAGTTACGCCAATAAATTCGCTTGAATAATAACCACGCACAACACGAATTGCCTGGCCTAATGTCATTTCCGATACTACTAAGTCGCTCCACATGATGTTTTACTGCCTTATCTCGTTAATGTCCAACTATTATAGCAGAAAATAGGATATTGTCAACCAATTTTTAGTGTTTTATAGGAAAAAAATCCAATTAGATGTTATACGATTGTCTAAAGTATTGTTGTGTAGTCCAACTGAGTGCCATGCATTTTCATTAGGTTTTATAAGTAAAAGTTGGCCAGGCTTGCCGCCAATTTCGTTTCCTGAATCCCAATGCTCAGACCACCATCTATCTTCGCCATTTTGGTTAAAGCAAGGGTCTTCTTTGTGTAAATGTGTACCGTACATGTATTCTGGATTTAAGTATAGTATTGCTCTAACTGGCATTTGTGTGTATGGTAATTCAATATCAGGAGAACCTGCTTTAGGCATACTTAAGGAACCAGTGGCGTCGTCATGAGGCGGAATAGATTGGGTCTTATTAAGATGCTGAATCCCATGTTCGAGTGATTTAACATCTACATCAAATGCATTATTTACTGCTTGTATTATTTCTGTATTGTAGTTGTCTATTGTATCGTTAACAATGTGAAAGTTTGTTCCGGAAGTTTGTTTTTTTCTTAGGCAGTCTCTAAGATTTTGTTCCGTTGCAAAATCTATTGCAAAATCATCTATTAGAATATAATCTAAATTATAAGTCTGGATGTTTTCTTTGCATATTTGATCTATTTTCATTTTGTTGTTGCTATAAAGATTCCGTTCCAATCTACAGGTAGGTTTTGTGTCTTTTGGAATTCACAACGTTCAATCCACATAGTATAGTAGCCTTTCATCTTGCCGTCAAATGCATCTGTTAACTTTTCGCATAAGTTGATTGCTCTGTTAAACTCTTGATTGAGATAATGATTATACATATCCGTGTGCATTTGTTTTGCTTTAGCATACTTAGTTTTCTTAATATCAAGTGCTGTGTATAGCTCTATTCCAATTGTTTTTCCTTTAACTGCTAAGTCATCTACTTTTAGATAAAAGAAATCGTTCTTAGTATGCTTGTATGTGTCACCGCCTACAAGTAATAAGCACCCATACTCTTTGCACTTGCTTTCTATTCTCGCGGCAGTACTAACTGCGTCTCCGAGTATGTCATATGAGTGTCTTGCAGTGGAGCCCATTTCCCCAATATAACCGAGCCCAGTATTAATACCAGCACCCATACCAATGGGTGGTCTGCCCTCTTTAACAATTTTATCATTAAACTTCTCCACTGCCCTAAGCATTTGTAATCCTGTTTGCACCGCACTCTTAGGATGATCTGGGTCGTCCATAGGAGCATTGTGTATGTGCATACTTGCATCGCCGATATATTTAATCACCATGCCGTCTGCATCAAGTATAGGTTGTGTAATAGCATCCATATACTCGTTCATCATTTTTGTTAAGCCTTGTACATCATCGCCAAAGCTCTCACCCAGTGGAGTAAAGCCACGTAAGTCTGAAAAGCATATACTAACTTCTTTCTTCATGCCTTGTTTAATTAAGTCTGGATTCTCTTGTAGCATACGCACCACAGTAGGTGAGGCGTAACCGGCAAATTGTTTTTGTATCTCTGCTCTTAGTTTAAACTGTATCCAAAAGTTATTAAAACTTGCTTGTGAAAATATTAAGAAACTTGCTATTGCAGGGAAAGTAGCATCAAATAATACTAAATTAGCAGTATACAAATGTATACTATAATATACAATTCCACTTATAATAGTAACTGTAGTTACTAATCCTGCCCAAACGGGCAACTTATATATTGCAAGAGCAATTAATAACATGCTCAACAACGCACACAGAAGCTCTGTAACAGCACTTAGCTGGCTACGGGTAATGTTACTCCCATCAATAAAATTTTGTAGCATATGGGCTTGTATGTGCTGTGGATAGAGATTTCCTCTTGGTGTAGGTACAGGATTTGCAACGCCTTCGGCTGTTACACCTACTATTACAAATTTATTTTCTAAATCTGGAATGGATTCTGCACCTGTATATTCTATTTCAGTAAAATGATTATTAAATCGAATGTAGGCTGTACCGTTTGTCTGTGTTACAATTGGTTCGTAACCTTTAACCATAAATTCTTGTATACCAATTTCGCTTGTCTTAATCTTATAACTTTTTTGCCCTTGCTTAACTCGTAACATTTCAATAGCAAATGACGGATATATTCTTTCTCCTACAGTAATTGCAAGTGGATATGTTCTGGTTTGGTTATCTGGTTGTGGTGCTGATGCGTTAACACCTTTTCCGTTTGCTACTGATTCTATAATAGGAATATTAGTAACAAGATTGGGCCATTTTAACAAGTAATTAGTTGCAGGAACTGGACCTATTGTGCCTGTACCTATATGAGGTCCGGAAGTTTTAATACCTCTTGTAGTCGGAGTCTGG
>Ga0115000_10001733_pt1 | contig 19117 bp, 20 predicted proteins | sample ArcticOcean_MG_C_6_FD_89690 | JGI IMG/M metagenome (GOLD analysis project Ga0115000, IMG submission 89690) | Marine microbial communities from western Arctic Ocean - ArcticOcean_MG_CB8_128 | ecosystem: Environmental > Aquatic > Marine > Oceanic | place: Arctic Ocean: Canada Basin | collected... | reverse complement strand
ATTCAACAAGACATTCATAACATTTATGGGTTTGTGAGATTTGCAGATGAAATTGTAGATACCTTTCATGAGCACAATCAAGAGGAATTACTTAAGCAATTTGAAGAAGATTTTTATGCGGCACTTAAAGTAGGAATTAGTTTAAATCCTATTCTCAATTCTTTTCAAAAAACGATACTTAAATATGACATTGACGTATCCTTAGTCGATGCTTTTGTGCGAAGTATGAAAATGGATCTTTATAAATCGCAATATAGTACCAAGGAGGAGTATAAGCAATACATATATGGATCTGCTGATGTGGTCGGCTTGATGTGTCTTAAAGTTTTTGTCGAAGGTGATCAGAGCTTGTATGAATCACTAAAAGAAAGTGCCATGCGGTTGGGTTCAGCTTTTCAAAAAGTAAATTTCCTAAGAGATATTAAAAATGATCTAGATATGTTAAATCGCTCTTATTTTCCTCAAGTGGACTTGGAGAAGTTAGATGAACCATCTAAAGACGTTATCATTAAAGAGATAGAGGAAGATTTTCAGGCAGCGAAAATCGGAATTGCACAGTTGCCTTTAGTTGCTAAATTAGGGGTCTATACCGCTTATTTATATTATTTCGAGCTTTTGATAAAGCTGAAAAAAACACCGTCATCAAGACTTTTGGAAACTAGAATAAGAGTGAATGATTTTATGAAATCTTATTTATTTTTTAAATCTTATGTAAAAGTTAAATTTAATTTCGTTTGAAACTCATTTTTATTTGGCTCACATTAATTCCATTGAGTATTCCTGATTTGAGTATCAGGATGGAATTTCACAGTCAAAAAATTACGCAGGCTTATTTAGATGCATTGCAATCAGATGCGCAATGGGATTTAAATCCTTTGGTCATGGCTTATGTAGGAGTCTCGGAGACCATGTTGGCAGAAAATGCTTTTTGGCCTCGAGAAAAATGGAATTATTTCAATAGTGGTAAAGAAAAAATTGAAAAGGCGATTGATCAAAACCAAGATAATCCAGAATTAAGATACCTCCGTCTGCTAGTTCAACTCAATGCACCTAGCTTTTTAAGCTATGATGAAAGTATTGAAACAGACTTGGAATTTTATATCAGTAATATTTTGAATTCAGGATTAAATATCACGTGGATTAAAAAATTTTGTGACAATTTATTAAATGGGAAACGTCTTTCTGATTTACAAAAGGGTCGGTTGAATGCTTTTTTACTTGATATAAATGATTAATTTTGGATAGCTAAAACATATTGGTCTCGATGAACATCATTGCTTTTGTAAGTACTTTCTTTTTTATGGAATTCGTAGCTTGGTTTGCCCATAAATACATCATGCATGGCCTATTTTGGAATCTTCATGAAGACCATCATACCAGAGAAAATGAGGTACACATTTTTGAACGGAATGACAGTTTCTTTTTGATTTTTGCTACCCCAAGTATGCTCTGCATCGTGTTAGGTTCCCATTTTTCTATTTTTTATCTTATGGCTATTGGCTTTGGTATCGCGGCTTATGGTCTTTGTTATTTTTTGGTGCATGACATCTTCATACATCAAAGAATTAAAATTTTCACTAGATCAAATAATGGTTATTTACGTGCCATACGTAAAGCCCATAAAATACATCATAAGAACCGGACCAAGGAGGAAGGTGAGTGCTTTGGTATGTTACTAGTCCCGCTCAAGTATTTCAAATCAGAGTGGAGCAAATGAGGCATTATTTATATTTGATAATAGATATTGCAACTATTTTTGTACCTTTTTTTTTTAGTTTTCATCCTCGTATAAAATTTCATAAGAAATTCAAAGCTTTTTTTCCTGCGATGGTCCTCAGTGGGTGTACTTACCTCAGCTGGGATATTTATTTTACTGTGCAAGGGATTTGGGGTTTTAACCCAGATTATCTCATGGCGCTGCGTATTTGGCAGTTGCCCATTGAAGAATTGCTCTTCTTTGTATGTATCCCTTTTGCTTGTGTTTTTTCTCATTACACATTGATAGCGATTTCTCCCCAGGGAGGATTGTCCAGAGGTATGACTAATCTTATCAGTGCTTTTTTAGCTCTGATTTTAGTCCTGATGATAGTGCTCTTTTTTGATAAAACCTACACTGCTTTCAATGCCTTTTTTACCTTAACCATCTTGATAGTCACCTTCATATCAAAGCCTAATTTGTTGAGGAGGTTTTATATCGCTTGGGGCCTACTTATATTGCCCTTTTTAATGGTTAACGGTGTGCTTACGGGTAGTTTAATTGATGCACCCATCGTCTGGTACAATGATGCTGAGAATTTAGGTATCCGAATTTTTACCATTCCAGTAGAGGATGTATTCTACGGCATGGGCTTGGTTTTGCTGAATATTTTATTGACCGAAACCTTTTTACCTAAAGCCTTAAAGTACAGAGCTCGTTAATCTTGATGCGATGCAAGACCTATTTTATAGGTACTCAAGGCTCTTTCACGTGCCAATTTATGATCAACCATTGGGGGGACATAGTCAAAGGAACCTAATTCAGGGATCCATTTTTTGATATAAATTCCTTTGCCATCGAATTTTTGTTGTTGAGAAGTTGGATTAAATACCCTAAAATAAGGGGTAGCATCACAGCCCGTACCTGCCGACCATTGCCAGTTGCCGTTATTAGAAGAAAGCTCATAATCTAAAAGTTTTTGAGCAAAATAGGCTTCTCCCCAACGCCAATCAATGAGTAAATGCTTACAAAGAAAACTTGCAGTGACCATGCGCACGCGATTATGCATATATCCCGTGGCGTTCAATTGTCTCATACCCGCATCAACCATAGGATAACCCGTCTTACCTGCGCACCATTTTTCAAATTCCTGTTGATCATTTCTCCAAACGATGCTGTTGTATTTAACCTTAAAGTTCTCAGTTATGACTCTTGGGAAATGGTAGATTATTTGCATGAAAAATTCACGCCAGATCAGTTCGCTTAAAAAGACCGCATCTGTTTCTTTAAGTGTACTGATGATTTTTCGGACACTGACACTCCCAAATCTCAAATGTGGACTCAGATAGCTCGTATTGTCGGTACTGGGTAAGTCTCTACTTTTGATGTATTCGCTCAGGGATGAGAGATCATAGGGCTTGACCTTCATGGTGGCAACTTTGAAATTCATACTACTCAAAGAGGGTAATACTTGAGTTTGTTTATAAAGGGCTTTGAAGTCGGAAGCTTCAGATGGTAATATTTCTTTGTTGAAATGAGAAAGCCATTTATTTTTATAGGGAGTAAAAACAGTATAGGGTTTGCCATCTGCCTTTAAAACTTCATTTTCTTCAAAAATGACCTGATCCTTGAAGGTATGTAAGGCAATACCATTTTCTGAGAGTAATGCGGTAATTTCTTGATCTCTTTTCCGCGCATAGGGTTCATAGTCTTTATTAATGAACACGGACGAGATATCGTAACTCTCTATCAAGGATTTCCAAACGGTAATTGGACTACCAAACAAACATTGCACCCCACTTTCATATGAATGAAGGCTTGAGTTGATGTCTGTTAATAAATCATGAATAAAGCCCAATCGGGCATCTTGTTCTGGCAAATCGGACAAGATATCTTGATCAAATATAAATATGGGAAGTACTTGGTTACCTGATTTCAACGCTGCATGAAGCGCAGTGTTATCTTCAAGTCGAAGATCTCTTCGGAACCAAAAAATAGCAATTTTCATTTATTTTGTAAGGTTATTTAACATGCCTTTAAAGATAAAACCATGAAAGGGAAAAACAGCATACCAGTAAAGTCGACCCCAAACACCCTTGGGTCTGAAAGTAGCCGTTTGCTCCAAATAGGTTCCTTTAACTTTGAATTCTAACCAAGCTTCCCCGGGGAGTTTCATTTCAGCAAATAACAGTAATCTACCTTCTTCTTTGTCTGCATATAAAACACGCCAAAAATCTATGGCATCGCCGACATGGAGCGTATCTTCTTGTGTTCTACCTCTACGCAACCCAACACCCCCAAATAGTTTATCTATAAAACCCCTTAGCTTCCACAGTCCGTTGGCATAATACCAACCTCTCTGACCTCCAATACGCCAAATACGATCAATACTTTCTTGCTTATTTGAGATTTGATGTGATCTTTGATCTCGAAAACACCCAAAGACGGGTACCTGAAGAAATTCTGAGATATTGAGATTAAATGCACTACTGATCAGAGAATCTTTCCAGCTGGATAAAATCCTATTTTCTACAATTTCTGACAGAGTTCTTTTGAGTGCTTCTTGATATTTGATGGGTTCAATATTTATAATTTTCAGTAATTCAAGGTCTCTACATACTACCTCAACTTTCATACTACTGACCAAGGCAGAAGCCAATTTGAAAGAGGTGGAAGTAACAAAGTAGAGCCAGTAAGAGGATAATTTTGGAGTCATTATGGGCACGGTAAAGATGAATCGTTTCAAGTTTCGAGCCTTTGCAAATCCTAAAAGTATTTCTTTGTAGGTCATGACTTCGGGACCTCCAATGTCAAAATTTTTATCATAGGTTTTCTCATTCCCTAAGGTTTTGACAAGACAATCTAGGACATTGTCAACTCCTATAGGTTGACATTTGGTGTTGAGCCATTTGGGGGTAATCATGAGGGGTAATTTTTCGACCAAGTCACGAATGATCTCAAAAGAAGCACTGCCCGAACCTATTATGATACCTGCACGTAAAGTGGTCAAAGGATAAGAACCTAGGCCCAATTCATACTCGACCGTACGTCGCGATGATAAATGTGCTGACAATGAGTCTTCATTGGTAATTCCACTGAGGTAAACTACATGTTGCAGGTCTTTGTCTTTCATAATTTCACGAAAATGAATAGCAGATTGTTTCTCTAACTTTTCATAATCATGGTTGTTGGACATAGAATGCATCAGATAATAAGCTCCTTCAATGTCTTGGGGTATTTTTTCTAGAGACTTGAAATCTAAAAAATCAACTTCAATGACTTCTATTTGGTTGAAAATAGAGGCGGGTGCAGAAAATCTATTTTTGTCTCGAACGGTACAAACTATGTGATGGCCATGGTATATTAATTCGATGAGCAGTCTTTTTCCAATGTAACCCGTTGCACCTGTTAATAATATTTTCATGCTGAAAAGGTCAAATTTTCGTTTTTCTCGCGAGAAGTTTTTTGATGTCTTTTTCTAGCGCAATTGGGTTTGTATATGGGCCGTATCTTCGAAACGGACTTCCGTCATTGGTGATTAAAAATTTCGTGAAATTCCACTTGATTCGACTTCCAAATAACTCAGATAATTCATTTTTTAAGTATTTAAATACAGGATGTGCATTGGGGCCATTTACTTTTGTTTTTGACATCAATTGAAAGGTAACCCCGTATTTTAAGAGGCAGGAAGTCTCCATTGTTTCATTCGATTCAGGTTCTTGGGACATGAATTGATTACAAGGAAAGCCTAAAACGACGAGCCCTTGCGCTTGATAATCATGATATAATTTCTCAAGCTGTTTAAATTGTGGGGCCAATCCACAACGTGTCGCTGTATTTACAATCAAAACTGTTTTGCCTTTGAATTGATCAAATTGCATCTCATCTCCAGCCGCCTTTTTGGCTGCCAATTCATAAAACTTTGGCGTAAGTTTTGTCGGAGCTATTTTGGCAGTGATCATAGGTTACGCTATTTTTTTAAGTACCAAAGGACTTTTTATTTCAATATGCGTCGCTTTTAGCGTATGCATCAAGTTATATAAACCAAAAAAAGTCCGATTCACATAGATAAAATGTTTAGATCCTCGATTCCCATTGTATTTTCTTAAATCCGTTTTTTGAGCAAATTCTTGTGCCATGTTTGAGAGGGCATCAAAAAAGATTTTGTCTGAAAAGTCAAAATAATCGGTATGGAAGGGTTGAGTAAATAGGCTCAGCAGGTCATGAAATACTTCCTTGAAAAAATCAAGCTCCTTTTTTGAATCATCAGATCTTAAAATTTCGAGTTCATAAAGTTTCTTTTCAAATAGACTTCTATTATTTATATTTTCTTTCTCTGAGAGCGTGAAATAAGGGTAATAAAATTCATCAGGTAAACTTTTCATACAACCAAAATCAAGAGCGATGAGCTCTTGCTCTTTTGAGACCAAGAAATTACCAGGATGTGGATCCGCATGCATTTTTCTCAAGACATGAATTTGATACATGTAGAAATCCCAAAGGGCTTGACCAATTTTATTGGCCAACACGGGGTCATTATTTTGAGCGGCAAATTCTGTCAGATGGAGTCCATTCATCCATTCCATGCTTATGATGCGATCGGTTGAATATTCTTTGTAGTATTCAGGGAACTTCATATTCGGAATGTGCTTGCATGCCTTTGCAATTTCAATACTTTGATCTACCTCAAGTTTATAGTTGGTCTCATCGATGAGTTTTTCCTCTACTTCTTTAAAATACTTATCGGAGTCTTTGCCCTTAATATTAAACATGCGAATAGCAATGGGTTTTATCAAAGACAAGTCGCTGCTGATACTTCCTGCAATCCCAGGATATTGAATTTTTACGGCTATTTTTTTTCCGTCTTTTTCAGCTTGATGTACTTGACCAATACTTGCGGCATTAACAGAAGTAGTATTAAACTTATCAAAAATTTCATGAGCAGATTTTCCGAAATATTTTCTAAAAGTTTTATTGACAAGTGCGGGCGATAATGGGGGTACAGAAAATTGTGAAAGGGAAAATTTTTCTACATATGCCGCAGGCATGATAGATTTTTCCATACTCAGCATTTGGGCTACCTTTAGCGCGCTACCTTTGAGATTTTTAAGGCCATCATAGATATCATTTGCATTGGCATTGTTTAATGTTTTTTTAGCTTGCTCTTGTTCTTGAGTAAGGCGGTTGCCGTAGTATTTGATGTAATTAACACCTACTTTTGCTCCAGTCTTAACGATTTTGGTTGCTCGCTGAATTTTTGTTATTGGAATTTGATCGATCGTCTCCATTTAATTTTTCCCCATTATTTTCTCTTTAACAAAAAATTTACCTAAATCCAACAGACTTTTCAGTGGGGTGATATTCATTAGTTCAAAACTCGTTTTAACCGATTTCTCAATAAAAATATCTGTTTTTTCAAAAGAAGCACTGGCATCTTCCATCCAAAAATTAATGGTAAATAATAATTGTTGCCAAGAGAGTTCGGAGAGCCCTTTCTGCTTTACTTCTTCCAATTTTTCTTGTTTTAAATCCAATGTTTGGATATCCAATCCATCTACAAATTTCTTAAATAATTCTTTTAAACCGACCAATACGCCATTTGTCTTGAGACTAGCTTTGGTCGTGGAGAGGGTCATGATGACATAACTTCTATTGGCTTTCAGAACTTCAAAGAAGGTGAAGTAAAAGCTGAGTAGTTTATTTTGAGCGTCAAAATTTTGATACTCCTCATTTTTTTCAAGAAGTATCATGGTATTGTCAAAAAAGTTGCTAAAAATAGATTTTTCGAGCGATTCGAAGGTGCCAAAAAAGTTATAAAATTCAGCTTCGGTAAAACCATTGCCCTTGCCAAACTTGTAAACTGATTCGGGAGTGCTGCTGTGCTCTAGTACATGCTGCATGTACGCTGTGATGATGTCTTTTTGAGACTTATTTTTCTTCGCCATGTGTTTAAATTTAACTTGCTACAATATTAAACTCTTGGTTTACCGCTATGGTTCGGTAATCAAAAATTTCTTTAAGTTTATTTTCAATGATTAGGGTATTGGCTATCGCTCCAATGAAACCAAAGGGTGGGATATAGGTAATTAAATCAACCATTTTAACTCCTTTATTGTCAGGAATCAGTTTGTGCTGATGATGCCACATCTTATAAGGTCCCACTCTTTGTTCGTCGATAAAATAATCCATTTCTTTTACCTGAGTGATTTCTGTCATCCAGTTCATTCTTATGCCCAAAAGGGGACTTACTTTATAGGTAATGATCATGCCCGGGTACATCTTGACATTGTCATCTTTTGAAGTGATATTGAATCCCATCTCTTTGGGAGTGATTTTTTTAAGATTTGAGGGGGAAGAAATGAATCCCCACACTTGTTCGAGGTCAGCGGCAACGTGTTGTTCTACGGAAAATTGGTAAAATGCCATACTTAAATTTGAATGAATTAATGATATGTTTTTTTATGACCTAAAAAGCAATGCGCGTCTTTCTGTATAAAAGAAAGAACATATAAATTTTAAACATAAAATTCTGCTAATTTGTTCACAGAAGCGCTGAATGTAAGAATTATTTTAGTTTTGAACTAAAATTTATTTTTTTCAGTTTTTACAATAATAATTATTTTTCTTTCGTAAATCACATTATGAGTACGTATTCGATGGCTCAAGTAGAAGCCTTATCAGGGATTAAAGCGCACACGCTGCGGATTTGGGAACGGCGTTACAGCTTTTTAAATCCTAGTCGTACTGAAACTAACATCAGATTTTTTTCAGATATTCAACTCATTCAATTAGTAAATTTCGGCATTCTACTCAGAAATGGACACAAAATATCCAAAGTTGAAAAAATGCCTGACGACAAAATTCATGAGTTGGTTGATCAAATTTTGTCGCTTCCTGATCAAGATGTAGATCAGGAAAAAAAAGAGGACATACAATCCTTGACATTGGCTATGCTGACTATGGATGAAATGAAGTTTGACGAAATATTCAAGCTGCATGTCATTAGAAAAGGTTTACTGGGTACTGTCAGAGATTTAATTTATCCCTTTCTTCACCATATCGGTATTTTGTGGAATACACAAAAAACCATGCCTGCACAGGAACATTTTATCTCCTGCTTGATAAGGAAAAAAATCATCAGTGCCATTGATGCGATTCCACATCCTCCCGCCAATGCTAAAAAAATCGTTTTTTTCCTTCTTGAAGATGAGCACCATGAGGTAGGTCTTTTGTTGGCCTCCTTCATTGCTGCCGAAAGAGGATTTAAAGTGTATTATTTAGGTCAAAATGTTCCGGGGGAAAATATTCATGAAGTTTTAAGTATTGTAAATGCAGATTTCATAATGTCTATGTTTGTGGCACCAAAGGCAGACAAGACGGTAAGGCAAATTGAAAAAGTACTGGAAACTACTAAAACACCATTTTTGATTTCAGGCAATCCACAAAACTTTGTGTCGCTAATACAAAATGATCGGATCGTTCATCTTGCAAAGCCAGAATCATTAATAGATTTCTTAAACGATAATAGAGGGCGAACCCCATTGAATGGAAAATAAAGATCTGCAACAAATTAAGAAATTGAGACGAGGTTAGGCAAAGTTATCCTAACCAATTTTTCCTTATCCCAATAAAAATGACAATTAAGAAAGTGTAGCCTATGAAAAAGGGAACAATGTATTCTTTCAATCCTAAAACGAGCATGAGACTGATAAGAAGTAATTGAAAGCCTAGGCCTAGGGTTGAGATCGCTGTCATAAACCAATTTGGAAATATTTTACCTTCAGCAGCATTTTTATCAAGCCGGTAAATAATTCTGTCAAAGTAACTGTAGAGTAGGTGATATATATAAAAAAGGCGTTGTACATTTTTCTGTTGTTCCCCTTTCATTGCGGTGGGCGCCTCACTTTCAATGATTCTGCTAGTGGTATCGCCTCCCAACTTGTTTCTGAGAATAACGTAATAATAATTATATAGTGTGCCTTGTAATTGCAATCCAAAAAAAGCGACTAAAGTGGTTGAAATGCGGGCATCAGAAGTTTTACATATGGCCATCATGATCAACAGATTCAGGGTAATATCAGCGATTGAATCAAAGTATCTTCCTGTATAGGAAGGTGTTTTTTTAATTCTTGCTAGTTCGCCGTCTGCTGCATCAAGTATGGATTTGATGACTAGAAAAATAGCGGCCAAAACAAGAAAATCATTCAGGATACAATATATGGCAATTAGGCCACTCAAAATAAAAGTAAAGGTCACGTGAATAGGGGTGAAACTACTTTTTCTCAAGGACCCTGCGATGACCCTGGCGGCGGGTCTCCCATAGTCAGAGAGATCAACAAATTGATGTTGCTCGGGTAGTTTTGACATAATTGGGGATTACAAAAATTTAGGATAGTTATGAAAAAGAAACAAAATTTGATCAGATATTAATCTACAAAGATACTATCTGATCGGCAATCGAGTTTAGATTCTTTTTTTCAGTGAATATAATTCAAAATTGAATTGATCCAGCGAATTAGATGCGATCAGATATCTGCTGAATGAGCTGAATAAGTTGGGCCAAGGAATCAAAAACATAATATTTTCCTTGGAAACTGTGTCGATCATAAGAAGCGCCACTAGTGAACGCCTGAGTGGAAAAAGAGATTTGATTTTTAGGATCAAATGCGATTTTTACCTCTGAAGAAGAATAAAAAGTAGCACCAAAAGCCTTAATTCCTGATGATTCCCTTATCAGTCCCAACTCAATGAGCATACCTCCAATAAAATCAAGTTCTATTAGTAAATCCGAACGATCTTCATCCAGGGCACGTAAATACGTTCTAGCCAACAATTGATACATATCTGAGTAGCTTTTTTCAGCTAAAAAAGGGACATGTCCCATGATGTCGTGCCAGATATCCGGTTCGTCGCAATAGTCGAGTTCATCAGGTCTTCGCACAAACTGGGTCAAGGGCATTTGGTAATTACTAATCATGGTATACCATGATTTTTGATCTAGTATGACATTTTCATTTGTTTGTACAAAAGTGTAGCCCGTATAAGATTTTAAAGCTAGGGTTAATTGTTCGGCTTGGGGTCGTTTATTTTGATTTAAGCCCAGTTTTGAGAATCCAGAAATCCAAAGGGTTGAGATGGCATTTAAAGATTGTAAACTTTGAAAATGGATCTCAAATAATTGCTTCCAGTGGTCATCATCATGGACTAAATCAAAGGTACGCATGTCCTAAAAGTAGATGTTTTACTCCAAGTTAAATAGAATATTTAAAATGAGCGATCAAATACTTATTTAGACCTTTTCTAAAGGAAAATTTAAGCTTATTTTTTCTTATAAATTCTAATGATATACGATCGTTTGGATGGCTCGCGCGGGAATAGATGAGGCTATTTTCTGCGTTCCAACGTACATATTATAATCTATTTTGACGGCGCTATCGTTCATGATTACGGTAGCATATGAATCATCTGGATTGACGAAAGTAGTTGCTTGGAGAAAGCTTCTGCTACTGACTGTACTGACTCTTTTGGCACCTGGACGAATATATTTTGAAAAATGTCCAATATAATAATAAGTAGGTGTCAAAATAAGCTCATCGGTCTCTGTATCACCGTGGATAGGTGCAAAACAAAAGTTAGCCACATGATTAGGACCACCATTTTGATCTAAGAGTATGTTCCAATCGGTCCAGCCTGCTGTCCCTTGGTTAAAATCGTTGATCATAGAGTTGCCGTAGCGCTCAGCATTTGGCCAAAACTGATATTTATTGGCGTCAAAACTTTCATTGCAACCTTCGGTGAACATCAATTCCTTATTGGGAAATGATTCCTTAACCTTTCCTAAATTTTCAAATTTAGCGTCACTGCCGGTCCAGGTTTCATACCAATGGAATCCGGTACCCCAGGCATATTTCGCAGCCTCTGGATCTCCTAATATTGTATTGGCTCGATTGGTAATGAGATCTCTGTTGTGATCCCAAACGATAATGTTTTTATCCCCTAATCCTTCTTTAGCCAAAATGGGACCCAAGTAGTTTTTCAAAAAATCTCTTTCTTCTTGTGCAGTATAAATACAGGATTCCCAACGCTGTGTAGCCATAGGTTCATTTTGTATGGTTAGACCCCAAATGGGAATGTCAAGTGCCTCATAGGCTTTGATAAATTTGGCATAGTAATGTGCCCAAGATTCGTAAAATTCGGGCAGTAAACTACCTCCTTGAAGCATATTTCCATTGGTCTTCATAAACGCTGGAGGACTCCACGGACTTACATAAGTCAACAAAGCACCGCCTGCTTTGGTAATGGCTTTTTTAATCAGAGGTATCCGATAGGTCAAGTCTGGTGTGATATCAAAGGTTTTAAGGTCTGCATCACCTTCTTCTATATAAGTGTATGATTGCTCACTAAAGTCACAACTGTGAATCGTTGTCCTCAAGAGGCTGTATCTGATCCCGTTTTGCCCATAATAGGCTTCTAATAAGAGCTCTTGTTTTTCAGGAGACAATTTTGCGAAAACTTCAGCCGACGCGTCAGTTATAGCGCCTCCGATACCTATCATCGTTTGAAAGGTTTTGTCAGGATTTATAAAAATAGATAATTCTGTTTCTAAGGGTTGCTTACCTTTTTTGAATTCCAATTCAGCAGTTTTTTGCAACCTTAGATTTGTATCTTTTGCTGTAGTGTAGATACGGGCAGAGGTGGGAACATATCGTCCAGTATCAGGTATATTTTTTTCAGTCATTGGAGGTGCATTATTTGAGGTACAACCAATACAAAAACCGATCGTAAAAACGAGGTATAATTTTTCAGCAATTAGATTCATAATTAAGATAATGATTCGGATTTTATTAAAAAATGAAGAATCTAAACTAGTCTAATTTCGACACAAAAGCTGCCGTTAAATCAAAAACTAATTCCTAATTATTTATTTAATTGGATTAAGAAGTGATCCGCGGTAATATGCAATTCGTTTTTTCTCTCAACTGTCATTTTATCAAAAGTTTTTATAAGTAGACCTAATCGTGGATTTTTAATAAAAAACATGCGATGAACATCCATAAATCTCCAGAATAAGGCATCCCAGATCGGCTGCCAATCTCCTTTGGGATAATCACTCATCTTCATTAAGTAATTAGATCCACTGATGTAGGGTTTGGTCGCGAAAAGGCCCCCATCTGCAAATTGGCTCATGCCATAAACATTGGGAACCATGACCCAATCATAGGCATCTATAAATAATTCCATAAACCAACGATAGACCTCGTCTGGATCAAATTCACAAAGTACCATGAAATTTCCCAGGACCATCAGCCGCTCGATATGATGACAGTAACCTGTTTTTAAGATTTTATGAATGGTTTGATCGATGGGGTATATGCCGGTCGTACCGTTATAAAAGCTTGAGGGTATTTTTCGTTTGAACCCCCAGTAATTAGTAGATCGAGAAACAGAACCCTGGGAAATATACATGCCCCTTATAAATTCTCGCCAGCCCATTATTTGACGGATAAAGCCCTCCAACGAGTTTAATGGAATATCTACTTTTTTTGCATGAAGAAGCGCGGCATCAATGATGGACTTTGGTGAGATCAGTCCTGTGTTGAGCATCGGGGACAATACACTGTGATTCAAGAAGAGCTCATCTTTGACAATCGCATCTTCATAAGTACCAAACGCTTCGAATCGATTTTCAAAAAAGTCTTCTAACCATTTTTGTGTGGCAGGCCCATCAATCGGGTACAAAGGTTTTGGCGTAAGATTACCGGGATTCTTCGAATAATGCGTTTCAATATAGGTCAGGGCTTCACTCCAAAAGGAATTATTTAAGGGACTTTTAATGGTCGGTGGAAGTTTATTTTTAGGATATTTTTTCCTGTTTTCATCATCAAAACTCCATTTTCCACCGATGGGCTCATCTGCTGCATCGACTAAAATATGTTGTTTGATTCTAGATTGCTTATAAAAAGAAGTTTGAAAATACTTTTTTTTATGAGGACTAAAGAAGTCCCTAAGATCTGAACGAGTATTGATGAAAATAGGATTCTCGTAGAAGGTAAGTTTGATTTTTTGCTGTAGTGCAGCTTGTTTTATTCTTTTTTCTAACCAGTAATCGGTAGGGTCAACAAGATAGATGAGCTCTATTTTTTCGATAGAGAGCAGGCCCATTAAATGTCCTAAATCTGATCTTTGGTCACCTATTTCTATGTAATGCACCGTGAGGCCTCTAGACTCCAAGTAGCTGGCGTGTGCCTTCATGGTAGCTCGATGGTAGGCCAACTTCATTTTATGAAATTTATATTGTGAAAAGAACAAGGGCTCTTCGATCATATAAATATCATATCCATTCTCGTACAAGACATGTGTTTGAAAAAGTTGATGGGGAAATATAATGTTAATTCCTTTCATTTTTTTGGCTTCTGCAACGTTTGCTACAATAAATTACTTGGTCCCATGTAAGTCGCCATTTTTTTCGCCAGTTGAAGGAGCGTCCACAGACAGGGCATATTTTATGAGGTAAATTTTGTTTTTTTATCATTAAACTCAGGGGTTTTTTCCGCACGAGCATAAGGGAACTCGCCTACCTTTTTGAGTGCATAGTAGGCATTCAGTCCAGAGATACCAACACTGTCTGCAACACCTAAGTCAATATATCCTTCTATACTCAGAGAGGTGTCAGGAATGATTAAATGTAAGATTCTCCCAATTAACATGAGGGTATTACTGGATTTTATGGGGACACTTTCTTCGTGGATTAAGCCCATTTTCAATTTACTTTCTTTGACAAAAGGTGCTGTGAAATCTTTATGATACTCTTCGGTAAATCCACACTTCTGAAATTCAGAAACATTTTTTTCAAATTTAGCTGAGGTATAATGTGCTTGTTCAATGAAATCGGAAGGAATGTGGTTGATGGTGAATTGCTTATTTTCTGAAATGTTTTCATGGGTATGCCTGCGCACATTTTGATCAGGTCGTAAAATGAATCCAAGATAGGGAGGGTTACTGCCTAGATGCACGACAGAGCTGATGATGGCTAGGTTCGTTTGATCATTTTTGTCTTTGGTACCAATTAAGTTACCTGGCTTGATACCCGAGACTGAATTAATGATATTCAATCTTTTGACATGAGGCATTTTTTTAATACTAGATTCTGATAAATACATATTTATTGTTTTCTGACATGTGTTTTTAAAATTCTTTGACTTTCTTTTTTTACTTTTTGGCCTTTCCGGTGCCCCCAAATTTTTTCTCGAGCTATTTTTCCACTTTCCTCCAAATTTACGATAGGAAAGGGATAGTCAACGCCCATTTCAATACCATAACAAGATTGATCAAAATGATTCATTTTGTAAGGTTCGTGGATAAAGGGCGTAGGTACATTAAAGAGTTCAGGTACCCACTTTTTAATAAATACCCCTTCAGGGTCATGTTCGTAAGACTGTTTTACAGGGTTATAAATCCGGACTGTATTAATACCGGTCGTACCTGCTTGCATTTGAAATTGTGGATAATGAATGCCTGGTTCATAGTCAAGGAATAATTGGGCGAGATGATAGACGCCAGTTCTCCAATCTTGGTCTAGGTGATGGCATAACAAGGATACCAACATGGCACGCATACGAAAATTGATCCATCCCGTGGTATGAAGACACCTCATACAGGCATCTACCAATGGAAAACCGGTACGTCCCGATTGCCATGCGAGCAGATGGTTATTGTTTTCAACTCTTACTAGGGATTCGTAGCCCCTGTTGACACATAAAATCTCATAGTCACATTCTACTTCAAATTTTTGAATGAAATGGCAATGCCATTTGAGGCGTGTCATGAGACCCCCAAAAGCACGTTTATGTTTTTCAAAATCTGCGTGATCAGAGACATGATACATCGCCTGTTTGACACTCAAATTACCCCACGATAGGTAGGGAGAGATTCTTCCACAAGATTTTCTGCTTTCAAGGGGTTTAGAGATCATTTTATGATAATTTTTACCCCGATCATGGGTAAATGATATCAAGTATTTCCAAGCCTGGGTCTCACCAGCGGCTTGTAAATGTGGAGTAACTTCAAGAAATTTTGATGCTAAAGTGGGCGGTAAGGAAAACGGATGATTGAAGGGTGGTTGGTCGTTTTGAGTGAATATATTTTTGATGGGTGGAATGGCGATATCCTTGAGCCACACTTGATCCCAATTTTTCCGATTGTTCATTCCTCTTATGACCCCACCTTTTTGGAATTGATGCCAATAAATGTTGTTTTTTTTTAAAATTTCCATCACTTTTTGATCTCTGCCCCAAGTCAGTTTGATACCTGATTCTTGATAGGAAAAGACCGATTTTAAATTAAAATGATTGAGCAGGAATTCAAAAAAAGGAGTCGCTTCGGTATAGAAAATTTGTATAGATCGATTGAAAACTTGGAGGGTTTTATTGGCATCGGCCAATGAGTGGTATATAAATTGTTGATGTCTTAATGAACTATCGGGATAGTCAAGTAAAGAAGGCTCAAATAAATAAACGATGAGATAGGGAAGCTGGGCTTGCTCTGCAGCTTCAAGTGCTGCATGATCTTGTGTTCGGATATCTCTTTTTATCCAAACGAGGTTTACGGTTTTTTTTTTCTCTTTCACAAATGGTTCTTACATTTCTTCCAGAAAGCAAAAAAGGAGGGAAAATAGCCCTGCACATCAAACATCCAATCTCTCGCATCTTCAGTACCCACATAATGCGCATTTAGGGGATGCTCTTTATAAATAATATTTTGATTTGGATAGCTTTTACTTAAAGCCTCAAAGGAGCCGACATATACTTGTAAATTTTTAATATTTACCCCCAAGGCTTGCATGAATTGAATATTTTTTGGCGCGATGGGATATTGTTCGAAAATTTTAGGTTCTAGTAAAAGAACACGATTATAATCACCCTCGTGGCGCCAATTTGGATCTAGGTTATAGTAGTTATAAACAAGTATAGGCTCACTCGGTGTTATGACCATTGTTTGAGATACTGGCAGTTCTGTTTTGAGTAGAGGCAACGTCGTTGGGACTAAAGCGGTGGGGCAGGGACGATTGACTAAAACATCATAATCGTAGTCCAAGAAGGTATTACGTTGATTAGTATTAAAAAATTTATTAATGTTCGCTTGATTTGCATAATATTTTTTTGACGCATTGCTACCCGCTACCCATTGCCAGCTCAAGGCATTGCTCGCCCAGTCTCCGTCCAATAAATGATAATACATCCATCGCGAAGGGGTCAACCAATGGCTTTTACCCATATTACAAATGACAGCGGCCGCGTACATGCGCATGTGATTGTGCATGTAGCCTACATTTTCCAATGCTTTGATCGCGCTATCTATGGCTTCGATTCTTGTTGACTTTGTCAATATAGCGATGGGAATTTCATAATGTTGAACCTCTTGTTGTTGACTTTTTAAGTCCGTATTTATTTCGGATTTTTTATGAATCCAAACTTGTTGCCAATAATCACGCCAAGCCAATTCTTGCACATATTTTTCAATGGTTTCAAAGGGATAATTCTCTTCCAACAAATAGTTAAAAACTGTTTTCGTAGAAATTACTCCTCTTGAGATGTAGGGAGATAAGTAAGTGACGGCCCCATCAACATAGTTTCTTGTATGACTATATTTCTCAGGAGCTATAGATTCTAGGCGCTGGTATATGTCGCTAAGCCGAGTAGGGAAAGAGATCATTTGACTTCCTGATTTATCGTTTTGATATTTTGTTATTTGAGATAGATCGTTGACGCGTGCATTTGAATCTCTGTATTTCAGAATTTCTTTTTTTGCTGTGTTTTTGGCTAGTACCCTGGTGTACCCGAGCCCTCCACAAATTAAAGCTAGATCTTTTTAGCCGCTTCCGCATGAGCGCAATGACTCCGCTTTCTGGAAGGGAAAATTGATAATTGATAGCTTCGAAAGGAGTGCGATCCTCCCAAGCCATTTCAATAATTCTATTCTCCTCGTTTGTAGAAAAAGAGAGGTTTATCATTTGCCTTCAGCAGCTTTAATGTTATTAAGTATTTCTTCCGCTTCGGCATGTTTTTGATCACTCAGCGAACGATTTGTTTTTGAAAGTTGGTGGGCATCCTTCAAAAGTTGTTCGTGTTTCTGATACAATTTTTGGAGAGGTGAAGTCTTTTTAAAAATATTAAACATATTATTTTGAATAACTATTGATTTCTTTTTAAACACAGGCGTGTTTATTAATGTTCCCGCGACACGTAAATGATTCGTTTTTTTTAAATCAGGATCTGTTACTTTCATTCTTTGAAGGTATTACTTTTACAATAAATGTTCTAGGTTTAGGTTTGCTTACAATATTAACGACCCTAAAGTTTCACCATTTTAAATTTGATTCAAATTATCGAATTTCTTGTATGAGCTTCGAACAATTGTTAGAGAGGTTAAAAAATCAATCGTGATTTTTTAAATAAAAAAGATGAGAAATGAAAGGACTTATTATCGTTGAATATTTAAATTTTTTAGAGGTAGAGTACGATTATAATTTGGTAGATAAAGTGATAGAATCCTCGAACCTACCCGATGGTGGTGCCTTCACAACTGTAGGATCCTACCACTATTCTCAGATGTTTAACTTGGTTTCAAACACGAGTAGAATTACAGAAAGGACCATTGATGATTTATTTTTTGAATTTGGCAAATTCATATTTCAGGCGTTTGTTATGGACCATTCACAATTTTTTTCCTCAGCAAATTCTTCCTTTGATATATCCAGATCCTTAGACTAAAACTAGAATGCGTAGGAGGAAGCTGCTCCATAGATGATCCTGATTGTGAAGCTTATGGGAGTTAGGTTTCTTATTAATCTTAAGATCCCATAGCTTGATTTTCAATCGAAGATAATCTTAGAATTTCCTCATACTCTTCAGCAGATAAATCACGACTAAAATAATGAATTGGATTCACTTTTATGCCATTTTTGATGACTTCATAATGCAAATGAGGTGCCGTGGATTTGCCCGAGTTCCCTGAATAACCAATGAGATCACCGCGCTTAACCCACTGACTTTTTTTTACTAATATTTTGTCTAAATGACCATATTTAGTTTGAAACCCAAAATCATGGTCAATATGAACTTGTTTTCCATAACCACTCAAAGAGCTTTTGGTATATTTAATTTTACCGTCTCCAGTAGCATGCACGGGATTACCCACTTCTAATGAGAAATCTACGCCGGTATGTTTTCTCCTTGTTTTGAGGTATGGATCGATGCGGTATCCAAAGCCCGAAGAGAGACGCTTCAATTCTTCATTGGATACTGGCTGAATGGCAGGAAGTGCGTCTAATGATGCTTTAGCCAGAGCGTCATCTACTTCATTTGTAATGTATACATTTCCAAAAGCACCAAACCCAATAGTTCTAGTATTTCCTCCATAGCT
>Ga0115000_10001732_pt1 | contig 19118 bp, 10 predicted proteins | sample ArcticOcean_MG_C_6_FD_89690 | JGI IMG/M metagenome (GOLD analysis project Ga0115000, IMG submission 89690) | Marine microbial communities from western Arctic Ocean - ArcticOcean_MG_CB8_128 | ecosystem: Environmental > Aquatic > Marine > Oceanic | place: Arctic Ocean: Canada Basin | collected... | reverse complement strand
TTGCGTGGCAATCCTCTCCTTCGCTCGTTTGCTGAACAGTTTATAGTTTTTATCCTGCTGTTTTTGCATTTGCTCCCACTTTTCTTGGCTCATGCCTTTTGGTTTTATCTGCCTCGCGACGATATATACTCCGCCGGGGTGTCTTTTTCCTCCTTTTCCTCCTCGCTGCTGTTGACCGTTTTGTCGACGGGTCGTCGTCTGAATCGTCGAAGCTTTCACCGAATTCTCGCGGCGACTGGATAACACCACACTCATCAAAGAAGAAGAATTGATCGACGACATTTGCGCGACGACATTTCTCCTCAAACTCCTCACAGGAGAAGAAGAAGAAGAAGAAGACGTCGCTCCGGTCGAACCGCTCGAAGCTCTCGTCGCGCTGCTGCTGCTAATCATCGTCGTCGCTGAGAAGAGGTTCTCTCTCTCTTCTTTGTCTGCTTCTTAGTAGCCGTCAAATGAGGGAAAAAAGAGGGCAGAATTTTTGAGGGTTTTCCAAAAAAAACGCCTTTTTTATACTAAGAAGAAGAAAGCTTTGGAGATGATCTGATCTGTTATAATAGTTTACTTTGAGCGGCGCGCGAGATTCGTTACGTACTATCTAAATCTATCTATCAATAGCCCCCGCGATTGATTCGTTTCTGCGTTCGAGTCATCTCGGTCGCTTTCGCGGCGAGGTGTAAATACGATTTGGAGGAAGAGGAGGAAGAACTTGACGTGTGTTGTTGTCGTTTTAAAGAATAAGAAGAGGAGGAAAACATGCCTCGTCGTAAACACCGTGCCGTGAACGCCTCACGACGATCAATCGCCGCTTTTCGAAGGGCTTCAATGAGAAGCGTTTTTTCGCTTTTTATCTTCTTCTTCTCTTGGTCTTCTTCGTCGTCGTCTTCTTCTTTCGTCGTCATTTTTTACTAAGGAGCAGTCGTATTTTTTGCGGAGTTTTCTCTCTCCCTTTCGGGAAAAATCAATCAGAACATTTATCTTCATTTTCCTCTGTAAAAAAAGACGCACTACGCGCGCTTTGCACGCGCACATAAACACGCAGCGTAGACAACGAATACGAGAACAAAGAGCCCCTCTCTCTCCTCCCGCGAGAGTTATATATATTTTTTAATATAAAAAAAGAAGAAGAGAAAGAAGAAGAAATGGAGACGACAGCTGCGGATTTGACGCAAACGTTGCCACATCGCCTCACCTCTCCGTACTCGAAATGTTTCAATCGAGTGCCGATTATGAGCGTGCACGAGAAAGCGGACGAGAACGGAGGTTTATCTTTAGTCGGTGAAACGCTCGTCATCGGTGGGTGGGTGAAAACCGGTCGAGAAGCAGACGCCGGGAAGATTTTGTTCTTAGAGGTGAACGACGGGTCCACGCCGCAGAGTTTACAAGTGGTCGTCTCGAGCGAGATTTTTTCCTCATCGGAAGATTCTTCTGTGTCTTCATTGGCGGATATGAGACCGACTGGGACGAGCGTGGTTATCGAAGGCGAGATCAAGTTGCCGCCGGAAACGGCCAAAGGGCAAGTGATTGAGCTTCACGCGTCGAGAGTTCTCTCCGTCGGGAAGTGCGACGCGAGCACGTACCCGATTGCAAAGAAGAAGCAAACTTTGGAGTATTTGAGAGATAAGATTCACATGAGACCGAGGACGAACACGATTCAGTCCATAGCGAGAGTTCGGAACGCTTTGGCGTTTGCCACGCACGAGTTTTTCAACCTGCACGGGTTTTGTTACGTGCACACGCCGTTGATTACCAAGAGCGATTGCGAAGGCGCCGGGGAGATGTTTCAAGTGACGACATTGTTGGGCGAGTGCGACGAGGAAGACGGGAAGAAGTTTACGAAGAGTTCCGTGGAAGAAGCGGTGGTGATGGAGAAAAGAGCAGAAACGGCGGCGATCGAGACGAAAATCGCGGAGATGAAACAGGAGGAGAAACCGTCGAAATCGGGTTTGAAGGAACAGAACAAAAAATTGGAACAAGCCAAGAAAGATTTGAGCGAGTTGGAACGCAAGTTTCGTAAAGTTGGAGGTTTACAAAGGAGCGAAGATGGAACGATTGATTATTCCGAGGATTTCTTCGGCGAGAAGACATTTTTGACGGTTTCTGGTCAGTTAGCCGTGGAGACGTACGCGTGCGCTCTGAGCAACGTGTACACGTTTGGGCCGACGTTTCGCGCGGAGGATTCATACACGACGAGACATCTCGCAGAGTTTTGGATGATTGAACCCGAGCTGGCATTTGCGGATTTGAACGACGACATGCAGTGCGCGGAGGATTACGTCAGACACTGCTGCAAATATTTGCTGAAAACGTGCAGAAAAGATTTGGAGTTTTTTCAAAAGATGTACGATAAAAACTGCTTGGAACGCGTGGAAAACGTCGCGAACAATCCGTTCGGGAGAGTTTCGTATACCGAGGCTATTGAGATTTTAAAAGACGCCGTGGAAACGAAGAAGAAAGAATTCGTGTACCCAGTCGAGTGGGGGATCGATTTGGCCACCGAACACGAGCGGTATTTGGCTGAAGAAGTGTACAAGAAACCGGTAGTGGTGTACAACTACCCGAAGGACATCAAGGCGTTTTACATGCGCTTAAATCCGGACGGTAAAACCGTGGCTGCGATGGACATTTTGGTCCCAAAAGTTGGCGAACTCGTCGGTGGTTCCCAGCGCGAGGAGCGATTGGACGTTTTGGAACAACGCATGAAAGATTGCGGCTTGGAGTTGGAGGAGTACAGCTGGTATTTGGATTTAAGACGGTACGGTTCGGTCACGCACTCTGGGTTTGGTCTCGGCTTTGAGCGTTTGATTTTGTTCACCACGGGCATGGAAAATATCAGAGACGTGATTCCGTATCCGAGATGGCCGAAAAATTGCTTAGAAGGGCATTAAGTTCATTGAGTTTACAATAGAGAGAGAGAGAGAGAGAGAAAAAGAAGATGAGAATACCAGAAGAAACGAGCGAGCGATTACGCTCGTACAAACACACAAGAATACTAAATACCAAGAACGCGTTTTGAAGAACGCGGTAAAACTCGCGAGGAAGAAGAAGAAGAATAACAGTATTATTGAACCCTTTTAGTCTTCTTCTTCTTGGTTGTTCTCGTTCCTTTTTCTCTCCTCTCTTTTTGTCCTCGCCAAAGCGTCTCTTTTCTTCTTCCCTTTGTTTTTGAGACGACGTACGCGTTTCGCAGTCTCAATACAGAGTACGAGCTCTTCATTTTGAATTTCGTCACAAAACATCTCACAAAAAAATCAACGAAGAAAAGAGAAAGATGGGCGAAGACAACCCCGCGACGACGACGATTCAGACGACGGAAGAAAAGTTGGACCCTCTGAAATCGATTAAAGATCAGATCGTCGCCTACGACCCGGAAGACAAAGAAGAAAAAGAAGAAAAAGAAAACGACGAGGACAAAGAAGCGGATGGAAATCCGCTGACGAAAGAGCAAGAATCCGAGGCGTTACCGACGTTGAAAAGTGGGCAAAAATATACCTGTTTTACGTGTCAAACGCAAGATTCGTACAAGTGGTTCAAGAGTAAGATGGAAGAGAACGTCGGGAAGGTGATTTGTAAGAGGTGTTATCACAAGGAGTTGGTGGAATTGAGCGATAAGATTTGCGCGGTACGTACACACGTCGCAGAGAGTCCGTCGTTTTTTATTTTTTCCCAAAGGGAAAGGAAGGGTCGTCACCCGAACAAACGAAAAGACTTTTTGTTGTTCACCTTTTTTACTAACTAACGCTCTGATATTATCCCCAAACAACCACAGGCGTGCGGCACCTCGAAAACATCCGGATGTTGGTACCGATCGAAGAAGGACGATTCGAAGTGTTTGTGCCAAAAGTGCTACAAGAAAGAGGCGAGATCGATGGTGGATAAGACGTGCAGAGCGTGCTCGACGACGAAGAGCAGCCAGTGGACGCGTTCGAAGATGATCCCGGGGGCGGATTTGTGCACGCAGTGTTACAGGAAAGAGACGAAGATAAGAGAGGGGAAGATTGACATGGAACAGTTGAAGAAAGAGGCGGGGATTTTGGAGTTGAGGAAGAAATCGGATGATGCCGAGGAGGCTGAGTCTGGGGCGAGCGACGCAACCGCGGCTGGGGGTATCGGAGGAAAGAGAACGCATTTGCCGCACGAAGTCGCGCCACCTCCGCCAAAGAAGGTGAAGAAGTCGTATTACCAAAAAAAGAGACCGGTTATCATCCCGGACATCTCTCCTGAAGATGCGGAGAAGTTGTTGCGCGCAGCGGTCATACCAAAAACAGAGGAAGAGTTGGAGGAGGAAAAGAAGTTTCGCGAGTTGTCTTCAAAGTGTTGCGTCTGCAACTCGGAGGATTTAGACAACAGGTGGAAAGAGAGCGTCTTGCACTTGGAAGGTAAATTGTGCGACATTTGCTATTTCAAGGAGCTGTTGATTCGAGGAGGCTTGCCGCTCACAGCATCTAATTGAGGAGGTGAGGAGGTGGAAGAAGTTGAAAGGACACTTCGAGCGCGCAAAGTAGCGAGAAGAGAGACACGAACATACATTACTATACAATATTACTACTTACTACTAAGAGATATACATCCCAATACAAGCTAATGAACTACTCTCTGCTATGATATTCTACTTTTTATTATTCGAGACGCATTTCTTTAAATTCGTTAAAATTTGCTCCTTCGTTTTGTTGAAAATTCGGTTGTCCTGTGTTATTAAAGGTTGAAACGTAACGAGCTCCCACGTTAGCGCCTAATGAGTTTGGAATACCGCCGCCGCCGCCGCTTCTGTGATATTCAACACCGGAAGTCATGGTCGGCGGTGGAGCGAGCGGGGCTGGTGCCTCTGCAGCAGTTGATTGCGCTCCCGAGCTACTTTTATCAACCCATTGTTTCAAATTTTCATCGTAATAGAAAGTGTTCTCTGGCAAACCTGCGGTTTCTTGTGGCGCCACTTTCGGACCTTCGTAAGGCTTGTCTGGTATGGGAACTGCCGCAGAGAATAATTTGGAAAATGATTTGACCAGCTTAAAAGGAACTCCAGGTTGTTGTTGTTGTTGTTGTTGTTGTTGTTGGCCAGAGTAAGTCGTTTGCGACAAGGGGGGATAATTTTTCTCTCCTGTATTATTATGACTATTGTTTCCGTGTTCGTCGAGGCTTGCCAGCGAGTGAGACCTCGAATGATTCGCACTCTCGTATGCTGCTGACTGTTGTTGATGGTATGGATTCTGTTGAGGTTGATTCGACACGCTTTCCAAACTCGAACTCGAACCGTATCTTTGATGCTGGAACGCGGTGTCTTGACTGCTCGATCTTTGATGATGAAACTGCTGCGGCGGCGGAGTATCATCGAGGCCACGACTACCGATCACATCACCATCGTCACCTCCAAACAGCGCATCTACTGTTCCTCCAACGAATCTTGAAAGTCTTCCCGCTATCTTTTTACCGACATTCGCAATTTTTCCTTTAATGACGCCCTGACCGAGCTTTTCTCTGATTCGTTTTTCTAAATCTGCTGCTTCCGCTAAGATGACATCGACGCTTACCCCCGAATCACTGCGAGAGTCGTCTCGTACGAGCTTGAGATATTTCTGAACGTTCTTGAGCGTCGCAAGAGCGACGTGAAAGTGACCAAAATCGGCTAAAAGCACACAGTAGGAAACTTTCATCCTTTGATGAGGTATAAGCACCGACAACGAAGCTTTCAAAGCTTCGCTACCTTTGCCTTCGACAAAGGAGAGCATGATTCTTTCCGCAATTAAGGAGCGGTGATACGAGCGAGGGTCTCGACAAGGATTATCGTTACTCCCGATTAAGCGCATGCGCGCTGCATCGTTTGGCCAAACGTCACCAGAAAGAAGATAACATAAATGAGCGATGCCCAAATAATTGCTCTCTCGGTAAGCATCGCCAAGAGTAATTAATCCATTCGTTATCGTTTTATCTCGTTCGTTCGAGTTTAAGGAAACCATGGCGATCACCTCTCTCCATCTGTCAGAAAGTGCAATGTTCTCATTGTTTCTCGTTATTAGATCCTTGACGGCAACGTCTGCTCGTCCGATTGAAAGTAATTCAAGCACTCGCAAAGGTGTCCCAACTTGCATAGTTTCCTGAATAGCTCTCAAACAAGTATCTGATATAATCGTCTCATCGCGAGTCAGTCTGGCAACTTTTACAGCCATGTTCCACAACTTATGCGTGTGTGCAATATTTAGAGCAGCGATAATGTTTCCTATTGATATCTGCCGTTCAATCTCCATCAGTATTGAAGGCGACGCATCTCGCTCGGAAACAGACGCACTTGTCAACGACGAAGGAGAACTGTCGGCGCGATTTTGAACGTGGAGAACACTCGCCACTTCAGCTTTAAACGCAACTTCACCAAAACTTCGCAACGAGTCGAACGTTTTCTTTCTCGAAAGAAAGAGAGACAAAATTCTCCACATCTCGCTCTCTCCTATCGTTTGCGATGAATTATTTGCCAAACGTTCACACTTGGAGGACAAACTCTCATCGGTCATTAAATTCTCAGAGTTGCTCAAAAAGAACGTCTCATCGCTCGCAACCTCGACAAATTCGCGAGCACCAAAGTCGTCGCTAGATCTAAACATGTCATGAATAGAATGTGTGCACAACGAAAACAAATTTTCGTGCGCTTGAGACACCGTTGCGAGCGTACCACCAAAACCAAACACGATGCAGCGATGAGGAGGTTTTCCATCCGGAGATCGAACGGTTCCAGGTTGCGCGTGTGCTTGAATTGAGCTGTTGCTCACGTGACTACTGCTGTTGTGCTGCTGAAATTGTTGCGGCTGATTTTGTGGAGATGGCATGATTGGTGGTGGCACTCCAAAATCGCTCGGAGGCTCGTACGCCACAGTCGCTTGAGCTGGGACGAGAGGAGGTACTCCAAAATCGCTCGGAGGCTCGTAAGCCACAGCCGCTTGAGCTGGAACGAGAGGAGGTACTCCAAAATCGCTCGGAGGCTCGTACGCCACAGCCGCTTGAGCTGGAACGAGAGGAGGTACTCCAAAATCGCTCGGAGGTTCGTATGCCACGGCATGACTATTCTGCGCTTGAGCTGGGACGAGAGGAGGTATTCCAAAATCGCTCGGAGGCTCGTACGCCACGGCATGACTATTCTGTTGCTGGACAACCGGTAGACTCGATATGGATGGTGGCGGAGGAGGAGGTGTGAACATTTTCGGCGGCGGACCCCCAAACTCCGAAGGTGGCTCGTACGCTCGAACCGCGGGCTGTGTCACCGGTGGAGGAGGAATCGTAGCCGCCGCCGTCGGCTGCTGGTACATCTGTGTGGGGGGATTGGAGACATCCGCAAAATCGTTCAAAAAGTCATCATCTACACCCGGTGCATTCGTAGCCGAAATGCTATCAACGCCTTTACTTTCCACGCGCTGCGCATAAACGAGCGGCGGTGGTGGCGCCGCCATCGTTTCCTCTGCACCACCTAACGTGTCAAAAAACGCCACATCGTCGTCGTTTCCCGCGAATAATCCATTGAACTTTGTATTATCGCTTTGAACTACCGCTGATGCCGATGTTGCTTGCGAATGGTATTCTTCTCGTTGATAATTATGCTGTTCCTGATGTCCTCGCGCATCTGGTCCTCGTCCTCCTTGTTGTTGATAATAGGGGGCATAGTTGTCCTGTACCTTCACCGGCGGCGGCGGCGTTTCTTCGTTCAACCATTCGTCCACGGTATCATCCGACGGTTTAGACGCCGCCGAAAAAGGTCTTTCTTTATCGTTGTTGTTGTTGTTGTTGTTGTTGTTGTTGTTGTTGTCGTAATAATTATTGGTATTGCTATAGCTGTAGTTTTCGTTCCGTGGCGTCCTCGTCGTCTTCACGATTGGCGAAGGCGCGTTCGCGTCAAACGTCGACGAGTCGTCGTCGTCGTTTTGATTATTATTGTGATGATAATACTCTCGATGATGATCATGCCGCATCATCGCGTCTTCTTCTTTCACTTCTTCTTCTCGTTTTTGCTCGTATTCTTGTTGGTTGTTTCTTTGGTGGTAAAAGTCGTTGAAATTGTTTTGCTCCTTCTTCTTCTCCTTCTCCTTCTCCTCGTCGAAATCGTTCAACCAATCGTCGTCGTCCTCGTCGTTGTTGTTATTATTATTCTCCATCGTCGTCTGTGTTCTTCGTCGTTGTCGTTGTCTTTGTCTTCTTCTTCTGCGATTACGATGATGACGAGAGAGAAAGTGCGCGCTCCGTGCGAGTAGTAAATCTCTCCCTCAGTACTGCGCGCTTTTAGTACAGCGTCTCGTTATTCTCGTCGTTCTCGTCCTCCCGTTGTTTTGACGTCGCTTCTGAGAGGGAAAAGGCGGGTTTCAAACCGTCGTCGTCGGTCGTTTCTCTCTCTCTCGTCGTGAATCCAATCCAGAGACGCACGTTTGGGGAAATCGAAAAGTGAGGAAAAGTCATCAGAAACAACGACGCGAACGACGAGTATTCACACATACTCTCTTTAAAAGGAGAACAACAATAAAAGAAGAACACAGAAAAGGCATTAAAGAGCAGCATATACACACATAGGAGTTTAGAGAGATGAGGACGAACGAGACGACGACGACGAATAATAATACGACGAAATCCATTTCCAATCCGTACGGCGAATTGAGCGGCGACGAGGACGACGAGGTCACGGAGGAGCGCGCGAGAAGAAGACGAACGGGAGGAAAAGAAGGAGAACAACACCACCATCGATTTGGAGGAGGAGAAAGAGGAGGACGTTCTCGTCGAGAAGAAGAGGAAGAGGAAGACTATTATCGTCGGTGGCAACACCGTCCTCCTCACCGTCATTACGACGACGAGGACGACGACGACGAGGACGACGACGAGCGCGGCCGATCGTCCCGCGGGTACCATCGACGAGGACGAGGACGTTCCTCTTCTCCGAATTTTTCTCCTCGCGACGACGAGAGAAGAGGACGGAGCCGATCCCCGGGGATCGAAAGAAGAAGACGAAGAAGAAGAAGCGAAGAGGAAGAGGACGAGAACGAGAACAGAGGAAGACCAAAGTTTGGCGTTCCCGAGGAGATGGAGAAGTTTCACGAAGCCGAACTCCCGAACAATAAGAACAAGAGCAGCAGACGAAGTTTTGATCGACCAGGAGGGGGAGCGGCGGAAAAGGCAAACGGTTCTCATCATCAAATGCCGCAAGGACGACAACACGGGAGAGATATCGAGAGGAACGCGCAAAATAGATTAAACATGGCGCAGCAGTGGTTGCAATCGAACGGGTACGAGGAGACGCAAAAACAAAACGAGATTTTGCGGAAGCGAAGAGAAGTGTACGTGGGGAATTTAATTCAAGGCGTGGTGACGCCGAACATTTTAGCGGACGTGTTTAACGCGATTTTGAAGAAAGTGGCGCCGAAACTGTGCGAACGCGAAGTGGCGGGGAATCCGGTGGTGAACGTCATCATGGATTCGCAAGGCTCGTTTGGGTTTGCCGAGTTGAGGTGCTTCGAGATGGCGCAGATCGCTTTGAGATTTGATAAAGTAGACGTGTGCGGCAGGCCGATGAACGTCGGGAGACCAAAAGGATACATCGAAGACCCGAGAGTTGGAGACGATTGTCCGCAAGAGGTGGTGGATAGCATGGTCGAGTTTGGCGGAAGTTTAGACGACGACGAGGCGAAAGCGAAAGAAAAGGAGTTGGCGAAAGCGAAAGCGGCGGCGGCGGCGGCGGCGGCGGCAAAGATTGCGGCGAAGATGAGAAGGACGAGCGAAAAAGGAAGTAACAGAACGGCGACGACGACAACGGAGGAGAATTTTAGGAAGAAGAAGAAGAACGAGAGCGCGCCGCTAAAATCGGTAAATATGAGATTAGAGAATTTGCTTTCCTTGGACGAAGTTGAAGCCGCGGAGAAGAAAGATAAAGATGGCGCGGAGGCGATTTTAGAACAACTTTTGCAAACTTGTTTAGAAGAGTGCGAACAAACGGTCGGGATGGTCATGGCTCTCGCCGTACCAACGCCGACGCAAGACGTGTTCAACAACCCAGAGCTGAGAAAAGGAGGCGCGAGGTGTTACGTAAAATTTGACAGCGAAGCCGTCGCAGAGAAAGGCGTATCCAAAATGAACGGACGAGAGTTCGGTGTCGATAACGTAATCAAAGCTTCGCTCGTTACCGACGAGGAGTTCGACAAAGCGTCCGAGAATGTTTGGGTGGTTTAAGTCAGAGAGTTATAAGCAAAAAAGAGAGTTCTCTCGTGAGTACATTGTAACAAAAAGGCACCTGCCTGGTAACTATGGCCTATTAATAATACATGTTGTATACACATAGTTTACCAACGACGGTGGTACTACCGTAGTACGCTTCAATTTTTCTCATTTCTTTTTCATCGCCTTGTGCTTTTTATCAATCGCCTCGAACGGGGTCATTTTGAGAAGAAACAAACGATTCGCGCGTTCTTCTAAAGAACCGCCACACTTCAAATTTTGACGCGTCAACTCTATTTTTAAATGATCTAAACCGAACCGCTCCAATTCTTGCGCCGCGTTTATGTCGTGCAAATCGATTGGTTCAAAGTTTTCCTGTTTTGGAGGCGACGAGTTCGACGACATCGGCGCCGCCCCCGCGAAAAACTTTTTCTCGTCGTTCGCTTTTGCCACTTTGATGACTTTTCTCTCCTCCTCTTTTCCTTCTTCTTTTCCTTCTTCTTCTTCTTCTTCTATTTCTTCTTCTTCTGTGCTCTTCTTCGTCGTCTTCTTCTTCTTTTTTCGTCGAAAATCGTCCTCGTCCTCTTCGTCGTCTGAATCGTCCTCCTCCTCCTCCTCGTCCCGAACTCTACCCTTCTCGACCGTCGTTTTCGAAGTCGTCGCCACTTTCATCGCCTCTTCCATCCTCTCCTTCACCTCTTCCGAATCCTTCCTAAACCGTTCTTCCTCCTTCTCCATTTTCGCTCTCTTTCTCGCCTTCTCTCCCGTTTGCTCCTCGATGTACTTCAACGCCAACGCCTCTTCCTCTCTTACGCTTTCCTCTCGCGTCCATTTCTCCATTTTCCGCGCGTTTTCCGAGACGTGGTACCTTTGTCCTTTCAAATCTCGACACATGTCATTGTTCGGTTCTACATTCCGCCCTTTTTTCTTCCCCGTGGATCGAAGTAAAGTCCCGAACCCGCCTTTACCTCCTCGGAGGCCTTTTCGTAGGAACAACTGGTACGTTTGGTTTTCTTCCAATTTGATTCTTCTTCTTTGTGGTTGTCTTCTTCTTCTTTTCGTCGTCTTTGTCACCGGCGATGACGATGTCGTCCTTCTTCTTCTTTTCGTCGAGGTCTCGCGCGTTCCTTTTCCTCCTTTTCGATCGTCGTCATCTTGGTCTTCTTTTTCCTCCATCGTGAAATCCTTTTCCAGGGCGAGGAACGATTGCATTTCCCTCGGGATCCCTTCGCGCGTTTCCACCATCGTTTTCAATCGCTCCAACGCATCATCGTCCGCGTCGTCGTCCTCGTCGGAAGAAGAAGAATCAGAGGAGGAGAAAAGCTTAATTTGGTAGCATCTCGTCCGCGTGGAATTTATCAATCGCACGAACACGTTTTTCGTTCCTCGCGTTCTTTGTCTTCTTTGTCTCGTTACGATCGTCATTTTTGTGCGCGGCGAAGAAGTGACGACACGTGTTCGACTTTCCGAAGAAGAAGAAGACGTCGAGAAGACGAAGTCGAGCGAGAGAAACACGCAACAGAAAAGTTCTTCTTCTTTTCCGGTAGTCTTTCTCTTTCAAACGCGCTTTCTCTCTCTTCATCTCTCTCTCATCTAAAGACGACGAGACAACGGAGAGATGACGACGACGGATGGAATGACGAAGACGACGATGAATCTCTTCGCGAGGACGATAAAGATGAAACGAAGAAGCAAAAAAGAACGCCTGATGATGATACTTTGCATCATCGTCGCGTTCGTGTTCCTGGTGCCGCTGAGTGTTCTCGCGATCGCATCGGGACCGCTCGCTTTGATTTATGTTACACAACGCAAAAGAAGGCTTCGACCACACGAAGAAGCGTCTGAGAAGGAAGAGGAGAAAAGCGTGAGTAGTACGAAGAAAGAGGAGATTGATAACGACGATGAAAAAGAAACTTTAACCAACAAAACGACGTCACCGAAGAAAGTTTTTGAGGAGAAAGTCGCGCTGACGGGTTCGGCGGCGTTGATGGCGAACATGCGACGGTCGGCGGCGAATACCGCGAAGACCGGGGAGAAGGCGAAGATTTCTTCGGCGTCGTCGAAATCCGGAACGATTTCGAAAGAAGAAAAAGAAGAAACGCGTAATAATACAAGCAGTAAAAGTGGGCAGCAGCAAACTTTTTACGTTTTGCACGGCGGCGAAGCGGCGCAGCAAGTCGCCAGGGACGTGAAAGAGGCGATGGAAGAGGAGTTTTTGAAGAAGGGAGGGATGAAGGCGAGCGACGTGCGCGTGACGACGGCGTCGATGGAAGATTTCAAAAAGACGCTGGAGTTGCACCGTATTCAAATCGACAACAACAAAAGCGACGAGATCAATAGGAAAAGAAGACGGGCAATCTTTGTCGTGGAAACGGTGGAAAACGCGCAACCGGCGGAAGAGGCGGGAAGCTGCATTAGGTATTTCAACAAGTTGAGGAAAGCTTTAAAATCATCAGAGGCAGCAGAGGGAGGAGATAAAGCAACAAAACTGCCGTTCGATGAAAACAACGCATTTGAGTATACCGTGATGGGATTAGGCGATACGAATTTACTTTTAGATCGTCAAACGACCACCGCAAAGGATTGCAATCAAGCCGCGCAGACGTTAGATAACGCTTTAGCTGCTTTAGGCGCGCGCAGATTGTGCGAGAGAGGATTGGCGAACGATGCCGTTGGCTTAGAGGAAGGCGTGTTGCCGTGGTTGAAAGAGAAATTGTTACCAAGCGCGTTCAAAGCTATCGAGGAAGAGAAAGTTCGAGCGGAGAGAGATAAGCCGATCGAGGTGGTCTTTGCGTACGGCTCGCAAACTGGGAACGCGGCTGAAATCTGTAAGAATTTAGCGGCGGAGGCGACGGAAAAGTATAAGAAGGATAAAACGATGCGCGTCGAGTATTTCGCGTGCAACGAACTCGACGCGGAAACATCTTTGAAACCGGGGACGGTTATTTTGTTTTGCGTTTCGAGTACGGGCGATGGGGACGCGCCGGATAATTGTGACATGTTTCTCACAAGATTAAAGCGAAGAGTGAAGAAGACAACGGCGAGCGATCCCGTTCTCGCTGGGACTCAGTACGCCGTCTTAGGTCTCGGCGATCAAAACTATTCCGCATTTATGGCAGTTCCGAGAATGTTTTCAACAACTATGGAAAAAGGTGGCGCGACGGTGTATAAGAAAAGATTAGAAGCGGACGATACGCTCGGTTTATACGAACAAGTCGACGCTTGGGTAGATACGTTATGGGAAGATTTAGATAAAGCCATCGCAAGAGCGAAATCAGCCAGAGAGAATCCGAAAGGTTTTCTCACCAGTAGTTCAACAGACAACGGTAGTAAAAGTGATACGACGACGACAGTAACAACAACGACCGCTAAAGAAGCGATTTTGCCGTCGTCGTCGTCGTATAAAGGTATTCCAGCGTTGCAACCGGCGCGCGTGAAAATATCGTTTACGAACAACGGACCGACAGAAAAATCAACATCTTCGGTAGAACTAGGAAAAGACGCGCTCGCGACGAGAGAAACTCCGTTCTTCGCGAAAATTGCCGCGAAGAAGATTCTCACGAACACGTCGTCTGACCGAAGAGTCGTGCATCTCGAATTTGATTGCAAGAACAAAAACGATTCGGTGGAAAATTACGAGCCGGGAGATTCGCTCGCGGTGTTACCGAAAAACGACATTGCGTTAGTGTCTAAATTGATGACTCGGTTAGGAGATGTAGAAAGTACAAAAACGTTCGATTTGGAATGGATAGAAGGTATGGCGCCGCCAGGGAGTGACGTTGCAACGGCGACAAAGCCGCTTCCGCACGTGATTATGCCCTGTACCGTTCGCGACGCGCTGGAAAAGTACATCGACATCACCTCTGTCCCGAGGAAATCTTTCCTTCGCGCGCTCGCCGAGTGCTGCACAAACGACGATGAGAAAGATCGTCTTCTGTTTCTTTCCTCTCGCGACGGGAAAGAGCAATTTCAAACGGAAATTACCGACGAGCGACCAACTCTTCTGACACTCTTGCGAACGTACCCGAGCTGCTCGATTTCCTTCGAACGATTACTCGATATCTCGTCGCCCCTGTTGCCTCGAATGTATTCCATCACGAGCTGTAAAGACTCGCAAAAGAATCCGTCTGTGGCTTTCTCCGTGGTGAAATACGAAGTCCCGGAAAGTAAAGAAACGCGATTGGGCGTCGCCACGAATTGGCTCGACCGGCTTCCCGTTGACGACGGAGACGAAAACAAATACGACTTCAAAATACCAATCTACAAAGTCCCCACGAAAGCGTTCGGATTACCTGAAGATATTTCCAAACCAATCGTAATGATCGGACCAGGCACTGGCGTTGCGCCATTTCGAGGTTTCTTACAAAAACGTGAAGCTTTAGCGCGCGCAAACCCTTCGTTACAATTCGCCGAATCCTGGCTCTTCTTTGGCTGCCGACGCAAAGATGAAGATTACTTGTACGAAGCCGACTTCAACGCTTTCGTCGAAAACGAAACGCTCACTCGCCTCGTTCCCGCTTTCAGCCGCGAAGACCCGACTGGGAAGAAAGTCTACGTTCAACATAAACTCGCCGAACATGAGGAGAAAATGCGCGACTTGATCCTCCGCGAAGAAGCGTACGTCTTTGTCTGCGGCGACGGCGCGCACATGGCCAAAGACGTCCACAAAACGTTGCTCTCCGTCATCACCAACGGAGGAGGAAAATACGAGAAAGAGAACGACGCCGAGGTGCTGCTGAGGGAAATGACCAGAGAAGGCAGATACGTTCGAGATATTTGGAGTTGATGAGAGGCAAACAGACTTTAGAAAAGGGAAACAGGGGGTACTTTATTTTCCTCTTGTTTTAACGTTTTAATAAAAGAAGCAGCCGCGTGCGCGCGAGAGTTCAACCCAAACACATAATGACCACAAAAATGACGAACGAACGAAAGATTGAAAACATCACCACCATTACGCGCGCTCTCATCTCCTAAAAATCTCGCAAATCATCCTCCTCTCGTCGAAGCGGTAATACACAGAGGCGTTTTCTTCTTCATTTTTTCTGCTCACTTTTTCTCATTTTCACACTTTTCAAAAAACTCACAAAAATCTTCAATCAATCAACTTCACAAAAAATGTCTCTCGTCTCTTCTCGATTAGTCTCCTTGGCTTTGTTCAAGAAGTACAAAATCGTCAGAGCGGAGAGTAGTAGTTTAAGCAGCAACAGTAGTAGTTATTATTATTCTTCTCAAAAGTCTTCTCGGTGGTCTTCTTCGACCATCCGATGCGAAAAGATTACGAACGCTATCGAGGTGTTCCATTTTGAAGAAGAAGAAGACGAGAGAAGAAGAAGTAAAGACGTGATCGTAATATTCGCGTGGTTTGGAAGCGATAAAAAGCACGTGAGAAAGTACGCGCACATGTACGAGAACAGACGAATGGGCGAGAAAGTCATCGTGGTCGCACCGCCGGCGTTGGCATCCTTGTCGCCGAATATGACGACACAAATTGCAAACGACTTCCTGAGTGGATTTTTCGAGGAGGAAGAAGAGGACGCGATAGAGGGAGTGCACGTGCACTCGTTCTCCAACGGGGGTTTTTTGTTCGCCGGAAATTTGTTTCACCACGCCAGCGATGTTAAGAAGAGAGAGGACGATTGTTCTGTGAATGCACAGTTAGCGAAGAAATTCAAGAAGAAGATCAAATCGGTGACTTTAGATTGCGCGCCGGCGAAGTTGAGCGCGGAGGTGATTTCGCGAGCGTTCGCGTCGGTATTGTTAGGGAGTAGGGTGGAAGATATATACGATAACAATACTTCAAAAGAAGGAGAGAGCAGTATTATCGGTGGGTTGATGAAATCTGCTTTGGATAACTTGGCGAACACGTTGTTATCAGATGAGAACTTGCAAAGAAAAATAAACAACGCGTATGCCGCCTGGGAGACTGCTTTAGATGTCAACGTTCCGTTGAAGATGCTCTTTTCCGAGAGCGATAAGTTGGTTCCCGTGAATGAAGTGCAAGAGTTTGCGCAACGACAAAGGGACAGAGGGAACGCCGCCGTTTATACGAAATCTTGGAAGAACGTGCCACACTGTGAGATTGGACGTTGGCATCAGGATGAATATGTAAGAGCGTTGTTTGAGGAGAAGTAGAGTTTAATTAGGAACAAAATTAGGAACAAATTAGCACGCGCATTAGTACGTCTAGGTATATACACACATAGTATATACAAGTCTATTCATTTACTAATCTATTTCATTTCGGGACGTTTCTGCCACTCTCAAAGACCATCTTCTTGAGCTCACCCGTTAACTGTTCGTTCTTTTTCATGTCTTCCAAATTCGTATGAAACCGAAATCTCCAATAATGACGCGAATTCGTCGGATCGTTGATTGTCTCTTCCTTCGGGTCGCGTTCGTTTATGTAATTTGTGTCCATGGCTAAAACATCCGCGAGCGCAAATATTGCCAACGCGCTGGGCGACTCTAAGTGTTGCTTGATGACTGCGCGCATGGTTTCCGTCGTGCATCGCTTCGGCGTCGTCGAGATGTCTTGACCGAGAATTTGCGAGTAGTACTTTTTGCGTCGATTCTCGCCTTCTTCGAACCAGGCACGAAAAGTTGTCGTGTCGTGACAGGAAGGAGAGCACACGGTATAGTACGGGTATCTGCTCGGAATACCGAATTCGATGTTGTTGTTCTCGTCTTGCTCAGGCGCCGGCATCCGTTGAATTCGCAAACCCAAAATGCCTAAATTTTGCATCTCTCCGGGAACAAAATCGGGAACTAATCCCAAGTCTTCGCCACATACGAGCATGTTTGTCGAGTTTGTAATCGCAGGTATCGTCATGTGCGCGTTTTGTGTCCACAAGAATCGTTGCCTCGTCGTATAATGTTCATGACTGATTCGAGAAAGTGCGCTGCGTTGCCAGCACTCGAGCTTTTGAAACAGTCGAGTTCGTTCCATATCAAACCTTGGATAAAACGCATCCTTATCAAACATCGCAACGCTATGAACACCCTCGGTAGCGCTTGGATCGTACGCCGATCTCAAGAGACAGACGTTTCTGGTGAGTTCGAGTAAACCGTTCTTAATTTCGTTCGTTTCGGCGACGAGCCAATCCGGCGATCCTTCTCGAATTTTCAACTGCTCACACTTTAAAATTTGAACCTCCGTGGAAAACTCAGGTTTGAACGTCCAATACTTGTTTTGCAACCGTTTGGTAAACGAGAGATCTCCACCACCACCACCAATTATACCAGCTCTGTTGACGTTTGAATCGCTAGAGTTCGAGAAGAGCTCGTTTTTATCGAAAAATCGAGCGGCAACTTCCGCCGCTCTCGCGCCGAAAAAGAATTCCAAGTCAGACGCATCTGCTCTAGGAATCGTCAATCGATCGATGTCCCAAAGACCGACCGCTTCGAGCTCTTGCCTTGATATCGGGACAGATGGGCGAAAGCGACCCATGATACCAGACTCGCAGTGCGCCGGCAGTTCCCATATGCGAAAGAACCCCAAGATATGATCCACGCGAACGAGCGAAAAGTATTTCTCCATCGAGCGTAATCTCGAACGCCACCAACTGTAATTTCCATCCCGTTTCATCTGTTCCCAATCGTAGGTTGGAAACTTCCAATTTTGACCGTTCTTATCGAACGCATCGGGAGGTGCGCCCGTATTTGTATAGAAACGGAACAGTTCTGGTTTTCTCCACACGTCCACAGAACGTTTATCGACACCAATCGGTAAATCGCCTTTAAGTGCGATGCCAAACTGTTTCAAATACGTCGAGGCTTCTTTCAGTTGCGTGTGCAAACGCCACTGCAAATAGTACACGAAGTGCACACCTTCAGAATAAATAGGAGATGTTTCCGGATCGGTTAATTTTTCGATCAATTTATCGTCGCACTTCGCGAGGTGACCCCACAGCCAATGCTCCGTGGTTTGAAAAATTTCAGCCAACGCGCAAAACACCGCGTACGGTTTCAACCACTCCTGGTTTTCGCTCACGAACCTCTCGAACGACTCAATTAAAGCTTTCTTACTGTTACTACTCACACCCGCGCTACTTTTACTCGCACTACCTAACCCGTTCGCATAACTACCACTTTCCGTCGTAGGCATCGATGCGAGAAAGCGCTTATGTAATTTTCGAGCGACAAACATTTTCACTCCAAGCGTCTCTTCGTAGTCGACGTCTTTCAGCTCTTGAAGCTCGCGACGTTTCGCCTCGATAAATTTTGTCATCTCTTCGCTTCCAGGGAAGTTCAACTCCTCCTGATCGAGCTCAGTCACGCGCAAATACATCGGGTGTAAAGCGTGAACGGATAGCGAACTGTACGGATAGGAATCCCACCACATCCCGTGCACTCTCGTGTCGTTGACTGGGAGCAATTGTAAAATCCGAAATCCAGATTCGCGACAGAAATCCGCCATCAATTTGAGATCTGAAAATTCACCGCAACCGAGGGACTTTGAGGATCGTAAAGAGAAGACTGGCACCGCAACACCCGCACAACGAAAAGCTTTCGCATGCGCAAAGTGTCCGTCGGACGCGACGATACATTTTGGTGGCTCATACGACGAAGATGTAGACGTCTTCTTTTTGGTCGGCATCGCGCGGTGCCTCGTCGGTGTTTTCTCTGCGTCTTCCTCGCCGTCGTTTATTTCCGTCGACGTTCCCTCGATTTCCCCACCCTCACGATTGTTGTTATTGTTATTATTGTTATTGTTTCTGTTTTTTCTATGCAGCTCTTCGTCGAATTGGCGTTTTTTCAAGTCCCAATCGATACCGATAGTTCGCTTACATTCTTCGCTTTCGATGACTTGCTCGATATCGTCGTCCCAAATTTCGTACTTATATCTCACGGGAAGTTCGCTAGAAGCGCACGCGACTTCCAAGTGCCAACAATATCCATTATTATTGTTACTACTCGAAGTGTTGTTCCTATCGTTAACAGTATGTTCT
>Ga0115000_10001731_pt1 | contig 19120 bp, 21 predicted proteins | sample ArcticOcean_MG_C_6_FD_89690 | JGI IMG/M metagenome (GOLD analysis project Ga0115000, IMG submission 89690) | Marine microbial communities from western Arctic Ocean - ArcticOcean_MG_CB8_128 | ecosystem: Environmental > Aquatic > Marine > Oceanic | place: Arctic Ocean: Canada Basin | collected... | reverse complement strand
ACCTATGTTTATCAGACAAGTGTGTATTTCATTATAAGTGGTCAAAAAAGTATGCCGGCCCCTCCGCGCAAGTGACTATAGCATGGGACGATCCTGACTTAGGCGTCGACTGGATTATAAAAAATCCGATTCTTTCCGACAGAGACAAGATAGGAAAAAGATTCTCTGGGACTTTTCTCTAAAGAAACAAACAAGGAGCAAGAGATGAAATTTAATTGGCAACTCATAAATGATAATATCATAAAAGAAGACAAAGAAAAACTAATTGAGTTTATTGCAACCCCGGGTGTAAGATTCACTCAGCACGACAATGTAAGAAATTTTGAAAAAGCGTGGTCGAAATGGCTCGGCGTCAAACACACAACTTTTGTAAATTCAGGTGCTTCTGCTAACTGGGTCATGGCCTCAGCTCTAAAAGAGAAGGTAGGCGTTGGTGAGATAATCTTGAGTCCGTTTGGTTGGGTTTCTGATATCGTTCCTTTTTTAGAATTAGGATTTACACCGGTTTTTGTAGATGTTAATAGAGCAACGATGTCCATAGACACAGATGAGATTGAAAAAGCTGTTACTGACAAAACTAAGGCAGTTTTAGTTGTTCATATTTTAGGATTCAATGCTATGACTGAAAAGCTTTTAAGTATTTGCAAAAAGAACGACCTTGTATTAATAGAAGACTGCTGCGAGTCTCATGGTGCAACTTTTAAAAATCAAAAAGTCGGAACGTTTGGTGATATGTCCAATTTTTCTTTTTACTTTGGCCATCACATGACGACTATCGAGGGTGGGACTGTGTGTACGAACAATCCAGAGACACATGATATTGTAAGAATGCTTCGATCACACGGGATGACCAGAGAAGCCTCTGAGGAAACTAAAGCAAAGTATCAAGAAGACTATCCACATCTTAATCCGCTTTTTACTTTCGCTGTCCCTGGTTACAATGTCAGATCAACAGAGTTAAATGCTGTGGTCGGCTTAAGCCAGTTAACCAGACTAGATGATAATATTGCCAAGAGAACAGAGAATCTTAACTTCTGGGTAGCATCACTTGATAAAGAAAAATACCAAACCAACTTTGCTCTAGAAGGCTCTAGCAATTTTTCGCTACCATTGATTCTATCAAAGAAAGACGACATTCTTTTTGACAAAGTAAAAAGCTTACTAGAGAAAAGCAAAATAGAGTTTAGACTTGGGACAGCCGGCGGAGGCAATCAGTCTAGACAACCATATCTAGAAAAGTTTGAAGGACAATACGTGTCCTACAAGACACCCCACCTTGATCACATCCATTCATATGGGTTGTATATCGGAAATCACACAGAAGTCAACAGAGATCAAATAGAGCAGCTCTGTAGCTTACTGAATGACCTATAAGAGAGACACACATTGGAAAATAAAAGAAAATACCTACCAACACTTTCAGAGCTGATAGATCGACTTTCGATAGTTCAGTTAAAAGAAGTTTTTATCCCTGATCACAAACAAGAGTATTCTAAAGAAATATCTGACATTGTTCACGATATACAGCTGTGTTTAGAAAACTGTGATAGGATAGATGCAGAGTTCATTAGAGCAGTAGTAGTCCTTTCTCAGATGAATTTACATATTTGGCATAATGAGTCAAACTATAGAAAGGGAATAAAAGACGGAAATGACCTTGAGCTCACTCACGGTCTTAACGGAATTAGAAATACTGCCAAAAATATGATTCAAACTACCGCCGGCGGAAGAAAAGATTACAAGATTGATTGCTTAGCAGCTGACTTTTCTGACTGGGAAATAAGCTGGTAATACTGAGGAGAAGGCAATGCCAAAGTCAGAAATAAAGCACGTGGAAAAAGGATGGGGATACGAGAAGTGGATAGTAAACAATGAAGAATATTGTGGAAAACTTCTGTACTTCAATGTAGGCAAGAGATGTTCTTGGCACTACCACAAACTAAAAGACGAAGTATTTTACCTTCAGTCCGGAAAAATGATAGTCTTTTATTCAGACAATGACGACATAACAAAAGCTGAACAACTTATTCTAGTCCCAGGCCAAAATTTCCATGTTTATAGAGGCTTAAGACATCAAATGGTAGCTTTAGAAGACTCTGAGCTTTTTGAATTCTCCACTCAGCACTTTGATTCAGATAGTCATAGAATTATAAAGGGTGACTAATGAAAATAGCATTTGTCATTGACAAGCACCAAACTTTCCAAATTATCTCTGAGCTGCTAAGAACCTCCTTAAGCCGCGGCCATGCATGCACGTTATTCCTGTGTTTTGAATTAATACCAGAAACTTTTAAGTTTGCAGATATCGCTGGAGACATAAGTGGGTTTGCACATCCTGACAAGAGCGTACTCATTGAAAAAATCACCAGAGAAAGAAGTCAGTACGACGCGATAGTAGGAATAAACATGTTCAACAAGGGGTGGAATAAGCTGTATGGTTCTAATCATAATAACATGTATGCTTTAGAGTATTGCTGGAATGAAATCTACAACACTAGTGTATCAGTATCCGGACAAAAGCGAGACTTTACAACAAGCTCTACACTTTTTTGTAATACAGAAACTTCGATGAAACTGATTCAAGATGCTAGAGAGCCTTTAGATAATTTGGTCTCTTTAGGCAGCCCGTGGTATGAGTTTTTGATGAGACTAGAAAAAAATAAGGTCCCATCCAAGAGAATTACTTTTATGGCACCCCACAACAGTTTTTATAAATTTGATGCAGACTTAGACAATAAGACAATGTCAATGATAAAAAACCTTCGAAGCTATTGTGACCTAAACGGAATGAGCCTAGCTTTAAAAGATAGAAAGAAATACATAAATGACTATACAGCAATGTCAGAGTGGGACGAAGTCTTTCTTGATGATGATCCTTTCGAGCACATAAAGCTATATAACGACTCAGACGCTGTAATAAACTTTTGCTCTTCAGGAATAAATGAGCTATCTTTCATTGAGACACCCTATATATGTGTAGCTCCTGACTATCAAAAAAGTCTACATCATAAAATTCATGAAATATACTATTCTGATGAGGCTTTTGACATGGTTCATTGCGAAGGAATTCACTCCAGTAAAATGAAAGACAAGAAAGTCTTATCAGACAAACTGGATAGACTGTTGAGTTCTAATAAAGACTGGAAGGCATTTCAGGACCGTTTGTTTCCCGGGAACCATGTAGGTTCCGCTTCAAGAATAGCTGATTACATCGAGGACAATTATGAAAAAAATAAGCGAATCTCAGCTATCTTCTAATGATATTCTAAACTGGCTTTTACAGTTTAAGACTAAGTCAATTGTCACCGAGCCTGATTTTATTAGAAGCACATTTTCTAATCACTTGAGTACTCTGTATAAAGAAGAACCAGAGTATGCCTCAGCAGAAAATTTATCTCTACTAAAATTTGATCCGTCTGTCTATCAAGGTACAATGATGTCACCCGTTATTGAAATGGCAGACAAAATAAAGAGCACAGACTTTTTCTCACATTTCATAATTCACGGATCTACTTCAGACTTATCTGTAATCCCAGGTTGGAGCGATTTTGATGCATTGGCTGTTGTAAAAAGCAGCGCTTTAAAAAACGATAGATTCGAAGAATTTTTTAAGCTGTGTGTTGACCTAGACAAACAAATGAGAAGAATCGACAAGTTCCAACATCATGGAATTCACTACATTCATGAACACGAGCTTTTATCATATCCACAGCTTTATCTTCCAAAAGAGCTACTATCTTACGGAAAGTGTTTAGTAGGAACCGATACGCTGTTCTTAAGTTCTGTCGACTCCAGCGAAAATGAGTTAAAAAGATTTAAAGGAATAGTGAGAATGCTAAAAACAGCCAGCGATTCAGGTACATTGTTTCACCACGGATTAAATGGAAGTTTTCTAAGAGAAGACTTTAAAGATGAAAATACAATGTATCAGCTCAAGTATTTCCTTTGTGTAATAATGCTTATACCCTCTTTGTGGCTTAACTTAAAAGGTGAATATTGCTCAAAAGCTGATTCTTTTGAGATGATAAGAAAGTATTTCGATAAAGAAGATTTAGAAATAATAGAAAAAGCGTCCACGATAAGATCAATGTGGGGAATAAACTCCGAGAGTTCAAACATCGAAGACAACAAGATACCCGATTGGGTACAAGGCATTTTAGAAAAAGATTATTTTTCTCGAGCTTACAAATTATCAAAGATGCTTTTAGAGAATTAGCATGAAAACATTAAAAGACTACAACAAGGCAATAAAAAAGTTTTGCGAAGACAACGCAGACTCTACAATCTATATGGCCGGCGAGATAAGCCACCCAGGAATATCAGACTTAGATTTTTTAATTGTAGACGACGAACCAGTTGTAGATGAATTTGTCAAACCTTTTCTAATGGGTGGAAATATTATAGTTGTTCCTGAGTTTGCGATGAAAAGCCTTCAAACATTAGAAAACTTTAATGTAAAGCACTTGCAAGGAAAAAAATATAGCTTTGAAAAAAACAAAGTGCAAAACACTGAAGAAAAAATTATCTCTATTTTAGAGTGGCTTCCCGAAAGAATACTAAAATGTAAGAGCATTGATCCAACTCGAGTAAGTAAGAATGAAATACTTCTACTACACAAATCAATCAATCGAAGCATAGAATCAGTATCATCTATCGTTGGTAAAAAATATAACGTAATTTCAACAGATTCAGCGCGCTCAGACACTTCTATAGCGGGAAAGATTCTTTTAGAGCAGTCAATAATTTCTGGAGACAGAGCATGGTCAGACTTTACTTCTTTTTTAAGTGAAAAAAACTTACTTACCGGTCACGCATTAGGCTCTGTCGAGATATGTGATCATTATCAGTTTAGAAATACATTTGATCATCTAATTCTATACTTGCACTATATGAGTAATATAGACTGTAGTCTTTCTAAGTGCCTGTCTAATAGATTAAAAGTCAGTGTTGAAAACAACGACATCGACGCAGCTCTTTTTTCTATTATGGAGAAGCGATGGAAGATTCTAAGCAGAACATATGACTGGTTTTTAGAAAAAGAGCTCAAGGTAGGAATGATAAAATATGGTTGGCTCCTCAAATAACAAGTATATCAGTCACAATTCAGCCAAGCCTTGTGTTCTAGTAGTTCATTGCGTCGATACAGAAGGCCCAATAGGTGGTGATGTAAGAAGAAATCCTGATGAGACACCTGAGTTCTTGGATAATTGGCCCGATATAAAAGAATCACTTTTTGAAATAACTAACAAAAATTATAGAAATACTCAAAAAGATTCATTTGGAAATTCTTTTATGCTAAACTGGTTTATCATGGACTTCATGGGTTTTAAGACGAACCCTAAAGATAGAATTCAAGAATATAACAACACATACGACAACATTAAATCTTTGGAGACAGAAGACGACAGCTTTCACTGGCATTATCACCAACCACCTAAGTCAGGAATTGGAGATCAGTGGAGTGAAGACTGGGATAGCTCGAACGAACACTATAATATTCTAGGCAGAAGGTTAATGGATAGAGAAGATTTTCCGGAGGCTTTTAGAGCCGGAGGAACCATAGAGGACAACAAATGCTCTCTTTGGTTAGAAGATCATCTGATGATAGACTATTCTAATAGAGTTTCCCATAAGTCATATCCTACCGACAACATATTTGATTTTAACTGGCACGCAGCCCCAGACGATTGGGGACTTTACCATCCATCTCGAGAAGACTTTTTAATAAAAGGTAACATGAAAAGAGTGATCGTAAGAAGCGTCGACCTAAAGTCTAGATTTCATTTGCTGGAAGAGTGGGAAGTAATGCAATCTTTTCAAGAAGCAAAGAAGAAAAATAAGCCAGTAATTCTTTCCTACTTTAGTCACGATCATAGAGACATGGTTGCAGAGACAAACTACGCTATTGACATCATTAAGAGACAATCTAGAAAATCAGGAATACCTTTCATGTGGTGCGATGCAAAAGATGCAGTGAAGCTAACAAAAGGTGTTAAGACTGTAGAGAATGTAATAGGGATCGAGAAACCTGCGCCCGATCAGTTAATGATACATTTTAGACATGAAATATATCAAAAGTACCCGTTTGTCTTTACAGAAAATGAAAACAAAGTCTTGACATATCACAAGCTAGACTTAGAGTGGATCGCTAACTGTCCTCACTATTTACAGAGATGCTTTTTAGATGTAACGCCTGACATGAAACGACTGGGTGTGGCATGTACTTCTTTATCAGGTGACAAAACTGTCAAGGTAGTAGAGCTATGAACAAGTCACACACTATTACATGTATAATTCCGGCCCGCGGAGGAAGTAAACGCTTACCAAGAAAAAACATTAAAAAAGTCTTAGGCAAGCCAATGATCCAGTGGGGAATAGAAGCATGCTTAAAAAGTAAGTTTTTAGATAGTGAGAAAGTTTTTGTCTCTTCAGAAGACGAAGAAATCTTAAACCTCTCTAAGGTGTTAGGTGTTCAAACAATTAAACGCCCTCAAGAGCTATCAGAAGATAATGTTTGGACACAAGATGTTTTAAAACATGCTGTTGAAGTAATTGCTCCTGTCTACCAATCAAAAGGAATTACTAGCTTAGATATCGTAATAAGAGTCCAGGCCAATTCTCCTCAAGTAACATCTGAAAAAATCGATGAGTGTATTGAAAAATTAATTAATAACAACCTTTGGGAAGTTTTCACAGTTAATGAAGAAGGAATAGAAGACGCTGCCATACATGTGATGAAGTCGCAATGCGTTTTTCAAAGTGCATTAAGTGTCTATAAAGGTGTAGTTAGAACAAACTTTATTGATATTCACTCTGAGGCAGACCGTCTTTCAGTAGAGGAAAAAATGAAAAATGGTTAAAACTAGCATAATTGTTACTTGCTTTAATTTAGAAAAATACATCTCTAGAGCAATCAATAGTTGTCTTCACCAGACTGTAAATGACGAAACTTATGAAATAATAGTCGTAGATGACAACTCCACTGATCAATCATGGGAGATTATTAAGAGTTTTGGAAATATGATAAACCCTATTAAGCACAAAGAAAACATGGGAGTAGCATCAGCCTCAAATACTGGGATTAAGTCTGCTAAGGGAAAATACATTGTTCGAGTAGACGGAGACGATTTTATAAATAAGAACTTTCTTCATACAATGACACAGTTTCTAGAGTGGAACGAGGATATTGGATTCGTGTACTGTGATCACATAGTGGTAAACGAAGATCTTGAGAGAAAGCAAAGCATGAATACACTAGAGAGCCTTTTGGATCACGGTGCAGGAGTGATGTTTAGAAAGAAGTATCTAGAGGCAATAGGCCTTTATGATGAAAGTCTAAGAAACAGAGAAGACTACGATTTAATACTCAGGTACATTAAAAATTTTAACGGTCATCATGTAAGATTACCATATTACAGGTATTTTAAGAGAACTGGGTCTTTGTCTACAGAAGTAGAGACCCGAGAAAAATTAAAGAATCAAATAAATGAGAGAGAAAATGTCGACAGTTGAAGAACTATGGGAGCAGCTAAGATCTGGAAAGCCTTTTTTCATTGCGGAGGCCGGAGTAAACCATTTAGGGTCTATCAAGCTAGGAGAACGACTAATTCGTGAAGCCTCTCAGGCAGGAGCGCAAGCGATAAAGTTTCAGTCTTATAAGGCAGAGAATTTATGCACAAAAGATGCACCAAGATTTTGGGATTGGGAAGGTGAGCTTGATGACAAAGGATCTCAATTTGACTCTTACTCTCATTTAGACTCTTTTGGAGAAGAAGAGCACGTCGAGTTAAAAAGGCTCTGTGACGACTACAATATTGAGTTTATGTCTACACCGTTCGATGACGAAGCCACAGATTATCTAGACAGAGTAGGCATTAGAGCTTACAAGATAGCATCTTGTGATGTGACAAACCATCCTTTACTAGCACATGTCGGAACAAAGAAAAAAATTGTTATGCTATCGACCGGCGCAGCTTCTTTAGATGAGATACAACAGGCAGTAGACGTTTTAGAAAAAGCAGGGACTGACAAAATTGTAATAATGCACTGCAATCTCAAATATCCGACTGACCCGGAAGACATAAATCTGTCAATGATTAAATCAATACAGAAAAAGTTTGGGGACAAGTATGTGATGGGGTTATCAGACCATACACGACAGGTGGAGACACCTTCTTTTTCAGTGATGCTCGGGGCAAATGTAGTAGAAAAACACTATACAGTAGACAAGACACTTGAGAAAAGTGCAGATCACTGGCTCTCAGTAGACCCATCAGAAGTAAAAGAAGTTGTTAGACTTATGAATCTCTCCCATTTAATGAGAGGTACATCTGAAGAAAAAGTATGCACCGAGAGCGAAGAGCGAGCCAAGCTTTATGCTAGAAGGAGCATTGTCTCTCTAAGAAAGATAAAAAAGGGCGAGGTGTTTACCAAGGAAAATATTGGTTGCAAGCGTCCCGGAACAGGAATATCACCTATTCACTTTGAAGAAATCATAGGGTCTAAGTCACAAAGTGATATAGAAGAAGATAATGTTTTGACGCCTACGGAAGTAACATGGACTTAGAAGGAAGTAACATGGATTTAGACTATATCGTTGCGCTAACCAGCAAAGGAGACATTTCATGTCCCCAAGGAAGGATTTCTCATAAAGGATTACTATTAATGATGTATGGTCGTCCGAAAGTCAATAATATTCATGATCTAATGGAGAATTTGGATCTAGGCCGCGGCGATGTTTTTATTGACTTAGGCTCAAATGTAGGACAAGAATTAATACCTTTGTCTGACAATGGTGTAACTGTTCATGGATTTGAGCCCCACCCCCTATTATTTTCTTTTCTAGAAAAAAAATGTAGTCATAGAAAAAATATTACTCTAAATAGAGCAGCCGCACACACAAAGAACGGAGTTCAAGATTTTTTCTATAAAAACGACATCATGCTTATAAACGGCGGCGCCACTCTAGATGTAGAAAAGCAAATTACGAGGATGAACTCCACGGATTTGAAAGCCTCCCATACCGCAACAATAGACATAGCAGAGTACATTGATAAAATTCCCGATAAAGTAAAAGTGCTAAAGATAGATACAGAGGGAACAGAATATGATATACTTGAGCATCTTCTTGATAGAGGCACACTCAAAAAAATAAACACAATCTTACTAGAAGATCACGGACACAACTACCAACCACATTCACCTTGGTACGCTCGCGCAACCGCAGTCCTTGCCAGACTTAAGGCCTCGCCTTATTTGACAAATATAATTTTATGGAACGGAGAAGGAGTCAACAGTAAGGACAAAGACGCGAATGATCTTTTGGACGAAAGTCAGCTCTTTTTAGAAAGTATTCTCGAAGATGAAGAAAAAAGTAGAGAGTGGTTTTTAGAAGAAAGTCAACGACAAAAAAATCTAGAAAGGCTAAAACATAGACATGGGTAATTCATTTAATATAGGCATAGTGGGACAAGGATTTGTAGGATCAGCTGTTTATCAAGGCCTGAAAAATTTTTATACCGTAAGGACTTTTGACATCGACGAGTCTAAATGTAATAGCACGCATCTAGAAGTCTGTCAAAAATCAGATATCCTCTTTGTGTGTATCCCTACACCAATGAGAAAGTCAGGCGAATGCGATACTCGTCTCCTCGAGAGTGTTATTAAAAAGATAAGCGAAGAATGCAAGCCTGATGGAAATCGACCTATTATTGTCATAAAGTCGACAATACCACCTGGCACAACCTCACGAATCAATAATGACGTCGCGCCTGAACTGGATGTTTGCTTTAGTCCGGAATTCTTAACAGAAGCTAATTCCTTTGAAGACTTTAAAAATCAGGCCAGAATAATCATTGGAGGACCAAGGCCTTCAACAGGCAAAATAAAGCAAATGTTCAGAAAAGCTTTTCCAACAATTCCAATTATCAAGACAGGCACAAGAACTGCTGAAATGGTCAAGTATTTTACTAACTGCTTTCTTGCCACAAAAGTGACTTTTGCCAATGAGATGTATGAAATATGCTCTCAAAATGAAATTGACTTCGATAAAGTCACTGAATACGCTCTGTACGATGAAAGGATAGGTAGGACCCACCTGATGGTCCCCGGTCCCGATGGGGACCGAGGATTTGGTGGCCATTGTTTTCCTAAAGATCTTGCCGCGATGATTTATTTTGCAAAAACATTGAACTTAAATCCAAACTTTCTCTTAGCCGTTCAAGAATCCAACGAAATTTTTAGGATCAACAAAGACTGGGAAAGCATGAAAGGAAGAGCTGTAAGTGAAGACTAGTCTAGTCACAGGAGGCTGTGGGTTTATTGGTAGTCACATAGTAGATAGTCTGGTTAGCCTGGGACATAAAGTCATAGTCATCGACGATCTTTCAGCCCCGGAGAATGATAAGTTCTTCTTTAATAAAAAAGCTGAGTATCATGAATTGGATGTGTCATCAGAAGACTGTAGCACCTTGTTTAAGGGTGTCGACTGTGTTTTTCATCTTGCAGCAAGAAGCAGAATACAGCCAACAATAGGAAGTCCAAATGAGTGCTTCGAGGTGAACGTGGTTGGAACACAGAGGGTCCTAGATTGGTCCAGAATGAATTCTGTTAAGAGGTTTGTGTATTCAGGTACGTCATCATTATATGGGCATCAGAATACAATACCTTTTCAGCCAAACATGCCTTCTGACTGCCTAAATCCATACTCTCTATCGAAGTGGATGGGCGAACAAATTTGTAAGCTATATCACCAGTTATACGGCGTTGATTGTATTGTACTTAGATATTTTAATGTCTACGGCCCAAGAGAGCCTATCAAGGGCACTTACGCACCTGTGATCGGACTTTTTAAAAGACAACATCAGGCGGCCACCCCGGTAACAATTGTCGGTGACGGTGAACAAAGAAGAGATTTTACTTATATTAGTGATGTAGTCTCTGCCAACATATGCGCAATGAATGCCCCTCTAAACAGAGAATCTTTTGGTGTTTACAACGTAGGCACAGGAAAGAACTATTCCATAAACGAAATAATAGAAATGATAGGAGCGAAAAGCTCCGACAAAATACCTGATAGACCTGCTGAAGTTAGAGAAACTTTGGCTGACATATCTGAAACGACGAAAGATCTAGGCTGGAAACCAAGATACAGCCTTGAAGAAAAAATAAACAAATACTAGGAGTAAATTATGAAAAAAGCATTAGTCACAGGAGGCTGTGGGTTTATAGGGTCAAATCTAGCCGTACGCCTTGCAGACGCAAACTATGACGTCACTGTAGTAGACAACCTGACAGGTCATCGACCCGATTATTTAGAAGTATTTTCTGATAAAACGATAGAAATCGTCCCCTCATGCTTTAGTTCAAATGAAATATTAGAAAGAATAGAAAATAAGGAGTTTGATTTTGTTTTTCATAATGCTGCAATCCCTAGAGTAAGCTACTCAGTCGAAAATCCTTACGAGACTACAGAGGTTAATGTTTCCCGAACAGTAAAACTTTTAGAATCCTGCAAAGGAAACGTCGCAAGATTTATTTTTGCGTCCTCCTCTTCAGTTTACGGAGGCGCCGACATTTTACCGACACCTAATTCTCATCCCAAAGATCCAAAGTCACCTTACGCGTGGCAAAAAAGTGCTATAGAGGACATTATAAAGATATTTTCAAACCTATACAGTTTAGACATCGTATGCTTAAGGTACTTTAATGTCTTCGGTCCTGGACAATTTGGAGATTCTGCTTATGCAACAGCAGTCTCAGCCTGGTGTAATTCTATTAAGAAAGGACTATCGCTTCGAAGTGATGGAACAGGAAATCAAACTAGAGACATGTGCTTTGTAGACAACGTTGTCGATGCAAATATCAAAGCTGCAGAGTCAGATCGATCTTTTTCTGGTGAGTGTTATAATGTTGCCTGCGGAGACAAAGTATCTAATAACGAGATTTTAGATTATCTTAAGGAAAAGTTTGAAGATCTCTCAGTTTTGAATGCACCGACTCGCCCGGGCGATGTAATGCACACACTAGCAGACATATCTAAAACGTCTCGAGACTTAGGCTATGCCCCGTCTGTAAGGTTTTGGGAAGGGTTAGATAAGACTCTTTCGTGGTGGGACTTGAACTAAAGTAGTTTTTCTAATAGAATTACTAAAGAGGAGAATTAAATGGCATTACCCACAGGAAAACCGCACGTATCATTTTCAGAAGTGAAAATGTGGAAAGAGTGTACATGGCGTCACAAGCTTGTACACATAGACAAGTTATCGATTCAGGAGCCTAGTCCACACTTAGACTATGGAACTATTGTTCACGAGGGAATAGAGAATTTCCTTAAGACAAAAGAGATGGATATTGACTCTGTTTTATTGAAAATAGAAGAAGCTTGGGAAAAGAACGGTTTTGACACAGAAGATTACATACAAAAACAGACAAAGTCATCCGAGGCACAGGGGTGGAAGTATAGACATAACACTCTAGCTGAGTGGAAAATTTCTGCTACAAATTCACTCCAGAGACTGCCGGCTTTCATGGACGAAAATTTTGGGAAATGGAAGACAATCGAGGCCGAGCATCAATTGTATGAGAATATAAACGGCCTTGATGGCGAAAAGTTCAAAGGGTTTATAGACGCGATTATTCTTTCCGAGAAAGACGACAAGAAAAAAGCTTGGATTATAGACTGGAAAACTTCAAGTGCTAGAGGGTGGAATAAGCAAAAAAGACAAGACTTTTTAATGCAAGCACAGCTAATGCTCTATAAGTCTTTTTGGTCGGAGAAGATGTCACTAAGAAGTAAAGACATTTCTTGCGGATTCGTCTTACTAAAAAAGAATACGCCCACTGAAAAATGCGTCGACCTAATAACAGTATCTTCAGGTCCTACAGTTATGGAAAAGTCACAAAAGCTTGTGAGGAGTGCTGTAAAAGGAATGAAGTCAGGCATAAAACTTAAGAATAGAGAGTCCTGTAGATTTTGCGAATTTAAAAATACACAGTACTGCACTTAATTTACTCTTTTAGAAAAAGAAGTAAGATAGAATCAAGGGACAATAAGATAATATCATGAGTCAGAAATATAAAATTTTATTGCTATCGGACCACGCCTTAAGTACTTCTGGCGTCGGGTGTCAAAGTAGATATCTGGTAGAGGGTCTGGTAAAAAAAGGAAAATGGTCTGTTAGGCAGTTCGGTGCAGCAATAAAGCATGCCAAGTACGATATCGTACAAGTAAATCCGGACTTTGTCATAAAGCCAGTCGACGGCTTCGGCAATAGAGAAATGATAATGAATGCGCTGGTGACTGAAAAGCCAGATGTAGTACTTTTATTCACAGACCCTAGATTCTTTCAGTGGTTCTATGAAATAGAAGACGAAGTAAGACAGATTTGTCCTGTTGCCTATTGGCACGTTTGGGACAATTATCCAACGCCAACATTTAATTTCCCTGTGTATGAAGCCACAGACTTAATAAATTGTCACTCTTATCTAACATATCAGATAGTTTCAGAGAATTTTCCAGAAAAGACAAATTTTATACCTCATTCGCTACCCGAAGATGTATTCTACCCGCTACCAAAAAAAGATATTTTGTCAAACAAGACTAGTCTTTTAGGTCATAAGAACGAAGATAGCTTCGTTTTATTCTGGGTGAACAGAAATGCTCGAAGAAAACGTCCTGCTGATCTAATTTGGGCCTGGTCATTATTCATGGAAAGAATTAAGAAAGAGGGCAAAGATGATGCTGTTCTCTTAATGCACACTGACCCGAACGACTCCGAAGGTCCTAATCTACTTTCATGCGTAGACAATTACGATGTAGTAGACTCTGTTTTCTTTTCAAACCAAAGAATTGAATTTGAAAAAATGAACATTCTACATAACATTTCAGATGCATGTATTAATGTATCATATGCAGAGGGTTTTGGCCTAGCAACGTTAGAATCAATGAATGCAGGTAAACCTATTATCGCTGTTAAGACTGGAGGCCTGACAAGGCAGGTTGTTGACCACCGAGACGGCTCTGAAAATGGCGTAGCACTTGATGTTGACTTCACCACATGTGTAGGATCTCAGTCAGTTCCGTTCATTTATGAAGACTACGCTAATGTACAAAAAATAGCCGACGCTATTTATAAGCTATATGCGATGCCTTTAGAAGATAGAGCTGAATTAGGGAAAAAATGCAGAGACTATGCGCTGTCTGAGTTTGGTCACCAAAAAACTATTGATCTTTGGGACGAAACTTTAACAAATCTAGTGACTAACTGGAAAAAGAGTCCACCTGCCAGGTGGTCAATACAAGAGATCAATTCTCAAGATTCGAGAGGTAAAAACAATTGAAAAAAGTTCTACTAAGAGGACCCATTCTTAGCCGATCTGGTTACGGTGTTCACGCTCGTCAAGTCTTCAGATATCTACTAACTGTCCCAGATATAGAGATATCTGTTGGATTACTACCTTGGGGAATAACTCCGTGGTATTTGAACCCAGAAGACGAAAACGGCTTGATTGGTGAGATTCTAAAACGCCAGATCAGTATAGATGAAAATACTAAGAAGTTTGATGTGTCTATTCAGGTCCAGCTACCTTATGAGTGGGATCCAACACTTGCAAAAACTAACGTAGGAATCACAGCTGCAATTGAGACAACATGTGCGAACCCCACGTGGACTTCTGTTCACTGCGAAAAAATGGACTTAGTGATTGTGCCTTCTGAGCATGCAAAGACATCTCTAACAAATGCAGGGAAAACTTTGACTCCAATAAAAGTTGTACCAGAGAGTTTCTACGATGAGGTCATAAAAGAACCTAAGCAAAAGTTGGATCTAAATCTTGAATCTAAATTTAATTTTTTGACTGTAGGCGTCTTAACAGGGAACACACCCGATTCCGACAGAAAGAATTTATTTTATTTAATCAAATGGTTTGTTGAAGAATTCAAGAATGATCCTGATGTTGGATTGATTGTTAAAACTAATAGGGGAAGAGAAACAACAATCGATCGTCAGGGAACAAAAGCAATGCTTACAAAGCTGCTGAATGAAATAGGCCACAAAGGAACCCCGAAAATATATTTTATGCATGGCCAGATGTCTCGAGAAGAGATGACTGCTTTATACAAAGATGATAGAGTAAAAGCTTTTGTCTCAGCGACAAGAGGAGAAGGCTTTGGTCTGCCTCATTTAGAAGCAGCAGCTGCAGCTCTTCCGGTCATTGCCACAAATTGGTCTGCTCACAAAGAGTTTTTGGACTTAGGCAAGTGGATTAAGGTAGACTATGACTTAATTGATGTTCACCCATCAAAAATTGATAATAACATTTTTGTCAAAGGAATGAAATGGGCACACCCAAAAGAAAAAGAACTTAAGAAAGCTCTTAGAAATTTTTATAAAAAGCCCGAGATGCCTAAAAACTGGTCAGTGAGCTTAGAGAAGAAGATTCATGATAACTACTCTTTTAAAGCAGTGAGAAAGAGATATCATGAACTACTAGAGGAAGTTTTAAATTAATGTTAGGGTTACAAATAAGTTTGTCAATTGCAGTTATCTTACTTGCAGTTGTATCTTATTTTTGTTTTAAGTTTGCTTTAACCCTACTAAGAGTCCAAGAAGCAGTCGAAGCGTCATTAGACGTAATAGACGAAAAACATGAGACAATAACAGAGATACTAAGCAGGCCTCTTTTCTTCGACAGCCCAGAAGTAAGAAGAGTATTGATTGATATAGAAGCGACAAAGCGAGCTCTACATGCAGTCGCCTATTCTCTTTCTCAAAATTTTGAAGAAGCTGATAATAAGGAAAAGACAGAATGAAGGGAAAGAGAAAGATAAGGCGTAACCCCGGACAACCCCGGAACATGTATTTTAATAAAGATACTCAGGCGTCAATAGAAAAATATCAAAAGCTGGACGAGACTCAGACAGAGCTAGGACACGAGATTTACCAAAAAGAAATCTTACCTGCCTTTGAAAAATTATCAGAAAATTTAATATATGTCTATGGATTTAATTCCCCCTATGCACCAGCTCATGAACTAAAGAATGACTGTGTAGGTTTTTTGTTTGAGACAATTCACAAATGGAAACCAGAAAAAGGAACCAAAGCATTTTCATATTTTAATGTTGTTGCAAAAAACTGGTTAATAATAAACACTAGAAAACATCAGAAAAGAAGAAATAGACATGTCGCTATAGACGATCCTCGAGGAATGTCAGCTACACAAAAAGAGTTGTTTTCTGAATATGACTACGTCCCACCACCGGACGAACAAATGGCTAAGCGTCAACAAAAGGCAGAGATATTGACGCTTTTAGAAGACATGAAAGTAAAGCTTACTAATGAAAATGAGTTGCGATGTCTTCACGCTGTTGAGACACTTTTTTGTTCTATAGAAGAATTAGAGCTTCTGAATAAACGAGCAGTCTTAGTGTACATAAGAGAGATTAGTGGACTAGATAAAAAGCACATGTCCAAAGCAATGTCTGTTATAAGAAGACACTATCGTACAATGGTTGGAGACCAATCAAAGTATGATATCTTTTAGGAGTAAAAATGACCGACGCAAACAAAATTGAAAAACTAATAAATAAAGTCAGATCTGCAGAAGAAAAAATTAAAGACTTTGCAGATGTCCTCGACGGCCTTTCATCAACAGATGAAAAAAAGAAGACTCTTTGGAAAGAAATCTACGAAAATGCAATATCAGATAGAGAAAAAGCTAGCATGCTCTTTACAGACGCCTGGCAGCATATGAAAGGCGGAACCTCAGAACACGCGACCCTCGGTCCAACGATGACAAAATACTTAGAACGAATGGGAAAGTCAAACGATCAAATATTAAATTTGGCCGACCTAATAAGTAAGGCTGAACAGCAGGAATCTAAAGTAGATCCAGACGATCTGTTTGACAAGATCTTGAAGTAGCCAAAGAGGTAATACACAATGTCCTTTACCAGAGCATTAGTTGAAGAAGTTATAAGTGATGTTTCTCTTTACACACCTGAGCTTATAAGAGAAACAGCTGTCAGAGTGACTAATAGAAGGCAGTTTTGTGATGAGCCTCCGGAAGAAATTCAGCTAACTTTAGGCGAAGAGCCTGTTTATTTTTTGAGAGCACCAAGGAATTCTATACTTGCTCGACCAGTCGATGCCGCTCGAGACAAACCTAGACATGACACCGACTCGATCAATGTTTACTACCCATTTTTCTCTTCACATTTTTCGCTTCCCATAAAGCCCGGAGAACAAGTATGGACTTTCTCCGAGGGAGGAAATAACTACTGGGTCTCTAGAGTCTGTGAGCCGCTTCACGTCGAAGATGTAAACTTTACTCACGGTGACAGAAACATTTTACCTGTAGTGCCTCCTCCTGTTTTGGCCAAAGAAGAAGCGTACCTTGACGAAGAGGGTTTCGAAATCGACAGGGTTCCTCGTTTCCCAAATGGAAACAACATAAAAAATAGAACCTCAGATGATCCGGAAGTTCCCACCCCTGAAGAGTTTGCGCTCTTAGATCAGGCAGAGTTCAGACTCAAGGAACTACGAGATTACGAGGTGATATCAGAAGAAAATCTAGAAGTAGGAAGAATAGTATATGAGCCAGTCCCCCGACTGACAAAAAGACCCGGCGACCTAACAATTCAGGGCTCTAATAACACGACTATCACATTAGGCACAGAAAGAGGGTATGGACTAGAGTTTTCTGCTGATGAAAATCCGGATTTTTCAAATGCCGACCCAGCAGCTGATGCCACGACTGGGTTAAGAGACCTCGCTCTAGGCGGCGGAATGGGCGCGATCGATATCGTCGCTGGACGCGGCCGCTTCCCACTAACTTCAGCTGAGAAAGATTACTCTAAAATCGTCGAGGCCTCTAAAGACGCAGACCCTGATGCTTCTAGAACACAGCCTAGAATTATAGCGAATATGAGATCACCGTCAGAAGCGATTTCAACAAAAGACACTGATGGAAAACAGCTAGAAGTTGATAAAAATCTTGGAATAGACTCAGACAAAGCCCCAGAAGGCGCAAATATTAAAGATATTTCTGAAGGTGATCCAGACTTTTTATATGACGCCTCGCGAGTCTATCTTTCTATGAGATCGAGTCCGGATGATTTCTTAGACCTCCCTCTGCAGTACCCACTCGTACCCGCTGTTGCTGATGTCAATAATGTCGGGGTGGAAGTCCAGCCCGTAGAAGACTCTGCTTCTATTATTGTAAAGTCTGACGAGATTCGGATCGTGGCAAGGCAAGAGCCCCTTGATGCAGGCAGCGAACCAATGATTCAGGGGTCTATTAAGATTATTAAAGAGGGAATCCCAGACGCAGAAGACGGCACCGGCAGCGCAGTCATCATGCTGCAACCTGACGGAACGATCATGATCGACGGCCCTAAAATAGTCATTGGAAGCGGTGTCCCAGCAGGCGAAGACGACAACGGAGCCGGAAACCAGCTTGCCCTCGGGGTCGGGGCTGTAGAGCCTATAGTTTTGGGAACTCAACTCCAAGGCATCTTGTCTGCGATAATTAATGTTCTAGACAACCATATTCACCCAACTGGAACAGGCCCATCAGGCAAACGGGTCGCAGGAGGATCTGAACCTTTTGGTCCAACGAACTTTACCAATACTACAGATGATATTACTGACCTTAAGCTTATGCTAAGCAAATTAGGGAAGACCCTGTAATGGGACTAGACAAAGACGCGCTTCAGGATAAGCTCGAGAAGCTATTCGACGTGGATCAAGTCATTGAGGGAGAGACGACAAAAAAAACTCCAGGAGCGCAAGACACTACTGGAGACGGCGTGCTAGACTTGTCATCCGCAGCCGATTTTGCTAACCTCGTTGCTGACTACATTGATGAGTATTTAGTTGATGTTGAGACAGGCGATTACGCCGGCGAGGGCATAGATCCAGTAGGCAATGAAACAACGACACCGCCGTCACCAAAGCCGGATCCAGATGGAGACCCCGATTCTCCTGTGACCCCGAACGCAACATTAACAGTAGCTACATTTAGGACAAAACTAATCGAAAGATGTGAAGCTCACGCTGCCGGCGCAGACAAAGACTTTTCAGAGTGTAAAGATGCTTTCGAATTCGACATGACTGCATTT
>Ga0115000_10001724_pt1 | contig 19140 bp, 20 predicted proteins | sample ArcticOcean_MG_C_6_FD_89690 | JGI IMG/M metagenome (GOLD analysis project Ga0115000, IMG submission 89690) | Marine microbial communities from western Arctic Ocean - ArcticOcean_MG_CB8_128 | ecosystem: Environmental > Aquatic > Marine > Oceanic | place: Arctic Ocean: Canada Basin | collected... | reverse complement strand
CTGATTGAGCAGATGGGTAAGGATCTATTAGAAATTAAAGGCACTCAAAAAGAGGTGAAAGCTCCTTTAAATAATCTAGTTAATGCATCTAAGAAAATCAATCAAGAGACTTCGGAGGCGCAGAAAAACTTAAAAATATCCGTTGAAAGATTAACGGATTCTAGTAAATCTCAATCGGAGCTATCCAATGAAAAATTATCTAGATTGATTGACATATTAAAAACATTTGCAATTGAGCAAGGGAAGGTTGATCAGGCACTGCAGATGTTTTTAGCAGAACAGGGAAAGATTGACCAAGTTTTACAAGGGCAGAAAAAGTTGGATGTGGTTATGCAAACCCAAGAAAAAGTAGGCCAGGCATTACAAGGTCAAGGACTCGAGTCAATTTCATCACAAGAAACTATATTAAAAGCTCAGCAGGAAATAAAAAAAGCTTTAAAGGATTTGAGAAATAAGGCTAATGTTAATATTTCCCGCAATGATGATATCTTGAAAAAAATAAAAAAAATAAAATAAGTGTTATATATTAGTGCTTATAATTAACGCTCTTTTGACTATCAGTTAACTGTTTCTAGGTTTTAGGCAAAAGGCATTATTGTCAAGTTTTGTTGAAGCTTGCTGGTTTTAAATAGCAAAACCTCACCTTAGACCTATATTTTTCTAAATTTTTCATGGCAAAAACGCTGATAGAATATGTATGTCAGACTTGTGGACACCGTGCTCCAAAATGGTTAGGAAAATGTCCTGAGTGCGAATCTTGGAATACTCTTGCCGAAGAAAAAACAAAAGGATCTGGTTCGAGTCGAAAGAAGTTAATAGGTACGCTTGACAGTAAATCTGTGCAACCTGTTACTAAGGTTGAAGCTCTTACACAAAGTAGATTGGTTACGGGAATTGGAGAGTTTGATCGCACTTTGGGAGGTGGTCTTGTTGAGGGCTCGCTTGTTCTAATTGGAGGAGACCCGGGAATTGGGAAGTCAACTCTGCTTTTACAAAGTATGGGGGAGATGGCTAAGTCTGGGGCAAAAGTTCTTTACGTTTCCGGAGAAGAATCACCAGCACAGATAAAATTGCGCGCCGATCGTTTGGGAGCATTATCAGATAATTTATTAGTTTGCTCGGAGATTTGTATTGAGGATGTTCTTCAGATGGTTGAACAGGTGCAACCAGACGCATTAGTATTGGATTCTATCCAGACATTCTATACAACAGATTTGCAATCAGCACCAGGAAGCATTGGTCAAGTTAGAGAAGTAGCATTTAAAATTTTTCAATATGTTAAGAAACAAGCAATGCCAGCCTTGCTCATCGGTCATATCACCAAGGACGGTGCTATCGCTGGCCCAAAATCTCTGGAACATATCGTTGATACAGTGATATATTTTGAAGGGGAAAAAGGACATTCTTATCGAATTTTAAGAGCAATTAAAAATCGATTTGGATCAACGCCGGAAATAGGTGTATTTGAAATGCGTCCTGAAGGTCTTGTTGGTGTAGAGAACCCCTCAGATATATTTCTATCCGAACGACCGGCAGATTCAGCTGGTTCGATCATAGTTTCAAGTATGGAAGGGTCTAGGCCTCTATTGGTAGAAGTTCAGGCATTAGTGACTTCTTCTTCCTCGATAGGGATGCCTCGAAGGATGTCAGCTGGTTTTGATCACAACAGAACATCCTTGCTAATTGCTATAATGGAGAAACGGTTGGGACTAAATCTTCAGGGAGAGGACATTTTTATTAATATAGCAGGTGGCCTTAAAGTATCAGAACCTGCGGTAGATATGGGGGTAGCTGCTGCAATCGCGGGTAGTTTTAGAAACCAGTCAGTTGACCCACATACTGTCCTGATTGGAGAAGTTGGTCTTACAGGCGAGGTCAGATCGGTAATGCAATTGGAAGCTAGGTTGGCAGAGGTCGCACGTTTAGGTTTTAAGAGATGTATTGTCCCTCATTCAATTAAGGGTGATAAGTTAATTAACAAGAATAGCTCATTGAGTTTAATTTCAGTAAAAACACTTTCTGAAGCGTTTGATGCAGTATTCTAATTAACATTATAAATATAACTTTTTCATATAACATAAAAGATGAAAGTTGGCGCTATTATACCTGCGGCAGGATGCGGCAAACGAATTGGCGGATCAATCCCAAAGCAATTTATAGAGTTTAAAGGGGAACCGCTACTCCATCATACTCTGATGGTATTTTCATCCTGCGAGCTGGTCGACTACGTGATTTTGGTGATGCCGCAAGCTGATGCAGATGCAGAAGGGGGAAATTGGTTAAGTAAGTACAAGATCGTTAGAAAAATTGTAATCGGTGGTGAACAGCGACAAGATTCAGTGTATAACGGTTTTAAATCCCTAGAAGAATTAACAGAAATCGTTGTGGTACATGATGGGGTTAGACCTTTTACTACTCCTCAAATGATCATTTCTACAGTAGAAGAGGCAAGGAAGTATGGTGCTGCTATTACAGCAATACCGGTTAGTGATACAATAAAAAAAGTTGCTGATGGGTTTGTGGAAAAAACTATTACCAGAGATGGTTTATGGCGAGTTCAGACGCCACAAGCATTTAAATATGATTTATTAAAAGAAGCTTTTCAAAAGGCGCAGAGGGATTCATATTACGGAACAGACGAAGGATCATTAGTCGAATACTTGGGTAAGCCAGTTAGAATAGTTTCTGGTTCAGAGTTAAATATGAAAATTACTCACAAAGAGGATCTTATTATCGGTAAAAGTTTGCTTGAGACCTAAAATCGAATCTTGATCTTACAGTAGTTAGTTTTTTCTAAAGTAAGCACACTAATTTTAGTGTTTGGTTTTTTTTAAATTACTTAATTTTTTTTCAATAATATTAAGGAGGTTTTGAATGTTAGAACAAGGTACAAAGGCACCTAGCTTTTCAGTTAAAGATCATAATGGTAATACTGTTAGCCTCGCAGACTTTGCTGGTAAAAAAATAGTGTTATGGTTTTACCCAAAGGCAGATACACCAGGTTGCACTATTGAAGGAAAAGGGTTTCGAGATGACTACGAGAAATTCACTGAAAAAAATACGGTTATCCTTGGTGTCAGCTTAGACAATGAAACTGATAATAAAGCATTTGCCGAAAAATTTAATTTTCCTTACCCTCTCTTATGTGATGTTAATCATGAGATTGCACTCGCATATAAAGCCGTCAAGGGACCACAAGATGAATACGCGTCTCGTATTAGTTATGTGATTGATGAAAGTGGAAATATTTTAGAAGCGGTTTCACAGGTTGATACAAAAACTCACTCAGGTGATCTTTGTTCCAGAGTGTGATGGGTCTTGTTTTGAGGAGAGAATGACAGACAAAAAAAAGCAGGTGTTATTCATAAACCCAGAAGAGGCAACGTCATTTGTTTTAAAGGGAATTCAGATTGATCAGCTTTTGCCAAGGGAATTCTGTGAGCAATTTTCTGCCTATGTAGTGCGCATGAATCCGGGGCAAATTAAAAAGCCTAGCTATCATAAAAAGGGTGAGGAGTTGTACTATGTCCTCTCGGGTGAAGGAGAGGCTATCCTGGATGGGAAGGAATATGAATTAAGAAAGGGGTGTTTTTTTAGAGTCCCTCCAGGAGTTGTGCATCAATTCATGACGATTGAGGAGCCAATTTGCATGTTAAATTTTCATAGCCCACCAGTTTTTGCTGATAAAGACACTTATTTTATTGAGTGACTTTTTTCCATATTCCATTTAACCTCTAGGTATAGCTTTACACCGTCTATATTCTTATTTTCTAGAAGGCTACCTTTAAATTTTTTAAGAATAATTTCTGTTTCGGTGATTGTCTTTGTCCGATCTCCGTGTAAATAAATTTCTACAATATTTTTTCCGTTAAGGTGGTGGATTCGCAACTGTGTTTTTTTAAAATTTCCTGTCATATGAGAAAGTAACGGTGTGACTATTAATTCAACGTCGCTTCGCGAAATATTATAAATCGATTCAACTCTACTATCATCATAACCATCTACGTGAACCAGCACATCCTGAGTTTTTTGGTAACGGTTGATTAGATTTCTTCGAACTCTCTCGGCGACTTCATGCCCTTCAGTTACAGTGAGGTCACTATCTACCTGGATATGAACATCTATTAAAATTTCTCCGCCAATTTTTCGTGTTCTCAAATCATGAGATTTTATGACCCCTGAGATCTCATCGATAACAACTTGAATATTCTGAGTATCTTTTTCACTGAGTGCGGTATCCATTAATTCACGGAACCCTCCAAGAGTAAGCTTGTAACCCACTCGTATAATCATGAAGGCAACCACTGCTGCAGCAACTGGATCAAGAATAGGGAACCCGATCATGGACCCAATAATACCAACTAATGCTGCGATAGATGACATTGCATCAGATCGATGATGCCATGCATTGGCAAGGAGCAAGGAGCTATTGGATTTTTTGCCAACCGAATAAGTATAGCGAAACAACCATTCCTTGATAATAATCGATACAAAAGCCATACCAGCCGCTATTGGCTCAGGAATAGGGGGTGACTCGGATTGAATAATATTCCAGCCTTCGTAAACAAGTCCAATCCCAGTAAAAATGATAATAATTCCAATAGCTGTTGTGCCGATGGTTTCGGCTCTACCATGACCATAGGGGTGGTCCTCATCTTTAGGTATTTGGCTTATTTTGTGTGTAACTAATACAATGGCATCAGTAAGCAGATCGGAAAAAGAATGAACCGCATCGGCCACCATGGCAGCACTGTTACCAACTATACCTCCGATGAGTTTGATTACGGAAAGAATTATATTGGAGAGTATCCCGATAATAGTTACTTTTGTTCCCGGATTCATTTTTTTAATTAGGTTTTTTAAATGAGTAATTTTTTTTGAGTTATGTGATTTACAATTTTAACATTGGCTGCAGGAAAAGGATATTTTTTCAAATTCAACAATGAAACCCATTTCCACTGTTGGCATTCAGTAGGCCTGATTTGTTTATTTTGTAATTCGCAGGTGAATGCATGCAGAGTTACGCGAAATTGAGTGTATGTATGCTTGATAGTCATTATTTTTTTTAGAATATTAATAGTAACTCCCATTTCTTCTTTGATTTCACGCTCCAAGCATTCTTCAGGCGATTCTCCCTTTTCTCTTTTTCCACCTGGAAACTCCCAAAGACCTCCCATCAAAGCATTTTTTAATCTTTGCTGGATATAGACTTTATTGTTTTTTATAATAATGCCAGCACTGACTTCTATTTTTTTTGAAGGAATTTTTTTTTTCAAGGGAGGAAACTGCTCTACGGTAAATTTAAGAAAGGCTTCACATTTATTTTTCAATGGACATCGTTGACAGGTTGGTGAATTTGGCATGCATATAGTTGCTCCTAATTCCATAAGAGCTTGATTAAAATCCCCTGGCCTAACATCTGGAACTAAATCTTCGGATTTTTGCCACAATATTTTTTCGGAAGCAGAGGTAGTCCCATTTTCGTTAATACAGAATAACCGTGAGAGGACGCGCTTAATATTTCCATCTAGGACAGGCGCTTTTAATTCGAATGCGATGCTAGATATAGCACCGGCAGTATAACGACCGATTCCGGGGAGTTTTTGTAAAGCTTCGACTGTCTTAGGCAGTTCCTTATTCATTTCTTTGCAAAGAATTTGTGATGCTTTTTTAAGGTTTTTTGCACGCGAATAATAACCGAGTCCCTCCCATAGCTTTAAGACTTTTTGCTCTGGTGCATTTGATAGACTTTCTATAGTTGGAAGGGTTCTGATCCAGCGTTCGTAGTAGGGGATTACCGTTTTAACTTGCGTTTGTTGGAGCATTATTTCCGAAACCCAAATACTATAGGGATCTTTTGTGTTTCTCCAAGGCAGGTCACGTTTTTCTTTGTCATACCAGGCGAGCAGTTTCCTTTGAAGGTTTTGATTTGGGTTGGGCATTGCCTGACTAAGTTTTTGTTTGTTTTTAATTTGAAACACGCCAGTCAAACACCAATAGTTTTTTGATCCCAAATATACTTATGTAACTGCGTGTGTAGACGAACCGGAAGATTATCTTCTAAGATCCATTCAGTTAAATCTTTTAATTTGAGTTTTTCGAAAACAGGTGAAAATAATACGGGAACTTTTTTATCAAGTTCGTAATCTTGAAGAACTTTCTTGCTCCACTCGTAGTCAGCTTTGTCAGCAATGACAAACTTAATTTCATCTGTCGGTGTGAGATGATTTAGGTTTTCCCATAGGTTTTTATTCTCTTCTCCGCTTCCTGGGCATTTAAGGTCGATAATTTTAATAACTTTGGCGGGTACATTGTTAATAGCGAGTGAACCGCTTGTTTCCAACATGACTTTGAATTCATTTTTTAGAAGGGATTCCATAAGTGGAAAAACTTCTTTTTGCAAAAGAGGTTCTCCTCCAGTTATTTCAACCAATTTTATATCATATGATTTCACTTTATCTATAATTTGGAGGATAGATAGCTTTTCCCCGTCATGAAAAGCATGGGCCGTGTCGCACCATACGCACCGAAGATTACACCCGGTCAATCGAATAAATACGCAAGGGAGTCCCATATAAGTTGATTCACCTTGGACACTTTTATAAATTTCGGTTACTTCGAGCATAAGGGATTCTACACTTTATGAGGGCCACTTTAAAAGAGATTTGGAGGAGTATTTTTACCTCACTAGGGGGTGAAAACCTAATCAACCAGGGTAGGTAGGATTGGTAGTATTTTTTAAGAGGTTAAATACCCATTCTGCTGGTTAGAATTTTAGTTCCCATGCGGGCTTTAGCAGTAAAATCAGTCCAAGACTTTACCTTAGCGATCTGTTTCATGATGTAAAGGGGACTGCTATAAAACCTAGCGTGGCATTCGTCTTGAAGCGTTCTTAATTCTTCTTCTGTGAAATTTTTATTCCAGAATCGAATTTTAAAGTCGACTCGGGGTCTCTCCGCAAAGTCTTGCCAGTAGTCTTCAGTTACAATGCCTTCGTCGCGCATCTGTTGATATAGTTCGGTTTTTGGGTAGGGAGTGCATATTGAGAACTGGGCATAATCCGGTTTTAGGTTTTTAGCAAAATCGACAGTAGCCAACATTTCTTCTTTAGTTTCATGAGGAATGCCAATCATCATATAAGCAAAAAAACCAATCCCAGCCTCTCGGGTCATTTTACAGGCGCGTTCTACTTTTTCAGGTGTTTGTCCCTTTTGTAAGTACTTAAGATGTCTAGGGCTTGCTGTTTCAATTCCAAAATGAATTCTGTAGCAGCCTGATTTTTTAAGGACTAGGAGTACTTCTTCATTTATAGTGTCTACTCGGGCTGATATTTTATAATTAATTTTTATTCCACGCTCAATAATTAGGTTGCACATCTCGATGAGGTTTTTCTTATTGATCGTTATCGTGTCGTCTACAAAAAATAGATCATCTACGCCCATATTTACTAGTTGCTCTATTTCATTGACGACGCTTTCCGGAGAACGGCAACGGAACTTGGTTTGACGGATATCACAGAAGGTGCAAGCTGCTGGACACCCTCTAGTTGCTTGAATGGTGAAAAACTGTCTACCTTCTCCTATGATATGCTGATATTTGCTAACATCTACCAAATGGCGTGCAGGAAAAGGCAGTTCATCAAGATCAAGTAGTTCGGTTTGCGCGGGATTAATATTGGATAGGTTATTTTTTTTCCAACCCAGACCATTGATGACTTGCAAGGCTTTAGAGTCTGATATATCTTTTTCAAGAGCGGTGACAAGTTCTGTGAAAATTTTTTCACCTTCACCAAATACAACATAGTCGATATTGGGTTGATCAAGAGTTTCTTTGGGATACATGTTTACATGAGGTCCGCCCAGACAAATTAAGATATTTGGATGTTTTTGTTTTAGAGATTTGGCTGTTTGAAGGGCATCAAGTAGATTGAATGTCATGATGCTCATTGCTACCATATCGGGCTGAATTTTTTCGACTTGCTTGAGTAGCTCGTTTTCCGTGGTTCCCTCTGGAGGACAGTCAATAAATACTGGTGTGTTCCCAGTGGCGCGTTCGTACCAAGAGGCTACATACATGAGCCCGAGTTTTGGATAGTAGCCTTTTCCACCTTCCAGCGCTTTAGGGACAGATGATTCAATTGAGATTGTTTCAGGGGGTACTAGAAATAGAATTTTCATGAGATTAGAAACGTTTTCCCTTTAAAATCAATGCTTTCATCTTATCACAGAAATCTACAAAGGACTGCATTCAAATGAAACCAATAGTAGCTGTGACCAATATTTTTCCTCAAATAGCTTTGGATAAGCTTTCTTCTACATGTGACCTGAAAATAAACCAATCAGGAAATTCACTTACAAAAGAAGAGCTCTTACAAAAATTCTCAGAAAGTGACGCCGTTATAAGCTACTTAACGGATAGAATTGATCAAGACATTATCGATCGAGGTACTAAACTTAAAATTATTGCTAATTATGGAGCGGGATTTAATAATATTGATGTGAACTATGCCTCAAAAATGGACATATGGGTTACTAACACCCCCAGTGTGCTCCACGAAACCACAGCAGATCTCACTTGGGCGATGATTTTAGGGGCGGCAAGAAGAATTATTCCGGCTGATCGTTATACGCGACAGGGTGAATTTAAAGGTTGGGGGGCCGAAGTTTTTCTTGGCGGAGATGTGCATGGAAAGACTCTTGGGATTATCGGGCTTGGTGAGATAGGAAGTGCTGTGGCGAGAAGAGCTACCGGGTTTAACATGCGTACTTTGTACCACCAAAGGAATCGTTTGTCAGAGCTAGAGGAAAATCAACTCGATGTCGAGTACGTCACTTTTGATAAGGTTTTACGAGAATCTGATTTTTTGACGCTTCACGTCCCTCTGACCGAGAAAACAGAATATATGATCAGTAACGATGAAATTGCTCTGATGAAAAAGACAGCTTATTTAATTCATACAGCTCGTGGGAAAGTCATTGACGATTATGCCTTGGTTGCAGCTCTAAAAGAAGGTCGAATAGCAGGGGCTGCTTTAGACGTTTATGAAGATGAACCTGCGATTACTGAGGGAATGACAGAACTATCAAACCTAATGTTGCTGCCTCATATTGGAAGTGCTAGCTTCGAAACACGAGACAAGATGGCACTATTAGTAGTTGATAATGTTATTGATGCTCTTGCAGGAAAAACTCCTCGATCCTTAGTTCCAGGCTATTCTCAATGAAGCTCTTTTATTTATAGTTTTATAAAACCGATAAATAAAGAGAGAAGGGAGTTTTATCACTAATTTTAAATAAAAATGGGAGGTTGAAGAACATGAGTGAAAGAAAACTAGCAGGAACTGTTCAAATAGATAGTGGAGAGGTTGCAATTGTTGATCCATCTCTTATATTACAGATGGAGGATTTTTTAAAAATTTCGACTGAATGTGGCGAGGGGAAGTTTCCAGTTTATTTTGAAAAAGATGATGCCGAAGGTGGTTATGGGAAATCACGAATTATCATTGAACTAGGACCACAGGAGAAATAAACCACAAGTAGTATATTACTTTATGTGTCTTTTTTATTTCAGTTTTATGGGGTCTGGGTTCAGTCGAGCTTCGAGTTCTTGAACATTAACTCTAAGTTGAGCAACTATAAATGCCGCCTTTTTCCGGAGAGAGTTTCCCGTAATTGATTTTGCTTCGACGCCAATTCCTGAAATCATTTTTCGAATATCATCTAGTTTGTCTTCTAAGCCCTGAGCGCGTTTTTCACTAAAACTTTTTTCTAAGGCGCCTTTAAGTCCGCCACCAGCAAAATATTTTGTGGTTGCCATTAACGCACGTTTTCGTGATACATATTTTTTCCCAGCCTCCCAGTTTTTAATTGCCAGCTTAAGTTCTCTATCAATATTGTCAACTATAGCTTTGTAATCGGTTGGGTCAACCATATCGTGGACTTCTCCAGGAAGAGAAGTAGTCTTGATGTTAAAATCAAAGGTTTTATCTTCACCGTTTAGGTCTGCAGACATTAAATTTGCTTCAACATCACTAGGTGCAAGATGAGGTGCCCAGGCTTGCATGATATATTCTGCACTTTTTACCGCTTTGAATTCGTATTCACCTTGCTCATTGGGTCGAGTGTAATAACCGTTGGGCACAATAAAAAGCGTTCCTACCATATTCTTATGCAAATTACATCGGAGAACTATTGGTCCTGGTTGATGGAATGATATAGTTTTAGTCATCCCAGCTGACATAGCACCTAAATTAAATTGATTGCTGATAGATTTTGAATAAACATTATGTACTTCTCTATCATGGTTTGAGAACTCAACTACAGAACCTACTGGAACCACGTTATGTTTAGGGAAAAATTGAAGTCCTTTCTGCTCGATAGTTATTTTAAGGGTTTTCTGATTTGGTGCTTTCATTTTAGTTTTAGTTTCTAAAAATAAAATAGCATCAGCTCCGGGTGTTAGACCATTAATTAGCATCGAACCTTTGACATTCGTTGTTGCTTTTTTCATTTTAGACCCTTCGTCCATCTTGTGATCTGACCCCTCAGATTTTTTTTCTTTCGTTTTTGATTTTTCTGGAAGAGTGCTGCTTAGCTTGGTTTCTTTGGCCAATTCTTGAGTTTTTTTATTTTTTTCTTTTATAGAAGAATCTGGGTTGTAGCGTCCTAATGCAGTTAGAAACTGGACAACGAAAGGCTTTTCGAATTGTTTTTTATCGATGGCGATGGCTTTTTCAAAATATGGTGCGGCCTCTTCGAATCGCTTTTTCAGGCTGAGCACTATTGCTAGGTCAAAGTGTCCCCAACCAAAATTAGGTTGCAACTCAGTAACCTTAAAGAGATGTTTGATTTCTTCATCGTAGTTTCCTTTTTGACCATAGGCTTTCCCAAGGTAGTACCAGCCCATGTAATAAGAGGGATTTAACTCCACGGTCTTATGGAATAGTTTAATAGCTTCATCAGTGGCTTTTTCTCCAAAACGAGAGACACCCCAGTTAAAGGCAATTTCTGCATCGTTCGGAGCTAGCGCGAGGGCTTTAGCAAAGTGACGATTTGCCCCTTTATATTTTTTCTGAACCCGGTGTGCCGTGCCCCAAAGAGCGAATACTTCGGCTGAGTTTGGGCTGATATTAGCGGCTTTTTGGAACTCTATGTCAGCACTATTAGATTTACCTGCTTCGATGAGCTGCGTCCCCTTCTGAATATGTTCAAGCGTTTTTCTTGATAGCTTACTGCTTTCAGGTTTAGGGCTTGACCTAGGAGTTACCATGTCAGAGAAATCTAGCTGACTAGTATCTGCAAAGCGTTCTACTCGAGGTTCAATTGTTGTGTCCAGATTACTTTCAAAGGATGAAGATGCTTTTTTGAGATTTGTATATGGCTCGAGTTTTGTTTCAGGTCTTGAGAAATGTATCAGAGACCATAGGCCAATAACGACTAAGGTTGTCCAGAGTGCCGGTCCTGAAATTTTTTTAGTAATACTAAGTAGTGTTATTTTCTTGTCAAAATTATTTTTTTGTTGCGCGTTCTTATTCTTCATCTAAATTGAGATCTGAAAAGGTTTTAGATTATTTGGTTTGTTTATTGATATTCTGAAATATGTCTGGCTGGGGGGATTCTTAAAACATTTTTATTGGGTAAGTCATCAGCAGTAACCGGTTTTTGTAAATCGGCGAAAGGCTTACCTTGAATTTTTGCTGCGAACGATGAGAATTTGTGGCGAGTATTTTTAGAGCCACATTCAGAACATGCTGTTTCTTCCTTCTTTACATCTGTTGACTGAAGTAGAGTGAAGTCTGTCTGGCAAGATTCACAGAAATATTCGTAGAGAGGCATATGGTTTTCCTTGTAAACTCGTATTGCTGATCACAATAGGGTTGAAATCGTTTGAATATTAAGATTTAATCATAGCATTAAACGGCCTGTCAATCTGTTTTCAGGTTTTCTCAGGTTCTGTATTGTATAGATTCGCTACAGATGGGCAAAAGCCTATTTAAAGTATTTCAGGATAAGGCTAAACTCCGTTTCTAAAGTGCCTTCCTAACCTTAGTTAGATAGAATTATTATATTTATTCCCTCTAGTTACATAGGCAAATACGACAATGAAAATAATTTCAGCAAAGTCACATTTATCCCGAGAACTAGTTAAGAGTCTTAGAGGGAAGTCGGGATATCTTGCCAACCAATCTATTGAGCTTGCATGTCATGAAGGCATCATACATTCTAGAATAACTTTACTAGCATCGCAGTTTCAACCTGTCAGTCTAGATTTACGACTTGGTGGTTGTGCCTATAGGATTCAAAGTAGTTTTCTTCCTGAAAATGATACGGTAGATACTAAGTTGAATGAGGTAAAGCTGTATGAGGTTGATTTGCGAGATGGAGGTATTCTGGAAAAGGGTGCAATTTACCTTATCCCTCTTCTTGAAGAGATAGATTTCCCGAAGGGGTTTCAAGGGCGCACTAACCCAAAAAGTTCAACCGGAAGACTAGATATGTTTACCCGGGTAATTGTTGATCATGGTCATAGGTTTGATGAGATTCCTAATGGTTATAAGGGGAAAATGTATCTAGAAGTTATTCCTAGATCATTTCCTGTAAGAGTAAGAGAGGGGTTGCGCTTAAACCAGCTACGTATTTTTCAGGGAAACCCTCATCTATCAGATATTCAGTTGAAAAACCATTATAAAAAAACTCCTATTTTGTTCGGTGATGATGGTAATTCGGTTAGAGTCAAAGAGGTAAAGATTGATAATGGATTGTTCATTAGTTTAGATCTAGCGGGAGAGGGCAAAGACCGTGTGGTTGCCTACAAAGCAAAAACAAATTCTAGTGTTATTGATATGAGCCTTAATCGCCACTATCACCCTATGGACTTTTGGGAACCTATCACGCTGGCTCAAATTAGGAATAAAAGATTAATATTAGAACCTGAAAGCTTTTATATAATGATGTCCAAAGAAAAAATATGCATTTGGCCGCATTTGCTTGCCGAAATGGTTGCTTATGAACCAAATAGTGGAGAATTGCGTACCCATTATGCTGGGTTTTTTGATCCTGGTTTTGGCTGGCACGGAGGTAAAAATATGAAAAATCAAGGAACTCGCGCTGTTATGGAAGTTCGCCCACATGATGTTCCTTTCATGGTAGAAGATGGTCAAACATTTTGCCGACTCAAATTTGAAAATGTTATCGAAAAACCTAGCAAGGTGTATGGTAAGAAAATCAAATCTAATTATCACTCACAAGGGTTAGCGTTAAGTAAATATTTTAAGTGATTGAGAGGCGCAAGCCTGCTTTTATATATTCTTTTGTTTTGTGTGAAAGATAGTCTAACTTAGATCAAAATTTTAATCTTTACGGAAACCTTAAAATGGAATTACTGGTGGGAAGAGAAGAAGTTAAAGCTATTATTGAGAATATTCTTTTGGCTGCGGATCAACCAGTTAGTGATAGTCAATTTAAGAATTTACTTGCAGATAAAGTTGAAAAAGTTGCTCTTAATTCTATTTTGGAAGAATTGATGGAGGAGTATAAATCGCGTAATTTGCAGATTCTTCAGGTCGCAGAGGGTTATCAGCTTTGCACGCGTAATGATTATTCAGATTGGGTGCGTAAGTTTCTTAAATTTGATAAGACAACAAAGTTGTCACAGCCTAGCCTTGATACACTTGCGATTATAGCTTACAAACAACCTTTGACTAGGCTAGAAGTTGAAGAAATTCGTGGTGTAGATTCTAGCGGGGTTGTTAAGACGTTGCTAGAGAAAAAAGTTATTGCTCCTGGTGGAAGAAAAAAAGTTCCTGGTAGGCCTATTATGTATCGAACTACACGTAAATTTCTAGAGTATTTTGGTTTGAGAGATTTAAGCGACTTGCCTACCTTGGAGGATTTTAAGGAGAATGAACTTGAGGGTGAGATTTCGTCAAATCAAACAATACTTCCTTTTGATGAATTATCTGACAGCAATATTAAAGATGAAATATTTGATTCAGTTTCTGAAGAGTTGAAGCCTCCTGAACCTACTAAAATTGACTCCTTTGAGCCTACCGAAATTGATTCCTCTCAGGGCTCTTAATTAAACGTAAACGTCAGTGGCATTTCTAACGAATTACCTTTTAACCGCGTTGTGATATATGAAAATTCGCTTGCAAAAAATAATCGCCGACGCCGGATTAACTTCTAGACGCGAGGCTGAAAGATGGATGAGCGAAGGTCGAGTAAAGGTTAATGGAAATGTGGTGACTAAATTGGGAACCACAGCAGATCCTTTGTCGGACGAAATTCGAGTAAATGCCAAATTGATTCCTCGGTCACAAGAAAGAGTGTTTATTTTTCTTAATAAGCCCGCAAACTTTCTTACTACGATGGGTAAAGATGAACGGGGGAGGAAGACAGTTATGGATTTACTTGTGAATGTCCCTTGCCGAGTTTTCCCTGTAGGGCGACTTGACTATAATACGCAAGGAGCATTATTGCTGAGTAGCGATGGTGCTTTAACAAAAAAGCTTCTTGATCCTAAAAATAAAGTTCCGCGTAACTATCTAGTGAAAGTGAGAGGTGTCCCAAATGAAAAAACTTTAAGGCGTCTAGGTCGCGGTGTAAGATTAGATGATCGACCTACAATGCCACTAGAGGTGGAAATAGATCGTGTCAGCGGGAAAAATAGTTTTATAAAGATTAAAATGTTTGAGGGGAAAAATCGTCATGTTAAGAGAGTTTGCGAGGTTGTCGGTCACTCGGTGATCAGACTAAAACGAACTCATTTTGGAAACTTAAATTTAAACGGGCTTCCATTGGGAGCATATAGGTTTCTGTCTCCGCGAGAAATAAAATCTTTAGAGTTTTTGGTTGAAAATACCAAGATAGAAAAATTAATAAAACGGAGGCCTCCTGCGATGCGATTAAAGCCGACTCAGACAAAACGATGATGAGAAGGAATTTTTTTCCTAAAATTTGCCTTGGATTGTTTTTAATATTAATTATAGTTGGCCAGGCTTTCACTGCAGTTGCTCAGTTTGATTCTGATGAGACTTATGAGGTGATTGTAGAAGTGCCAGTAGTTAGAAATAATTTTGTGTCTGCTAGAAAAAAAGCTATCAAAATAGCCTTAAGGACTGCATTGGAACAAGATTTACGAGAAATCCTAGACAATGATGAATTTGAACGTAACAGGCCGGAAATTCAAAAAATATTGAGGGCACCGAAAGACTATGTGAAATCTTACAGGTTTTTAGAATCTTATGATGATCCTGATCAACTAGTGAGCTACGTTAATCTTGAAGTCATTTTTTTTCAAAATGCGATTAACAAGTCTTTAAAACGAAGAGGGGTAATATTAGGGTTGGATAGTGTAAAACAGGTAGTTATTCTTATAAATGAAAGTAATTTAAATTCTGAGAAAGAGACTAGTTTTTTGGAAACGGTGCCAATTGCAGAAGCGTTATTATCTAAATCTTTTGTGGAGGCTGGTATTTCCGTAGTGAATAGGGATTTAATTCGTTACGAGGTTTCTGAAAAAACGATAATGAGTGCTATCCAGGGTAGTATTTCAGCTGCTGCCAGCATAGGATCAACGGTAGGAGTTGATATAGTTATCTTAGGAAATGCTACTTCAACTACAGTGATAAATAAAAAAAAAATAAACCTAAAAATAGTCCAAGTGGGAATCAATGTTAAAGCTATTTCGTCTAGTCAATCAAAAGTAGTAGCAGCAAAAAGCGATTTTTCGACAGTCACTAGAGATGAAATTTTTGAAAGTGAAACAGTAGCTTCTTATCGCGCTGGAAAAAAAATAACAGAATTCCTTATTCCTGCTATTCAAAAGTATTGGGAACCAGAGTCTGCTAAAAAAAAGGCTAAACAGGGGCTAGCTATCGATGTTGATTCAACCCCAATACCTTTTGGTGATCTGTGACATGAATCAAGATAAAAATACGCAAGTAATATACTTTGTGATCACAGGAACTTTGTTGGCTGTAGTATTTTTTTACTTTTCTCGTCGGATACTTACCCCATTTTTTATTGCTTTTGCTTTAGCATATCTATTAGATCCGATTACAGATCGACTCGAATCTTTAAAAATTTCTAGAACATTTGCGGTCTTCATTTTAATGTTGGGAGTTTTTTCGCTTGTTATTGGAACAGGGCTTTTGATTTACCCCCTTTTAAAATTACAGGCAGAACATTTGATCCAAAATTTACCCAGTTATGTTCTGATAATTCAGGGGTGGATCCAACCTCTTTTTGGATTAGTTGACGAACCTGAGAAAATACAAGGTATTTTAAATAATGAACTTTTAAAGGTCGGTGAGTTGCCTCTTAAAGCAGTTTCGTCAATTACCTCGATTTTATGGAGTTCCGTAACCGGTATGTTTAGTTTTATTTTGCTTTTAGCTAACCTCGTTATTATCCCAGTGGCAATGTTTTACCTTCTTAGGGATTACGATTTAATTAATCAAAAAATACTCAATTTTATTCCTTCGAGATATAGAGAACGTGTTTTAAATTTATTAACTGAAATTAATGAGATGCTTGCTAGTTTTGTTAGAGGCCAGTTGATGGTAGGTTTTTTAATGGCAGGGCTTTATAGCATTGGGTTGTTTTTTTGTGGCACTCCCATGAGTTTGTTTATAGGAATTTTTGCCGGCCTAGCAAGCCTGATCCCATACTTAGGATTAGTGCTGGGGTTTATTCCAGCTGCGATACTAACTTTTATGCAAACTGAGGACTGGTTACTTGTTTTTGGTGTTGCTGGAGTTTTCGCAATGGTTCAGGCCCTTGAGGGCATGATTATAACTCCTCGTATTGTTGGTGAAAAAATAGGATTACATCCAGTAGCAATCATGCTGGCAGTTTTATTAGGGGCAGAGTTTTTTGGGATAGTAGGGATTATAATTTCAGTACCTGTAGTGGCGGCACTCAATGTTGTTTTTACTCATGGGCTCAAAGAATACAAGTCGTCTTCTTTTTATAATTCTTGAGCTCTATTTTTTTATCTGGCGGCTAAATTGAATGAAATTATTGTAAAATAAATATAAAAATTAGTCCTTGGTTAACTTTAGTTATCAATATATCTTGAGACCTTGGTAAAAACTATTAAAAGCGATATAATTATTTAATTAAAATAATGCCTGTTGATTATTTGTTGCAGGTTTAACATATTTATAGAGGGACTATTTATGGCTTTTCGTTCAGTTCGTGTCAGTCACATAGTACTATCTACAAGAGATGTCGCGGACTTATTACTTGAAAATCTTAAATCCTGTGAAAGTAATGAGTTGATGTTGAAAATGTTTGCCAAATTAGCGAAAAAATACAGCGCTTGTGGAACTCGAAAAAAAGGCGGTGACCTTGGGTATTTGGAACATAATACAGCTGCTCCAGAGCTTGAAAAAGCAGCTATGAAGGCTGTTGTTGGGGAGGTGCTAGGTCCGATTCAAAGTAAATTTGGTTACCATGTTTTTGTGGTGACCGAAGAAGAAAAAATGATAGACTCTGGTGTTGATGGACTTACTGGAATGACGATTGGAGCAGGTGACGGGACTTTGTAGCCCTCCTAACTTTTTTCTTTAGCCATGAAACTTGAAGGAATTCACCATATCGCACTAAACGTGTGTGACCTTTTCCGAGCAGAACAATTTTATGTAGAAGTACTTGGTTTTAAAGTTGCCAAAAGGTTTTCTAAAGGGTTACGGCATATAATGCTGGATGTGGGTAGCTCCTATATTGCTTTATTTGAAGTGCCACATTTGGCAATGAAACCTCATATCGAGATTCTTAGCGAAACGGGTTATATGCACTTTGCTTTCAAGATAGAATGCGGCCAATTCCTGTTAGCCGTTGAAAAACTTAGAGATGAAAATATTGATATTGGTGGTGGGCCTGTTCGTCGTGGAGACGGAGATTCGGTTTATTTTCAGGATCCAGATGGAAACTATTTAGAGATTCATTGCGATGACAAATAATATTCTTGAAAAAGCGCTCAGCGGTGAACGGATTTCTTCTGAAGAAGCAGTTCAATTATTTAAAGTTAAAGATATGCTTTTGCTGGGAAATATTGCATCACGCATTTCGAGAAAGAAAGCAAAGGAACGGGTAATAACCTATATTGTTGACCGTAATATAAACTATACCAATATCTGCGTTACAGACTGTACTTTTTGCGCATTCTATAGAAAAGAAGGTGATGTAGAAGCTTATGTTCATCCTTTTGAAACAATAGCTGAAAAAATTAAAGAAACAATTGCTGTCGGAGGAAGGCAGATTTTACTGCAGGGTGGGCACAATATTAATCTAAAGATTGATTACTTTGAAGATTTATTTCAGCGTATAAAGAAACAGTTTGATATACACCTGCACGCATTATCGCCACCGGAGATAGTTCATACTGCAAAAATTTCCAAGTTAACTATTGAGGAAACTCTCCGAAGGTTAAAAATTGCTGGTCTGGATAGTATTCCTGGCGGAGGAGCTGAGCTTTTAGTGGACCATGTTAGACGTAAAATAAGTCCACATAAATGTTCTACTGATGAGTGGCTAGGTGTTATGGATTGTGCTCATGGTATGGATATACCTACGACTGCGACAATGATGTTTGGTCATGTTGAAACTTTCGAAGATAGGGTTGAACATCTTCATCGAATCCGGGAACAACAGGATAAAACATCTGGGTTTACAGCTTTTATTCCATGGCCTTTTCAGCCAGGTCATACAGAACTTAGTATAGATCTTGGCATAACCTCTCAAGTAACAGGGCTTGATTATCTCAGGACCCTTGCGATCAGCCGTATATTTCTTGATAATTTTGATAACGTGCAGTCTTCGTGGGTAACGCAGGGGCCTAAGGTTGGTCAAATGGCTTTGTATTATGGTGCAAACGACATGGGGAGCACAATGCTAGAGGAAAATGTTGTCAGAGCGGCAGGTACTGTTTACTGTCTTAATGAGGAAGAAATTTGTAATATTATTACTGATAGTGGATTCAAGCCTCAGCGAAGAAATATGCGATACGAAAAGGTAAATTAATAACTCTGATTCAATTGAAAAATTAATTATAATCATAAACACATCTGGAAAGAGGGAGAGTTCATTAATTATTGGCAAACTTATGGTTCATGAGTTTTTTTAACCAATGACTTCG
>Ga0115000_10001723_pt1 | contig 19142 bp, 7 predicted proteins | sample ArcticOcean_MG_C_6_FD_89690 | JGI IMG/M metagenome (GOLD analysis project Ga0115000, IMG submission 89690) | Marine microbial communities from western Arctic Ocean - ArcticOcean_MG_CB8_128 | ecosystem: Environmental > Aquatic > Marine > Oceanic | place: Arctic Ocean: Canada Basin | collected... | reverse complement strand
TCCTGGCACCAATGGGTTAAGGGTCCAAATCTCTGCGACTGTATCCCATTGTGTGAAAACTAATTCCACTCCATCAAGAACACCATCACCGTCGGTGTCTTCATTGTTAGGATCACAGGTTTGCCCCGTAGTAGCTAAGATTGTGGCATTACCCTTAGAACCAAAAGAGTCAGTGGTCAGTATTCCTGCCCATTGTTGTATGCTAGGACCCATTGGTAATTGTGCGACGTACCAGCGCGGGGTTGTACGATTGGCATTGGTTTCAGAAAGAGTGGGATCTATGCAATTGTATTCCTCCCAATTAACCATTCCATCCTTATCCGAGTCGCCCCATCTATCAACAATATCGATTGGATTTAGGGTCCAATTGTCGGCTAAGACATCCCATCTTGAATTCCATATCTCCCAACCATCAGGCATACCATCACTATCGGTATCTGCACTCAAAGGGTCGGATGCACCTAATTCCACCTCTCCTTGCAAAGCAGTGACACTAGGCCCGGATTTATCAACGAATAGATATGCACCGGGGTCTCCAGATAAGCGAATATTATCAAATAAGTTTGTCTCTAGACCCTCAGGCAAATCCAATCCCGAAAGTGCTACTCCATCGTAATACATATCGTTGCGAATATTGAATTCAAGCCAATTGACATACGACTCATTCAATGAAAGCACACCATCACCATCGATGTCAAAGCCATCACCATCAGGGTTTGACAAGAGATCTGTTGAATTGAGAGGATTTATTCCTGCACGATCTGGCAACCAAGCACATTCTCCACCAGACTCCCATCCATCTGGCAAACTATCACCATCGGAATCAACATCATTAGGATCGCCTTCCGACCAATTTTGGGCCTCCAGCCCTTGTTCGCCATGCGATAAAGCATAAGTGCCAGAAATAGCAGCTTCCCTAATCGATGTCCATTGATACTCACAGAAGTTCGTCAGACCATCTTGGTCTGCATCCTCAAACTTGTCATTAGCATTGAAAGGATCGAGTGTCCAGCTGTTGCCGCCATCGAAAGCATCACCTATCCAACGTCGATTCTCTATTTCCCAGCCGTCAGGCATACCATCACCATCAGTATCAGGGTTAGTAGGATCTGTTGCTTGGTCGATTCCATCTTTCAAGAGATAGGTTTCATTGGCAGCTTTTCCAGCAGCGTCATCACACACGTGAACCATAGCGAAATCATAGTGGCACCAGAGGACCGATGCCTCGAGGAACTGCCCGAAGAATTCCGCACCGTCATTCACTCCATCACCATCAGTATCAACCAATCGAGGATCGGTGGTATTGTATCCACCCGGTGTTGTTGCCACGTAGCGGAATTCATCGAGATTGGTGTAGAGCCTTTCGAGAACTGGATCATCATCTAGATTGATACCGTCGCCATCATTATCCAAAGCAGCATCATATGGGTCGGTAGGGTCAAGGCCGTAGAGCGCTTCCCAGCCATCGGGAATACCATCGGAATCGGAATCGGGTGAACCGGGGTCCATCAAGGCAAGGTTTGAGAATCTCCCCGGAGCTATACCCGCAAGAATTGTTGGAATGCCTTGTTTTTCTACGACTGTCATACCTGCTATTTGCCCAGGTACCCATTCTTGATTTGAAAGCCCATAGACCGAAGCATAATTTCCAGCGATAGACCAAAGACCCCAATCAGATCCTATTAGTAATTCATTAGCAGTAGGATAAATCGAATAAATATCATTGGTTGCCGGAATTGACTCTCCATCTATTCCTGGGTGTTCAAGTAATCCACTATGAGTCAATGATCCTGTTATCAGATCGAGTTTGTGTAATCCTGATCTAAGTGCAATCCAGAGTACTTGGTCTGCACCCCCACTCGGGCCATCTGACACAATCTGACGGACGGTTGCTGGATTATCTGAACCACCGCCACTAATTACTCGTAGACTTGCATAATCATTGGTAGTGTTCACATCATCCAATGAAAGGAAAAAGTCCCAAGTCGGTGCATCACTATCCCTAGCACTAGCGGTTTGGACGTGCATCAATCCCACATCGGTTCCTACATAGAGAGTAAGTGGACCAGATGACACATCCACATGAACAGCTGAGGTCACAATAGCCCCCGCATCCGATAATGCTTGAGTAATACCACTACCAATATCCCAGATATTTGTAATGGCTGAAATGCCACTTATTTCAACGACATGCCCTTCGCCTGAATTGCCAAAGACTACTACGTGCTCATTACTACCATCTCTGATCAGGCGAGCAACTGCTGTGAAGTTACCCTCGACGAAACCCCATTCAGAACTTGTCACCAAAGTACCATCTGAATCGACCTCTGCGACCCAAAGTCCTCCTTGTGTCGCCATTACCAAACTACGTTGATTATCAGAACCAATCATGACCATGTCATTTAGATCATGCCCCTGAGGCAGTCGATAATTACTAGATTGATTATCATCGGAATCGAAATAGGTAATTCCCAATCTTGTGCCAACCCATGCCGCACTTCCTTCTGCATGGAAGTCTTTGATATCATGATGGATTAATGACAGGCCAGGTGGTGTACTTTCAGTGAAAGAATCACTCAAAGGATATTCTGTGAGTGAACCTTCGGTCGCTTCAAGACCAACCGACCTCAAACCTGATTTGACAGAATTCCCATCGTCAAGGAAGACATTGTACTCTTCAAAGGTGGACATCGCCTCACCGAATGCGATTGCTGCCTCAGTGGTCGCCAAATCCGATGAAATGATTCCATCCTTATTTGCATCCCAGCCATCGCCATCGGGATCGGCCAAATTATTTGATTTATTCAAAGGATCAAGGCCAAAGTGAATCTCCCACCCATCCGGGATTTTGTCGCCACCGGTTGAAGGATAGATGCTATTCTTACTGAAACCATCCCAGTAAAACCAGTCTGAATCTTCAGCAAGAGGGTCTGTACCCAACCAGAGGTCGCCCCCGAAAGAATACTCTTCGGATTGTGTACAGGCTGCTAATATATTCTCAAGACCATTGTTGATTCCATTTGTAAGATACGGCCATCGGAAGATATTTGTTGCATCTGGTGGTGAATAAGTACAGCGTAGGCCATCTAATTCAGTAGTCCAATTTTCATCAGCACCATACCAATACTCTTCCGGGCCCGTCAGCTTTTCAGCATCGGAGAGAATACCATTGCGGTCGACATCAAAACCATCTTCATCTAGATCCAAATACTTGTCCGAATCATTAAGAGGATTCCATTCAGTGCATTCATAAACATAAGTCTCTTCATTTAGATAACCCGATTCAGAGCACATCCATGCCTCATAACCATCTGGTAAACCATCACCATCTGTATCTGCGGAACGTGGATCAAGGTAAATCCTCTCTCCTGTATTGGGATCAGTAATTCCAGTCAAACCACGAGGGAATCCAGGCTCTGTACAATTAGCCGGATAAGGCCAACAGTATTCCTCGGTCGAGTTCAAGCCATCATAATCTCGATCTACCAATGCATCCGACGCATTGTCTGCATCCAAACCTTCGATGCTTACATTGCGGCCTGAACTAGTGACCCATGAGGCCATATCAATGAAGAGATTTTCATGAACATCTGGGATCCCGTCGCCATCTGAATCAGTTGTTGGCGGCTTCTCACCGGTTGTCTCGTCAGGGTGAATATTACCTACAGATGAGATGGCCGGAAACTGAGACATGAATAACAAACTGGAAATAACTCCAAGTGTCATTAACAATGTTGTTTGACTTCGCCTCATTACAATCCCCTGCAGACGCCCGCCCTGCTTATTCGAGGTATGAACAGCCCGCTTAATAGAATGATGGAGTGATGTTCCGACAACTATTCGCAATGGATAGTTAATTACTACGCCATAATCGAGAATTATAGCGCAATAGAGGAGGTTGATTCAAGGGCTTAGCGCGCACGGCGATGATACATGTCGATGTCGATAACTCACCTCGGCACTGGCAGCCGAGGGAACTCTACTCTGATTGAATGCGGAGAGCAACGTGTACTCATAGATCAGGGGTTCAGTGGCAGGCAATTAGAGAAACGACTTGGCCGTATCGACTTGAAGGTAGATGACATCACAGCAGTGCTAATCACACATCATCATGGCGACCACGGTGGCGGCGCAGGAATAGTACAGAGAAAGTGGAATTTGCCGATATACTGCAACACCAGAACGGCCGATGAATTAGGATTGAAAAATGTCAACTTATTTGAATCTCTTGAGGCCCTAGAATTCGGATCTGAATTGGCGATCCTACCTGTCCCAGTGCCGCATGACGGCGCCGATAATGTCGCCTTTATCGCGAGCCATCGCGGGGAACGTGCTGCTGTGGTCACAGACCTTGGCTCATGGACAGAGGAATTATCGACTCATCTCCGGGGATGCCAGCATATTTCACTAGAGGCCAATTATGATACTGCGCGCCTATGGAATGGTCCATACCCCTACTCCCTAAAAGAGCGAATCAGTGGCCGCGGAGGTCACCTTTCCAATGATCAATCAGGAGAATTTCTGGCGGAAATAGTTACAGATGCCACAAGGTCGATAGTGCTAACTCATCTATCTGATAAAAACAACAAACCCCACATGGCAGAATCAACAGTTCTCCACCACATAGGTGAGGTTTTTACCGGCGACATAGCGATCTCTGCCCAAGATGGACCTGACTTTTCACACCATATTGGCCAGTCACAATTGGAATATCTTCCGCAACGTGGATTGACCCTTTAGGTTGAGCCCCTAAGGGCTCATCTTGGTGAAGACATAAGAACGGCGAGTAATCTCTCTCCTTTGTGAGAGGCCGCCAGAACCGAGACGACCTCGCGGTCAGCGAGGTGATTGGAGTAGTCATGCTATTGGCAATGATCGTCTCAGTCATGGCTGGAGTGTGGATATTTTTACAGCCATATGTCAAGGAATTTCAAGATAATACCAATTGGGCAAGTGCGAATGGAATCGCTGACCGACTGGAGGATAGATTTGCAGTAGTCGGTGTTGCTCCAGAAGGAGTGGGCATCAGACAAACCCTTTCAGTGGTATCAACTCAGGTCATACCGATTATGAATTCGGAATCATGGACTATTTCTGCTGACCTCGTAGGCTATGACAAAACTGAAATCGAAGAGATTAACGGTAGCGCTTTTACCCTACAAACGGACAATGGTAGCGCTTCCATGGTTGAAATCATTACCCCCGATGGTACCGAGAATTATACCTTCGATGATTTAGGTGATCTAATCACTATCAATCATAATCTAAATGTTTACTCATTTGTAATGATTACCGTGTATGACGATTCGGGTGAACCGATTCATCGTCACGTAGGGATCACTATTTCGGGAGTTAAAGTCGTGACTTTAATGCAAAAGGGCCACCATGAAATCGCATTGATAAACGATGCACGGATAGAAAAGTTCCCTGATGAGAGTTGGATAATATCCCAAGGTCCTGATTTGGAATTGGATGAATTACACGACGGAAGAATGCGCGGCTCACTTCGTCTTGTTGATGTGACGGTCAACGGATCATTATCCAAAGGAAACCAAATCGCCTTTGATTTGATATCACTCGGGCCTTTGGAATTATTTTCAGGCCAGGCACTAAATCTTAGAATCACCTATATCTCATCATTGGACCCGATAATTACACCTCAGATCCAAGAGGGATGGTTAACCGATTATACACTTCACAGGGCATCAGGAACCTTAGACCAACACCGCGGCATTTCACCATGGCAAAGAGCAAGCGGTGCTGATGGATTCACTATCGACGCTGGCGAACTTATCGATTTGGAAATCGACCTTCACCGTATAGAGGTGAGAACTTGAGAGCAGCGCTATTATCACGCAATGAAGAAGCGGTTAGTGCTGCAGTCGCCGCAGTATTATTATTCGGCGGAGTCCTCTCTATAATCGGAGTAATGTTAATCACGATGATCCCGGTCATCCAAGAATTGGAAGGGGCTGTTGAGAAAAATGATATGCAAGCACAAATGATGATTATGGCAAATGAGGTGACCGGACTTTCAGAGAGAGGCATGCCTGGAGATAGAGCTCAGGTTGAACTCTCAACCGTCGATGGAACACTGCAATGGGATCGTCTCGGCGGGGGAATGTGGTATTCTGCCACTTGGTTCGAGGGGCATTCGTTTAGGATTGACGATGCTCTAGACTTGGATAGACAAGTACGTATACGCCACTCTGAAAGTCATATTGAAGCGGTTTGTTTCAGTGATATGCGCACTGGGAAGTATGCGTATTTCCATTACTCTTCTGCTATGGACTTTGACAAAGTAATGCTCACTCCTGCACCCCAACTTACTACTACACTAGAGAGGGTGATCGTCGAACACGGTGGTAACGAATTCGCCCTAAGTCATAATGATGTTTTAATCATAGAAAACCCAGGTTTGATCTCCTCCACTCAGGAATTGATGGTATTGGGAATAAATGGAGACGGTGGTGCTACCCATCTTCCAGCAAATGACAAGGATAGCAGTAATGGGCAAGGGCGATCGTGGACAATCCCATTGCAAGAGGGTAATACTACCGTTAATATTCTCAGTGAACAATCATTGAAAGTCGAATGGTCTGGAGTTGTCGGTGTTGGCGAGGAGTTGTCGTTGTTACCACCACACCCAAATGCAGCGGTTTCTTGGAGTAAGAACTTTCAACTAACCGAATCAGGTGTAGTTAATATCATCACAAGTAATGATGCCCAACTATACATCTCCCAAGGCGATGATGGTATTGCAAATGTGCAAGGAGATGATGGTTCTTATCTTGCAAAAAGGTTCATCCCGCCGACGCTTACTGGAGAATTGATGTTCATCAACCCCGAGGAGATTGCTACTACAGTAACTTGGCGCCAAGGTGGAGTTTCAGTCCCTGGAAATAGCTCTCTCACAGTAGTATGGCCTCCAGTAGGACAAGACGATGGATTAGTGGTTGAAGCAACTACTGAGATAATGATGCAATGGTCGAATGGTACGGAAGGCATCAATGAATTGAGCGCTTTGGATTCTGGTATGCACACTGGGTCATCTTTCCAATTGCAAACCAATGCAACCTACTTACTGGAACTAGAAGGAGAGGAAACTACTTGGTACAATCAAACAAGCAATACTACCCTATCCGAAACTAGCACATTCTCGAGTATTACTATCACTGGAACCGAGGAACAAATCAACGTACTCGAGGGCGACCCTTTGCGGATAACGATGAGCAAAGGCTCATCTGGACTTACCCATCTTGAAAGTGAAGGAACACGACGCTGTGTAAATGTAAACCAGACCGCATCAGGGTGGATAGAGGTTGATCTACCTTGGAAGGACGTTGCAGGAAGGCCAACTCCAGATATCATCAGATTATGGAATGAAGGAGTTCATCCGGCTGGTTTGACAATAGAATTGATTGGTCACAATTCCCAATCGGAACATGCCATCATTGCAAGTGCTTGGGCTTTCCAACTTTCTCGTTTGACCTATAACTTCGCGACATCGATTGCTGGACTCGAAGTGGCTTGGTCTGGGGGAGCGGTAATGACTAATCATCCGGAATTAGAGCCATTGGTACTAAGATCACCGATTGAACGTGGCGGACCAGGCCCTAGATTCGCTGCAACTATTCCCGCACTCCATCCCGATACGAGGGGATTGGAAGGACAAGGAAAATTTGAATTGGAAATCGATTTAGAAAAAAGAAGCTCTCTGGCATCACGGGAGGCTTTTGAGGTTCGGCGCGGTTGGTATGGACCCTATGGTGGACAAATCGCATCTTTGAGTTCACAAGCACTCGATGGTAGCGAAGACTGGACTACCTTCCCCGGACAACTCGGCCTTCTTGACGACTACATCGGCTGGGTACCTATACCATCGCACGCCGCATCGGAAGCAGTTTGGCACACCGGTGGACAAACCATACAATTCACTTTACAGATCGCAGACATGAATGCACTCATCAGGGAGGGCTGAAATGCGCAGTAGAATACGTACTGACGAAGGCGCTGCCTCCACAGAATTGGGTTATGTATTCACATTTTTACTTGGAGTATTACTCCTATCTATGTTTGCTGTTTGGTCTTTTGAGATTGAAACTTCAACCCGCGAGAGATGGAACCTGGCTGCAATAGATGCAAACCTTGCCGATATCTCTGCGGCGATTGAGCGTGCAGATCTCGCTAGTCGAGACGGTGACGGAATAAAATATGCAGAAGCTGTAGAATGGCGCTATACTGAAGCAGATGAAACGCTTTTCACATTGGTATTGACGGATGAATCACTTGACCTACTACATTATGAAAAATCATTGGACAGATCCCATTCACTCTCTGGCACAGGCTTAGGAAACCATAGTGGAGAAATAACAATAGCAGGAATAAGCCACATATGGGTTATTTATGAACAGGGTGAAACCAGAATAGATACGATGCGCCCTTCGTTCTAATCAACGACCCATTACCGCAGCATGAACCATCATTTGCACTTCACGCATACGTGCTTGGGCTCCGAGTTCTCTAAAGACAGATAGGGACCGTTGCAGATACTCCATTCTTCTTTGTCTATCTGGTGCAGCTCCACCCAACCTTGCTAATAATTCACCGATCTGCATCCGTAAATCATTAGCTTCAGCGATTACCAAAGCCTCACGATAGCGTTCTAATGCATCGTCTAAATTACCACTATCTTGGAGTACTTCACCTAGAAGTATCGTCACTTCAACCATTGCTAATTGATCGCCAGCTTCGCCCATTGTCTCAAGTGCATCGGAATAATGATGCAAAGCCAAGTCGGAATCGCCACTCTTAGCGTAATAACGACCAAGAACTGCTCTGGCGCGTGCATGAAGTAATTCATCTTCGATTCCTTTGGATTCATCATAAGCAGTTAGTGCATGTGTTCGCGCACGGTTAACTTCACCCAAATCCAGCAAAGCTCTGGCTAGATTAATCCTTGACGAAACCATCTGCGGGTTATCTTCAGTGGCCAATATACCTTCAACCTCACCATATGCTTCCAAGGCCTTAGCATTCTCACCTTGACGGCGAAATAAATAGCCCATGTTGTTGTAAGTTCGAGCTGCTCCTTTGACATTATTTGTTTCCATGTGCAAGGATAACGCATCTCTGTGCATTCGCAATGCTTCATCGGCATCACCTCGCTTGAGGACGATATCAGCAAGGTTTGACAGAATATCAGCGATGACTGAAGTGCTTGAAGATCTTTTAGCGCCTTCTTTGGCTTGTCCGAAAATAACTTCTGCTTCATCAAACCTGCCGAGAATAAACAATAACTCACCGTGCAATTGGAGAATTCTACATGAGATGCTATCCGAGAGGCCCTCGATAGAGATCTTCTCCAATAAATCGAGTAGTTCTAGATGTCCTTGACTAATTAATGACCTACCAGATTCTACGATGCGTTCAGCAGCGCCTTCATACCTATGACTGGAAATCAGATGATGAATCAATTCGATGATGGTATCAGGCCCATGGTTTTGATTCTCATACCAACTTACTGCTTTAGCATGCAGATCTATCTTTGCCTGATTATCGAGACTTTGTAACAAGAACTCCCTAATCAAATCGTGTACGTCATAGGATTCTGAATCAGCATGGCGAGCAAGTCCTGCCTCTACCAAATCATCCAGTTCATCGATATTGAGATTTTGCTCTGCTAATGCAGCAAGTGGAATTGGCTCTCTAAAAATCGAGAGTGCACCCAAAAGACGCTTTTGCTCTGCAGATAGTTTAGAGAAGATCTCGATATTAACATAATTCTCCAAAGTCTCGTGGAAAGCACCGGCAGAAGCACCACGGTTAATTAGTTCCAGAACCAATGGGTGACCGCGTGATAATGAGTGAATGTAGAGTAGTTTTTCCTCATCAAGATTAGATATCGTCGACAATATACTGCGCGCAGAGTTTTGGTCTAACCCTTCAAGAGGTAAGACCAAACTTGCGATTTTACCCTCAGCATTCTTTAATGCGACAACTGGCCGGTAAGATCGCGAAAATATCACTAAACCAATATCTCCCTCACTTTCAAGAAGTGCTAATGAAAGCGCCTGTATGGTTTGATGCAGTATCTTATCACTAACCTTGTGAAAATCATCAATTACGATAAGAGAAGGTACGCTCTCAAGAGCTCCAAGTAGGATACTTGCCGCATCTGCTGGGTTGGGGGCAGGGGTTGCTGCTATGAAATCGGCAAACATCGTATCGCCAATATTCGATAACCAATCAGCGATATTTTCGAAAAATGCCCTTGAACTTTCCCAATCCTGACAACGGTGATAGATTAGATTACGTCGATGCATGAAACCCTCAATCAATTTTGCCGCAATTGTCGTCTTACCGATTCCTGCAATTCCCGGAACCAATATTGTAGTTGAACGCGCCTCTAGTAGATTGATCATGTTCTCCATTTCGGACTTCCGCCCATAAAAATGGCGTAATCGAGGAAGATCACCGAGGCTGGTAACCAATTGCTTTTCGACATGCTTTGAAAGATCTCTCTCAACCAATTCGGCTGAAAGTGCTCGGACATCCATCACACCATTATCATCCATATAGCGAATTACATCTACAGGACGCATCTTGAAAGGTAGAGTTTCTCCCACTTCACCAAGAGTGGTAGTAATTGTATCACCATCTGCCAAAATACAGCGGAATTGGAAATCTCTAAGACGTTTCCAAGTCTCAACACAAAGCGCCATGCCAGATTCAGTTAGAAAATACGCCTTCCGCTTTCGAGTAACACCGTTGACATGCGCCTGCCGCTCGATAAGAAGACCTTGATCTTTGAGCCCCGATATAGCGCGAGGAACATTCGATCTAGCAATTGCTACCGCATTAGCGATTCCCATCTGCGATAAGGCAAAAGGTACCTCTACAGAGTTAATGAAATCAGAATAGTCTGAAAGATGCAGGAGGATTCTTTCCTGTACCCCAGGCCTAGGTGAGTTCGACATGAAATCCTCTCCGACCTTTTCCTCTTAGAGTGTTATGTATCAATGCTCATCATTACAAATGCATAATTCTTCTGAAACGGTACTTGTGAGTATTTCAAGTAATATTACAAACTAACTATGGTCATCATCATGGTTGGTAATTTGGGTCAGGAACCCATTGGTTGGCAGCCGCATCCCAAATCCAGCCAGGATGTTGTGATTGCTGAACCGGTTGTGGTGCAACTGCTTGTTGTGCAACCGCTTGTTGTTGGGCCGGCGCTACTACAGCTTGCTGTGGTTCTGAAGAATCGGTTTTAGCCCATGCATATGGATCGTGTTCCTTTTCAGACTCTACACCGTCTTCATCCGTTACAAATTCGTCATCGAACTCGACAAAGAAGAACGCCCCTGCTCCTATAAGAAGTACTAAAGCAACCAAAGTCATCACAACCCACATCCAAGTTGCCAAACCTTCAGGCTCAGCAATACCAGCACTGACTCCATAAGTACCAACTGCTGTTTGTCCATCTTGAGTGAATACCAATCTGACATCGCCGTCTGTACCTATTTGGGCGTAAGATATTTCCATTCGCCAATTACCATCAGGTCCAACGATGGTCTCATTGACGAAGTCCCCTTCGTCTGACCCGTCACTCAGTAATCTAGCAACCACTTTGCTGTTGGGCAATCCACTACCGGTATAGACCGCATTGTTACCAGTGATAATCTGCCCCTCATCCTGCCTAACTGAGGTGAATTCAATCGGCTTGATTATGAAATTAACCGTAAAGGAATATGCAGGTACATCATCGAGATCTCGAACTTCAAATATAACGTTTAGTATTGACCATTCGGACATAAAAGATGTTGTTTCATGCATGTAATCCATCGGGTCATATGTAGCCACACCATCCTTATTGATGGTTATAAAATCATTATACGTATCATCATCACTTGAAGAAGGGTCATCATAAACCTCGTATGTAATGAAGTGACTCTCATTGACACCGATTCCATCAGGATCAGTAAAGAAATCTAGTAAATTGATGGAAGCGCCACCGCCACACTTGTCGGGAGACTTTGAGTTCTCATCACAAAATATGGTCTTGGTATTAGACCAACCTTCCGAGTTGAACAATGGGTCTAAATTAGCCGTATTACCAACACGAATATAGTGTAAGCGAACCGTTTCAGTCACTGAATAGTCGATGGTGTCGTAGGATTTTACCTTCAAGTCATAGTATTGATTATGAGTTAATTCACTACTTTGACTGGTATTCCAACTAGTCTCCCAATAACCATTAGGAAGGAATGAGGTCACTGGATCAGGACCATTATTGATCGCAAGACCTGTTGTGATATCAGTCATCTCAAATTCAACTCTACTCACAGTGCCATCGTTATCTCTTGCGACACCCGAAATCAATATAGTTTCAGAGTTATGGATTATTTGAAGCGGCTTTGGCGAATCGACTTGAACAATTGGTAAGCGATTATTATTATCAACAAACACTTTGACTACTTGTGCATCGCACTCACCGATTTCTCCACGGCAATAACTTGAATCTGATGTCCAAATGGTAAAGGTATATTCTCCAGAGTATAAATTGGTACCACCATAACTCCAGTCATAAGCCCAAGAGGTGCTAGCTTCAATCGAAGTAAGAGTACTATATTCATTGGGTCCTTCGATTTTGAAGTATACCTTTTCAAGATCGATTCCACCGCGATATGCATCGCTAGATGTGCCACTAAAGCGCACCTCACCATCTGAGTGCGTTGTACCATTTTGAGGAGAATCTACAATTGTCGTTGGAGGATTAATATTCAAACGATAGACTCTAGTGGTTATTTGTGATTCATCTAGGCCATCATATGATTTTATTCTAAAGGTCACATCCTCTTCGAAATGGTCTGACATATCTCGTTCATACGACCATTGTTTGAAGGGGTAATTCGACTTGTTAACCTGGCCATTAGCACCTGATTCATCCTTAGCTAGGTACCATGTAGTACTACCATGTGGCTGAATCTCTACGCGATTAATAGTGCCAAACATTGCCTCGGTAGCATTCGCATCATTGAAATATGTACCATCGGTATTGAATTGCAAACCATCCCATGCACTACCTGTTAGTGAGATTATACGTGCAAAGGACTTGTCTTCGAGTTGATCAACTCTTACTGAAGGCGCCATGTTTTCGAGGTTTATCACCTGATCAATAGAACCAGACAAAGTAAAGATTTGGCTTGAGCGACCCTTGTCAAATTTATCTACATCAACTCGGTAAACCGAAAGTTCACGAGTGCCACTACCTTCTGCACAATCTGGGTCGAGTTCGTCGGAGACCCCATCGCCATCGTTATCGATTGCATCCGTACAAGAATCCTCTGCGATCCAATTTGCTGCTAAATCAGGTTCGTTCCAAACACGGTTCCAATTGTGATCGATATGGAAGTTTGAGGCGAGAGTAACCCATTGAGTGAAGCCAAATTGGTCGGTTTTAAGATCATATAATTCCTTACCAAAAGAATCCATAATCCGCACTGTCGCCCCAGCGACTTGGCTGTTCTTTGCTTTGACTTGATAACGAACTAATTCGCCTTCTTCGATTTGAACTCCCCATTCACTACCTTGATTACGCATGTAAACATCACCAATCTCGAAATTGTTGAGGTCTGCGAAGGTAAAAGTCGTAGCGTTATCTTTCATTGCCATGGCAATTGGCATATCTCGAGGAGGCCACTCCTTCGAAGGTGGGACTTTAAGGCAAGCATTGACATTTTCTTCACAGGTCTGACTAGCCCATTTGAGCCAAACCGTATGTTCTGGATTCGAATCTAACGTATCAAATGTTTCAGATTGAACAACGACTTTGGATTCAGTGACATTGTATATCTGTTCGACATTTGAACTCCAATCGTTACCACTGAAAAACCCAATGCTACCATACTTAGAGCCATATTTATCGTCGAATTGAGAGATTCTAGCCGCAAATTCACCTGCTTCAATATAATTATCTTGAACATTGACAATTCCTCCAAGAACCCTTATTCCGTCGCCAGAATTACTAGTGATATTATTGTTGATAATGGAGGCACTGGCCATGAATACGTGTAATGCGGGACATTGGAAATCTCCGCCATACATACCGGATGAAGTACAGGTGCCATTGATACCGCTAACGTCATTATCAGCAAAGTGAATACGTGACTTTGTTGGCTCTTGATTGTATCCTGGGCCCCCGTCTTTGTAGTGATACTCTCCAATTAAGACCGCTTCCTTTGCAATGTCTGTAAATGTATTATTTTGTGCTATCACATCTGATTCACCATAAATCCATAACCCATTCCAACCGCCAATCGGACCGATTTCGTTACGATTGATAGTCACGAAAGAATCCCTGATGCCAAAGCCTGAGGATTCACTTGCACCTGAAATTGTGTTATCATTTGCAACGATTATTGCACCATCATAAGCAGTAATTCCTGCACCTTCTTCAGTGGTAATGCTGTTGTTATTAAGAGACATGACAAATGATGCATCTGTAGTAGTCTTGTATGAGTTAGTATCGATTGCAGTGCAAGTAACATCGAAATTACTGTTAATCAATTGTCCAGAACTGGCTTTGAAAAATACCCCGTGTGAATTATCCGAAACCGTAATTGTGTCGATCTCTATGTCGGAGTTTTCAATAAAAATCGCTGATAGTCCGTTCTGACAGTCAGCATCAGCATTTGGTGAACCAGCAGGTGCTGAAAATGCGCTATTTCTGATGGTCAAACTACCAAGAATACCCTTACCTGCACCGATGGCCTGAATAGCTGAACCATGACGTTGCTGACCATCTACGCCAAGGGTGAAAGTACTATCGCTTATGGTAGGCGCTGCTGAATTCAAAACCAAAACATTAGTGGTATTAATATCCTCAAAAGACAATCCACGTGCATCGATGCTAGCATCATTGAATACCAATGCAGCATAAAGATAGGTTCCTTGCGAAACTTGGACTGGAATACCATAGGCCTTCTCAAAGAAAACGTAATTCAACTTTGTCAATGCTTGGTCAACTGTATAATCGAGATACACACCCGAACCGCAAGAAGGATCAGGATTATTTATTGGGTTGACATAACAATTCCCAGTTCCTTCATCAGGCCCTGTAGCCCAACGTAGACGGATTGGATTGCCAGTACTAGCAGGCGATGCACCACATGAGGAATCGCCAGCACAGATTGAACCCTCGACTATTATTCTATCACCGGCAGGAATATTAACAGTCGTTCCAGCGTTAATTATCAGTTTTGCACCTTCTGCAACCGTAAGATTACCATTAAGATTAACAGTACCGGTCCAGGTCTCTGATGTTGTGATTTCACCAGAGGTCGTGACTGCACTTGCATTGGGTATCTGTATCATACCTAGAACTGAGGTCAATAACAGCAATGCAACTAGGCTTAGGCTTCGTGAGATTCTTAGATCTAACATGCTACTCAAAGGAGTGCTCTATGGTACTGAACATAAGGTTTGATGCCAATTGCTGAATCAATAGTATCAATATGCCCTTAAAGTATCGCATTGACAGGGCATATAATATCATATCTAGCAAATAATATCATTATTCGGCAGAGCAATTATCATTGTTTTCGACCTCCTGCGCCCATGCAATGGCAGAAACTGCTCCATATCCCCAGTTGTCATCATGCTCAATTCCCTCGATTAGTGCTACCGAGGAATTCTTCAATGCCCACTTCACAGCTTCGATGCAATCGCTATTTCTTGTATTATCACCAGGTTTTAACTGGGGGTTATCCTCGAGTATTAATGCGAGGATTCCAGTTATGAAAACAGTGGAAATAGAACTGCCTGTTGATTCATAATAATTACCATCATTACCGGTTGAAATAACTGAAACACCAGGAGCCACGACCTCTGGCTTTTGATTTGGGTGCGACCTAGCAGTTCCATCATCGGCAATTTGTGCACCTCTAGATGAACCATTCCACATCTCACCCCTGCTATCACTCGCTCCAACTGTTATCACCAGATCGATATTACCAGGTACGGCTACCAATCCATCATCGGTTGAACCACCATCATTACCCACTGCCGCAACGACATATACGCCATTATCAAGCGCTTGGCGCACAGCAGATACACTCTGTCCCTCTCGTGTTTGATTCTGATCCTGCAATCCTCCGAGTGATAAAGAGATGATGTCAGCTCCAAATGATTGCCAACACCAACGGATTGCATCTGCGACAATAGATTCTGAACCACTATTATTGCCCATTCCATCATCGCCAAGTGCCGCCACAACACCCAATCTAATATTTGGTGAGATTCCTTTTTGATGACCATCAGCAGCCAGTAAACCTACCATCAAAGTACCATGAGCGAGATTACCGTGATCGACAGCAATCGTTGAAGTACCCCATATATCAGTAAAGGTATATGATAGATGATCCAAATCAGGGTGGGTACTATCAAGACCAGTGTCAACAACACAAACCGAAACTCCAGCACCAGTCAAGCCTTTGGCCTGAAGAGCACGTACTCCTGTAGTTTCAAACGCCCATTCCGAGGATTCTTGTTGACCCTCAAACCCCTGGATGATTTGAGAACGCCATACCATCCAAACGACCAATAGTAGAATTAGGAATATTGAGATATTCACTATTCGGTTCTGGTTAGGAGCAACTCTGGGAAGGGGAGATGCCGGAGCAGGAGCCCAACCCATTATCTCGGAACGCCAGCCCTCTTGATGACCCTTCACCGAAGGATCAACAGCAGTCAATATGTGTGAATCCGTAGGTTCTGAGATGAAATCGACATCCCCAAAATCATCGTCCATGCCTCCACCAACAATAGGTTGAGCATTGGTCGTTTGAACCTTATGCCCAATTGTTCAGCGGTCAGAATCTCTTCTTACTACCAGTGCGAGCAACCTTATATCCACCGAATAGTATTAGCAATCCCAGAATTGCAACAACAATCGGGACAAAATTACTTTCGTCACCAACTGCTATGTTAGCGAATTCACGGCTGAAGGTCTGATTCTCAGGCTGACTAGCTACTGGTGTACCGCTCGGATTTATGGATACCTCAAATCTTTTTGGTCCAACTTCAAAGCCTTCGTATGTGAACTCGGCATTTACTGTGCTCTCAGCAGGTACGGTGAGTACGACAAGCTTGGAGACGTATTCAGTTCCATCTGTTCCAACCAGAGTAATCTCGATACCAATGGCATCAAGGAATCCTGCGTTCTTTACTGGAATCATGAAAGACCCAGCCTCGCCTGCGACCGACTCAGATTCTAATGGAGTGATAGTGTTGGTTGCAATTGATAGATCTGCAACTGCAATGCGTGCAGTAACACTTCCCGATATCGAAGCCGAACCAAATTCTTCAGACTGAGCCTGAACAGTTATCAGACAACTTTCCACTTGTGCACCAGAAGTTGGGCTATAAACAGTGAATTTCTGACTTCCAGTAGCACGTGGTTCAACATCAATTGTCGTTGGCGACGGTTCTATCTTCCATAGATCATCCACACAGTTCTGTGGCAGAATTGCCCCGATGTCTATGCTTTCTGGACCATTACCGTTGTTGACCACGGTAACACTGAATGTCTTTCCAGGAAGGCCATTATCCGCCACTCCAATTGAACTTGGAATATCATCTAAAGCGATAGAATAATTCTGTGGAACTGATACATTTACGAGCAAATTGCTCATTGCTGAACCAGTAGTAAATTCAAACATTACATCATGCCCAGCACCTAACTCGAATACAAAAGTTTCGTTTTGTGCAGGCAAGATGATTTTAGCCTTGATTACCATTTGCAATACTTGATTGGTATCAGTACTATTCATTCCAACTCCGAGGACTATGTCAAGATCATCAATCCATTCATCAGCACTACCGTTTTGGAATTGAATTGCCCACTTGGACCCATCTTGACCAGAAACACTACCACTTGCACTAAAGGTATCACTGATTTGGTTACCATCATAGTCAACTGTAATATCAACTTCAATAACAGAATATCCACTACCATCCTCAATCGCTTGCAAAATCGTCATATTGCCATCGACTATTACTGCTGTCAAGTCTTTGACTGCAGTAATGTTCAAACTCAAATCACTAACGACCCTGCGGTTGAATTGAAGGGTGAGATCCAATGGATCATCGAGAACTTGTCCGCTTTTGGCACCAGTGTAGTTCATTGTCAAGGCTAAGTCATGCTCAACTGTCGAAAACTCTGCAGATAATGTGACGCTTCCGATTGGTAATATCAAGTCGAGTTCGCCCTTGTCATCTAGATCTAGATTCCATGATTGCTCATCACCTATATCGACCAAGATAAGCACTGGCTCCTCAATCATTGAATCAGACGCATTTCGTTCTTGTAATTCGAAATCAGTCCAAGAAGTAGAGACTTCAACCCTACCACCTTGACTCATTTCTAATTCGAGACTACCACCTGCACTAATCGATGCATCTAGTAATCCAATAGCAACTCCGCCACCATTTGGTCCGGGGTTAGCCTCAAGAACGACAACAACCCAATTACCGGGAGTTACATCTGCGCTCCAACTTAGAACTCCTGCATTAAGAGCACCTGTAATCTCTATTGAATCTCTTTCAACACCAACTTCCGGATATAGCGTTATGCTGGCACCATCAAGACGTGTTGCATCGATCAAATCAGTGACATTTCCAGAAACACTCACCAAACCAGCAACCATTTCAATATCTTGATTCAAAGTCACATTCTCTACTATGATACCACTCACATTATCTGTATTGTAGTAAACAGAGTCGAATCCAAACTTGGAAGCTGAAACATTGTATGTTTGGTAAATAGGCACATATTTGCTCCAAAATCCATTGGAATCAGTTTCAACTGTCTCATTGATAATTCCACCAACAATGGTGACATTAACTGCAGGTATTCCTTCATTGGTATCGGTCTTCCAGTAAACTTTACCATTGATTTCGACGGTGAGGTCTACCATGACATCACCAAGTTCTACAACTCCATTAACTGCATCTGCAGTAGAGAAATTAATCACTCCTTCTTCAAGCAGTAATTTCTCACGTATAGTTGGGTCACTACCATCAGACATGTGATTCAAGTAAAGGGTCCAATTCCCGGGTAGTACATCGATAACAACACT
>Ga0115000_10001722_pt1 | contig 19148 bp, 20 predicted proteins | sample ArcticOcean_MG_C_6_FD_89690 | JGI IMG/M metagenome (GOLD analysis project Ga0115000, IMG submission 89690) | Marine microbial communities from western Arctic Ocean - ArcticOcean_MG_CB8_128 | ecosystem: Environmental > Aquatic > Marine > Oceanic | place: Arctic Ocean: Canada Basin | collected... | reverse complement strand
GGTTTTTGTGGTTATTTTTTTTTTGTGTGGTGGTTGTTTTTTTTTTTGTTTGGTGTGTGGGTGTTGGGTGTTTGTTTTGTGGTGGAGACCCGGTTGGCCAAGTGGTTAAAGTTCATTTTATCCCTTTTAAAATTATTGGAGTGTTTGAGGCAAAAGGTGTTGATACAAACGGATTAGATCAGGATGACTTAATCTTTATTCCCTTACCCACTTTGATGCGGCGCATTGTCAATCAGACCCATGTCAGCCGCATATTCGTGAAGATCTCCAGTCGGAAAAATATCTCAAAAGCATCTGGAAAAATCCGTGAGCTACTTCGTGAGAGTCATAAGTTAATTGATGAAAGGGAGGATGATTTTTCCTTAGTCAGCCAGTTAGATATGGAAGAGATGAAGCGCGAAACATCGGAGCTGTTTACGAAACTGATTGTTGGTGTTGCGGCCATTTCTCTTCTCGTAGGTGGGATAGGGATACTCGCTGTTATGTTGATCTCTGTAAAAGAGAGAACAAAAGAAATAGGAATAAGGAGAGCTGTAGGCGCTACCCGAAGTGATATTATCCGTCAGTTTTTGTATGAGTCTCTCATCATAGGGTTTATGGGGGGCGGTATCGGCATTGCCCTCGGTGTTGGTTTAACCTTAGGCTTAACCCATTGGGGCGATTGGACCTTGGTACTCGATCAAGATTCGATATGGACGGCGAGTTGGGTGTGTGCACTAATCGGTGTTGTCTTCGGCGTGTTTCCAGCCATCAAAGCCTCGAAACTCGACCCCATGGAAGCTTTGACGATAGAATAGTCAGACCACCGCTATTCGAAAAGCAACCCCCTCAGTCCTCCCTTATCAGGGGGAGGCTAAAAAAGCTTATTCCAAAAAGGAAAGCAAAAAATAAAAAGGGGCTCGCCCCCTTGACAGTGGACGAACCCCTTTTAAAAAAACTATTTCCAGAAGAGCAATGGCAATCGTTCGCTCATAAATGCACCGACCTACTACCAGCGGAGGTACTCCGCTAGAACATGATGCCGCCGTGGTTGGCAGCGATCATACCGATCAGCATGGGGATGGAGAGCCATGCGTTGGTGCGGCTGGCAAGAAACGCCATCCTTTTTGCTTTTGCCAGAGCATCGCCTTCGAGTTCGCCAGCAATGATTTTTTTCTGATTCGGCCAGATGATGAACCACACGTTCCCAGCCATAATGATGCCGAGCAACATACCGATCATAATTTCACCACTGGGAATTCCTTGTACTACTCCACGGCCTGCCATGTAATAGGCGATTCCGGTGATAACCGTCCACAATGCGGCATGACGGAAAAGGAATAAAGCTTTTGGCAGAATGATCTGCGTATAAGGTTTTGCTGCGCCTGCTTCAACCATTTTAGGCATGGACTGCACTTGAACCAGATTGAAGAAATATAATAAGCCTATCCATAAAATTCCGACGATCACATGAAAAAATTCATAATCCCACATTTGGTTTTCCTCTCAATACATTGGTTGATATTTCTCGGGTCACAACTATCCGGTTCCCCGTTAGGGAGCATTTTAATTGGATGGAAAAATAGATAATAAAGATTCAACTATTTCTACAGTCATGCGGAATTTTAGCAGAAAAACATCGAAAACTCCAATTCCCGCGATTAGTTGCGAAAAAAGAAGAATAGAGCCGAAAATAGAGAAAGGGCGATAAGGAAAGGAATTAATTCATTCTTTTTGATGGCATGGTTTTCAGGCTGGGTATTGGGAGCCTCGCTGCTTAAAGCATTGACTCTTTGATGGAGTTGGTGGTTTTTTCCTTGCAGGTTATTCTTTTGTTCTTTAAGTTTTTCGATTTCATCTTTCAATCGCAGGCGATCAACTTTGAGTGATTTCGATTTTTCGATTTCTCGTTGCAGGGTTTCTTCGGGGCCGAGTGTCAGGCCATTGTCCTCCAGTGGTTCTTCCCATCTTTCATCATCATCGTTCATGATTCAATAATAAGGGTTTATGAGGAATGGAGGAAGGAAGAAATTTCAATCATGAGCTTTAACAGCAGGAAAAGCGTTACTGACTTCGGTTAAATGGGCCAGATGTCCCTGGCTCAATTCCAGATCACCTGCTGGGGCAAACTCTTCTACCTGTTCGGGTTTTCGCGAACCAACAATGGCTGTGAAAATATTTTCTTGTTTGATAACCCAGGCAACGGCAACCTCGATAGGGTTACAGCCCAATTCGTTGGCGATGAGGCGAACAGTTTCCCAAACTTCTTTTGCTTTTTCAAAGGTGGAAGGTTGGAAAAGATGGTGCATTTTTCGCGTTGGCATTTCAAGATCTTCTTCCTTCATGGGGCGGGCGAGAAGCCCTTGTGCGGAAGGAGAAAAGGCCATGTACTGCATGTCGTCTTTCTTGCAAAGGGATAATGTTTCTTCTTCATAACTACGATCTAGTAAGCTGTACGGAACTTCGTTGAGGGAGAATTCTTTGGTATTGTTGCCAAGTAGTTTGATATCATTTGCTCTAAAATTCGAAAGGCCGATGGTAGATGCTTTGCCGCTTTGCTTGAGAGCCAGCATATACTCGGTAAGGAGTTTACTTTTTTCGGAACTGTTAAAATAATTTCCCGGCCAGTGTATCAGGTAGAGGTCAACATAATCTCTGCCCAAAGCTCTAAGGGAATTGTCGAGGGCTTTTTGATAGTCTTTGAGTGTTTGACCGGCTTCGGGCCAGATTTTTGAAATGATGATTGCCGAATCTTTTTGTGACCCCAATGCTTTACCGAGACGGCGTTCCGATTCTCCATCTCCATAACCTTCTGCGGTATCGAATGCGGTAATTCCCTGATCAAGTGCTACACGCACCACTTTTTCGGCATCTTTCCCCGGGCAAATATCTCCCCATCCCTCGCTGGGTGCAATTTGCCAACAGCCGAAGGTGATTCGGCTCCAGTCTTTTTCAATACCCTCAATGCGACTGTATTTCATTCTTTATTCCTTATCAGTAGAAATATTCCGAAGGATTTTTTTGAAGTCTTTTTTTTGTTGGGCAAGGGGGCGCATCCAGTTAGTAACACGTGGGCTGGGGTGATACAAGGGGAAAAGTATGAAGTCGGGCGTGGTGAGGGGTTTGGCTACATTTTCTTTGAGTTGATATCGAGTTTCTAAAATGAGGTTGAGTGCCTGTAGGCCTACAGAACCGAGTGTCACGACTATCTGGGGATTAATAAGATTGAGAGTTTCTTTTAAAAACGGTGAACAGTTTTTAATTTCACTCGCTTTTGGTCGTCGGTTATTTCCATTTTCGAGAGGATTGCACAAAGCAGCATTGGTGATAAACACCTCAGCGCGGGTTAGGCAAATATGCTTCAGAAGTGTTTCGAAATTATCTCCCGACTTGTCGCCATGAAATGGTATTCCGGTAAGGCCTGCGCCAAAACGGCCGGGGGCTTCTGCCACGAAAATGATTTTCGCATTAAGGTTACCGTTGGCAGAGCTAAATATTGCAGGCTGGTCAGCTAGAGCAGGGCAAAGGCGGCATCCTGCGGCTTGTTTTACTAATCGCTTAAATTTTTTAAGCGTTTGTTCAGTGGCTATCGGTACCATCTCCAGTTTCTTCTTCATCTTCCTCGTCATCAACAACGCGGCAGACGACGAGAAAGCCTATGATCAAAATAACACTGGCAACAAGTGTGAACAGTATGTCCATTAAAAGGGTTTGATGGTGGCGAGATAAATCATGAAGGCACCTACGATGAAAATAGCGATATGAACCATCATTGCGTATTTTTTTGGAAGAATTGCTTCTTTAATCTGTTTTCCATTTTGAACACCTAACGCAATGAGAATAATCAGGAGCCCTATTTTCCAATGAAGCCATTTACCTTCTGAGAAGGCCCCGGTTTTGACGGCGAGAACGATACCCGATATCAGAGTGACACCGAGTATTGGATAATAAATGAATTTGTGTATTCGAGACTGGGTTTTTTCGAGTCCTTTTGCTTCTTCAGCTGATTTCAGGCGCAGTCGAAAAACTACGGTGAGAGATTGTAGGAACAAGGTGCCGATGACAAGGCACATTGAAATCATGTGAAGAGTAAGGAAAAAATTTTTCATTTTCAGGTTTGTTTCTTAAGGGTTTTTCGATTCGAGAATTTCAGTATCCGAAAACCAGTAAATCCGGCTGGATACAATTAATGCCATGCCTATGCCGCAATAAATAGCAGCGACCACTATATAACCGCCAAGGTATTCGTTAAAAGACCGAAGCAGTACTCCGAGTCCCATCATCATTGGGATCAAAAAATAAAAAGGTTTAGAGAAAATATCATGCAGACTTACGGGGTCTTCCAAATTGTGAATGCGGGTTTTATTTCGGTGGGCTGTTTTACTCAGAACAAATTTCCCTTTAATTAGACCGATCAATCCTGCAATGATTCCGGAGATGGTGATCGCTATTTCTGTAGCATGTTGTTCCAGTTCTGCGAGTTGGTACAAACCAAATCCGCGAACAACAAGGAAAAGGCCTATGATGCACCAGAGCCCTCCTGCGATTGTGATGAGACGTTTTTTATTCAAGCTCAACTCCCTTTTAGGATAAGATGGCGTTAAAGGTCAAAAGGTTCATTTTTGGGATCCAAGTTGAACTCTTTCAGCATCTGGCCTCGAACCAGACGAACGGTCATGCGGCCGCTTTTGCTTTTATATAAGGGACGAAACTCTTTGTTTTTAAAATCAAACAAAGTGCCCTCTTGTCCAGATTCCCCTTTTAGCCATACCGTAGCCTGCCCGCCGGAAGGGAAAATCGGAAATAAGTGAGTCTCTTTTCCATATTTATCCTGATTGGATGCTTCTTCACCGGCGATAGTTACGATTTCCTCGTGGCTAGGCATTCGCCAGTCCTGAAAACTACAGAACTTTAAACCATTAAAGTAATGAACCAGATCCAACGCTTCATCCCATGTGAACCATTTTTCTTGCGTTTGCCAACCGTCTTCTTTCATCCACATCAATTGGGTTGTGGAATCGGTTATTGAGCCATCCTGATTATCAATGAATCTTTCTTTTACAGACATATTAGCCTAGGTGGTTTGAATGTTAGGAGAAACGTTGTCCAATGAAATTTTAGCCAACCTTTGATGCAGGCTTTGTAGATCGAATTCTGGATGGCTTTTAAACTCCTTAAGAATATTATCAAATGAAGCTTTAAGAATAAAATTGGACCACGCAATCAAAGGAGTTGTGAACAAAATTCTTTTTACCTGACTTCGTGTAATTTTAACAGGAGCATTTGAGCTTAACAAGGCCGGGTTGTTATGAAGTGCTGCAACGGTTTTCATGGCCATCCATAAAGGCCAAACGCAAAACAGGCGCAAAGACAACTCGGTTCTAGGTATAGCGAGGGTAAACTTTAAAGCATCGTGCAAATGCCCGTTGGTTTTGAAAAGCAGTTTTTCAAGTATTTGCATGTTTTTCTCAACCAATTTTCCGGAATGAAATTCATCAACAGTAAGGCCATTCGCGATTATCAAACTTTGCGGAATATAAGACCAGCCTCGTTCACGGTCTGCCATTACGTCTTTTGAGATATTTGTCATTTGCAGTCCGAGGCCAAAAGAAACAGCATTTTCTTTCATTATCCTTCGAGCGGATTCAGGAAGAGTGGTCAGTTTCTGAAGGAAGAGATCGCATAACATTTCGCCTACGACTCCGGCTACAAAGTAACAATACTCTTCCAAGTCTTCTTCATTTTCCAAGGGTGTGATTTCCCCAAACTGAAAACGGCTTTGGAAATGGGCCATTCCTTTTGCCATTTTCGAGACGGCAGGAATGATCTGGTCTTGGTAATTACTTTTCAGTGAATCAAAAACGTTGAACACGCGTTTGATGTTTCTTAGCAGGTCCAAATCGTTTGTACTGCCATCAACGGTGGCGCAATCATCTAGCCATGAGTCTATATGGTCGAGTCGATATTCCCTATTTTCTATCAAACGTGAAAACTCTAAGAGCAATTTGATTTTAATTTTAGGGTCCAGTTTCGCTGCATCTTCAACTGTGTCAACGGTTCGACAGAACAGGTATGCGATTAATACACTGCGATGCAGCCTACCTTGCAAGGTCTTGATGTTCAGGGCAAAGGTTCTGCTGACTTTTGGAAGAGTTTGCTGGCAGTAAGTCCAATCGTCCATATTACATAAAGCTCGTTTCAGCAATTATCGGAGTTGGGGAAATAGAATGTTTAGGAAGCCTGACTGCTTGCGGGTTGGACATTTCTTATTGGAAATTTTTCAAGAGGTGAGAGAAACCTGGCCTTCTGCTTCTTCGGCAATTTTCAGAATTTTTGTATGCACTTCATTGATTACATTTTCAGGGGTACTTGTACCAGCCGTTATTCCCACATGTTGTTTGCTAACGAACCAGTTCTTATCTAACTGGTCAAATGATTCGATGTGGTGAGCCTCTATTCCTTTTTCACCACAAACATGGACCAGCTTCTTGGTGTTGGATGAGTTGAAACCTCCAATGACAATCATAAGGTCTACCTGATCTGCCAATTCATGCACCGCTACCTGTCGATCATGGGTGGGCTGGCATATGGTATTTACAAATGATACCTCATCCACATAATCAAGAGCGCGAACTTTCTCAAGTAAGGCTTCTACTTTATCTCTTTGCTGTGTGGTTTGGGTGACGATTCCCAGTTTGCGATTTCCAGATTTTTCAATTTTAGAGAAATCTTCTTCACTGTTGATGACCAGATAGTCATCGAGATCGCCAACGATGCCTTTAACTTCCACATGGTCTTTTTGTCCGATCACCACAGGAAAATAACCTTTGGAGACCAACGATTTTATCGTTTGGTGCACCCTCATCACCAAGGGGCAACTAGCGTCATAAACAATGAAACCTGCATCTTGGAGTTGTTGTTTTGTTTTTTCAGCCGCGCCATGGGCTGTGATCATTACTTTTTTAGTTTTAATTTTGTCTATATCTTCAATCCCGGGTACCAGAGAAATACCGTTTTTTTTTAAGGAGTCACTGACTTGCGGATTGTGAACCAGTTGCCCCACAATAGTTAATTCATTGTTGAACTCTGGGGACATGGCGAGATTGATCGCGTCCTGAACTCCGAAACAGGTACCCATTGAACTGGCTAGTGAGACTTTCATTTATATTGTTCCTTTAAGGTAGTGCTATCTGAAAATACTATGCAATGCCAAATCATAGCAAACTGTCGCGAGGTTTTAAATAAAAAATACCTTCAGCTATTTTACAAGGAGGTTTTTTATAAATTGCCAACTGGTTTGGCGGCCGATATCAGCAATGGATTCCGTCAGGGGTATATTTTTTGGGCATACCTCAACGCAAACCTGCGCATTGCCACAATCGGTGATTCCGCCTTCACCCATTACCGCATCGAGTCGTTCCTCTTTATTCATGCTCCCCGCTGGATGCAGATTGAAAAGCCTGACTTGATTGAAAGTTGCAGCTCCCATGAACGAATTGTTCAGGCTGAATTGCGGGCAGGCCTCTAGGCAACAACCGCAAGTCATGCATTCGGACATAACATAACGTTTAGCGCGATCGGAGTCCGGCATTATGGCTCCTTCGCCGATATCATGAGACCCATCGATATCAATCCATGCTTTGACCTTTTTAAGGTTTTCAAACATTCGGCTACGGTTGACTTGCAAATCGCGTACAACCGGAAACTTCGACATGGGTTCCAAAGCGATGGGTTGTTCAAGGTTGTCTACAAGTGCGGTGCAAGCTTGTCGAACTTTTCCATTGATGACCATGGTGCAGGAACCACAAACCTCCTCAAGGCAATTGCAGTCCCAAGTGACTGGGGCAACTGTTATGCCTGCCTTCGTGGTGGGGTTTCTCTGGATTTCCATAAGACAGGAAATGATATTTGCAAACGGTTTGTATGGCACCTGAAAGTTCTGCCAGTAAGATGGCAAACCCGGCTTGTCTTGTCGTTTGATCTTAAAATTGATTTTTTTATCTGTCATGGTTTTATGAATGGCTTAGCCGCTAGGCCACGCCTTTTTTTGAGTGACGACCTTTACTTGCGACAGTTCATCGCCTCAATCATATTTTCTCGGTCGTGGTGTTATTAATGAAGTGTCAACTTTATCATAAGTAATATCCGGTTGATTGTCTTTGAACTGTGCCACTGTAGTTTTTAACCATTTAATATTGTTCTCTTCGAAACGTTTCATATAGTCCAAGTGACCAGCTGGAAACTTGTCTTCTGAAATATCTCCATACTGTTTTTGCTCAAGGTATTCTATATATTCGTGCGGATCAAAATCTTTCGGCTGAATCAAATCGAAATCGGGTTTGTAATGACTGCCGCGAAATTCGTCACGCAGTAAAGCGCCTTTGGTAATGATTTTGGAAAGATGGATCATGCAAAATAGTTGGTTGATAAAACTCGGAGAAGGGTTCGCCCAGTCACTAGTATCCACACATTTTACATCTTTGAAACGTGTCTCGATATCGTTGATTTCATCGGTCGCTTTTTCAAGAGATTTGTTATCGCGCACGATGAGTACATTGGCCAGCATGACTTCCCCCAACTCCTGATGCAATTTGTAGGGGTTTTCACGACCGTTCATTTTCTTGATTTCTTTGAAGCGGTTTTTCCAGTGATTGCGTGCATCATCGAACACGGTGGAGGGGATATCGTCGACTGATTTTTCGAGTGAATCGGTATAATTCATAATCCCTCGTGCCATCATCAGTCCCGTATAGATACAGCTCAGTAGTGAATTAGCTCCCAGCCTGTTGGCACCGTGATACTGATAGTCTGCTTCACCTGCTGCAAAAAGCCCTGTGATGGAAGTCATCTGGTTACGAGGTGAGCCGTGATCGATCAAACCATTTTGGTCGGGGCCATAATCGGTCCAAAGTCCTCCCATGGAGTAATGCACCGCCGGGAAAATTTTCATTGGATGGTCACGCGGATCGACACCGGTGAATTTGGTGTAGATATCCATGATTCCGCCGAGCCGGTTGTCGAGAAACTCTCTCGATTTATGTGTCAGGTCGAGGTAGACCATCGGGTCGCCATCGACACCCATCTTCTGGTTATAAACGATGTCATAAATTTCACGGCTTGCAACATCTCTGGGAACCAGGTTTTTAAATAGGGGATATTTTTCTTCCAGAAAGTAAAACCGTTCATTTTCAGGGATTTTTTTCGGATCGCGTCTGTCATCTGCTTTTTGCGGTACCCAAATTCTTCCACCTTCGCCACGAGCCGATTCACTCATCAACCTTAGTTTGTCTTGTCCGGGAATAGCGGTTGGATGAATCTGGATAAACTCTCCATTGGCATATTTGGCTCCTTGCAAATAGGCGGTAGTAGCCGCCGCTCCGGTATTGACTACCGAGTTGGTGGAGCGGCCATAAACTTGACCCGGTCCGCCAGTAGCAAGAACCACTGCATCGGCTGGCAGGGTATAGATTTCATTAGTTTTCAGGTCATGAATCACGGCTCCTCGACAAATGCCATCGGAGTCGAGCACCGCACCCAAGTATTCGTGCCATTCCAAGGTTGTTGCGTTTCCATCATGGATGTTGCGCCGCACTTGTTCATCAAGAGCGTAAACCAATTGTTGACCGGTGGTAGCTCCTGCAAAAGCGGTTCGGTTGTATAGAGTGCCACCGAACCGACGAAAATCGAGATGCCCTTCACCAGTACGGTTGAAGGCTACGCCCATGCGATCCATCAAGTGAATTATAGCAGGTGCCTGATAGCACATATCGCGAACCAAAGGTTGATGCGCTAGAAAGTCGCCCCCTTTGATTGTGTCGTAAAAATGTTTTTCTGGAGAATCGCCTTCGTTTTTTGCATCGATGGCAGCATTGATCCCACCCTGTGCGCAAACGGAGTGTGACCGCTTTAAAGATTGATACGACACGACGGTGACTTCCCCGTTGCGTTCGCAAAACTTCATAGCCAAGGCCAGTCCGGCAAGTCCGCCGCCTATGATTACAATTTTTTTCTTACGGTTCATCATAATATTAACCTGCTACCGTTGCTTCTACGGGAATTGGATTCATGTTGAATTCGAGAACCGTTGCGAGACCGAGAAAAGTTAATCCTATTCCCATAGCGGCGAATACGATCGCGCCGTTTCGCTGTGCATTTTTTCCAATCAGGATTCCCCAGGAGACACAAAATCCCCAAACCCCGTTACTGAAATGAAAAGTCGCTGAGAAAATGCCTATGGTGTAAACCAAGATTCCCTGCCAAGTCTGAAACTCCCCATTGAGAATATCTATTAAAAAGGGCGCGGCTTCAAACTGGTGTTTGCCTTCCCACAACTTAGCACCGACCGTCGTTCCCATATGATAAATCAGGAATAAAAATGTGATCGCTCCCGTTAAACGTTGCATTGTGTAAAGCCAATTGCGTTGATACCGGTAGCGGAACATGTTGGTTTTTCCAACATGAATAATATAAAAGCCCATTAGTGAATGAAATAGCAATGGAATATAAATGAAGCCAATTTCGATCAGTATCAGGAAAGGCAAATTGTTGAGAGCATCGATGGCCAACTGAAAAGGCCAGACTCCAACCGTTCGCAAGGAATTAATAGATAAATGTATAACTAGAAATGCTCCGACTGGGACAATCCCTGTAAGGGAGTGGAGCTTTAAAAGAATGTAATGGATTTCGTCTTTAGCCGGTTTTATCATAGAAGATGGTGTCGAATAATGTTAGCTATAGAATAAACAGGAAAATCCAGACACGAGTAGTATTCTTGCGTAAATTCAAAGATCCTACAAGGATAATATATGGAAAAAGGCTTTTTATGGGAGTTGTTTAGGGGGAACTATTAGAAATCTGATTCAAGCAACGGACGTTGCTTGAAATCAGGATTGATGGGTTTGTCCTGTGTGCTGATTCTCAAATGAGTAGGATCTTTTACAAACAATTCAACAAAACCGCATCTGCCACATACACTAGGCTGTAACGGAACGTTTTTTTCTATACCGTGATCCTGCCGGACAACAACCACCAGATCCATTGTTTTAATGTTCCTGAGGCCGATATCGCCTTTAAGTATACTTTTTCCCCCGCATTTACTGCAGGTATCCCGGGTGTCGGTCATGCCGGGTCTCCTTTGTTTTGTTGAACTGCTATTTTTTCATTAATTGCTGAAATATATTGTAGCACAACAAAGTAATTTAGCCCATGGTCGCTTCAAATGCGCTTTCTGGAACATGCAGACGACGGATCAAATCTTCGGCTTCGTGCATCAATTCCATCTCCTCATTGACTCGTTCACGCAATTCCTTGCCTGCATGAAAACTCGGTTTGCGACGAACTGTCAAATAAATCACCTCTCCCGTCAATGGCTTTTTCGCTGCACGGGCTTTGTATTCATTAACTTTAAAAGATCCAAATCCTTGCACCACCACACGTCCTTCCTTAGCTAGAGTCTCCATAATGGAATCTAGAAAAGCGGTAAGATAGGTTTCTGCGTCTTTCTTAGTAACTTTCATTCTGAATGCAAGCTTGTCTACCAATTGTACTCGTGTCATGATCCCCCCACTAAGTAAGAAGTTAAAGAATATTACAATTGGATTAAAGCAAAAAACGGGCCAAATTTATTTATTTCTTTTAATCTTAAATTTTTCAAGTATTTAGTTGGAAACGCTCAAAACTTTTGGATGACAAGGAAGTATAATAAATCGTAAAAGTGTTAACTTATGTGCACAGTATAAAGGTTGGTTAACCAAAGGATTTCAGCCGATTTATTGGGAGTTTTTCTGCATAAATTTATGGGATTAAAAAATGAAATATAACAAGATTCTGGTTTATTTAACGCATCCACATGTGGATGTATGGAACTTCAAATCCGAGCATAAGGCTTTGTTACAGTCTCGTCTTCCAGGGACTGAGGTACAGGTGTGCGCAAATGCAAAGGAGTTTAAAGATAAGCTGCCGGAAGCGGATGCCGTGATAGTTTGGGTTTTCAAGGAAGAGTGGCTGGAAAACGCACCTAAGCTAAAACTCATTGCCACGCCAGCAGCCGGAAATGAATGGATTTCCTGGCCCCCCCCTGCGAATTTAAAACTATCGTTTGGCGGATTTCATGGGCCGATGATGGCGGAAAGCGTTATTGGCGCGATGCTGCATTTCCTAAAAGCGTTCCCGTTATCTATGAAGATGCAGGGAAAGAAAAAATGGGCGCGTATAAAAATTTCAAAAAAACAGCAATCTCTTTATAAGGCTCGGGTTACTATTTTAGGTTTTGGTAAAATTGGTATTAGCTTGGGCAGATTATTAAAACCCTTCGGTTGCAAAATAAAAGGTATCAAACGTAAGGAAATGCCAGCGCCCGATTACTTTGATGATGAAGATGAAATCTTGACTCACGATAAATGGGAGTCAGCTTTGCCCGAAACCGATCATTTAATTTGTGCACTGCCCGGTGGACCGGAGACTTATGAAATCCTACAACCCATCCATTTCAAAAATATGCCGAAGACCTCGTTTTTTTATAATGTGGGACGTGGAAATATTTATAAAGAATCTGATTTAATAGAAGCCTTGCAAGGCGGAGAAATTTCCGGTGCGTATCTGGATGTGTTTGGCAAAGAACCTTTAGCTGAATTTTCCAGACTATGGGGGTTGGGCAATGTCCTTATCCAACCGCATACCTCAGCCGCCTCGCCACAATACTTAGAGCTGTTCGTTGAAGAACTGGCAGGAAGAGTTAGCGAAGGGGAGTTTGGTTAAAACTTAACACCTTTCCTCTGACAAGAGCTTGCAGGGAAATCAGTTTTTTCTTTTAGCCTCCCCCTGATAAGGGGGGGATTGAGGGGGTTGCTTGAATTAAATGGTTTTGAATACTCCCTCAAGGCCCCGTTGTTAGGGGGGATTATAGAGTTTACAGATTGCAGGCAAAAAAAAACGGGAGAGGCTATAAAGCCTCTCCCGTTTAGTAGTACTTTTTTTATATAGCAGTAGGTGCTGCAGCGTCTATTCCATCTTTCAGGGCTTCTTTTCTGCTGAGCTTAACTTTTCCCTGCTGATCTACATCAATGACTTTAACCTTGATCTCATCGCCTTCCTGGATTTCATCGCTTACATTTTTAATGCGACGATCACAGATTTGAGAGATGTGAACCAGTCCATCGGTACCTGGAAAAATTTCTACAAAGGCACCAAAGTCGACGATCTTTTTAACTTTGCCGAGATAGATTCTTCCTACCTCAACTTCTTGGGTAAGGTTCTGGACAAATTCTACCGCTTTTGCTGCCGCTTCGGCATCAGATGAGGCAATGGAAACTAGACCATCGTCATTGATGTCGATGGAAACTCCCGTCTTGTCGATAATCTCACGTATGACTTTACCGCCCGGTCCTATGACATCCCTAATCTTGTCTTTAGGTACCGTGAGAGTGACAATTCTCGGTGCGTGTTGGTTTATTTCAGGGCGGTGAGTTGATAGTGCTTTGTTCATTTCACCAAGAATATGCAAACGTCCTTCTTTAGCTTGCTGAAGAGCTGTTTTCATGAGATCACGGTCAAGTCCCTTGACTTTGATGTCCATTTGCAATGCGGTGATACCATTTGCTGTTCCCGCCACTTTAAAATCCATATCTCCTAAATGATCTTCGGAGCCTAAGATGTCTGAAAGGATTGCAATACGATCGCCATCTTTGATGAGTCCCATCGCGATTCCGGCTACGGGTGCTTTAATGGGAATACCTGCATCCATCATGGAGAGTGAACCGCCACATACAGAAGCCATTGAAGAAGAACCGTTAGATTCGAGAATCTCGGAAACAATTCGAATGGTGTATGGAAAATCATCTTTGCTGGGGAGCACAGGGATCAAAGAACGCTCAGCAAGCATGCCGTGTCCAATTTCTCTTCGTCCGGGGCCAGCAATAAATTTTACTTCGCCGGTACAGAATGCGGGAAAGTTGTAATGTAGCATAAAGGATTTGCTGCCTTTGAACTCCAGGCTATCCATTCTTTGTTCATCGGAAGAGGTTCCCAAGGTTGCGGCAACCAGTGCCTGAGTCTCACCGCGTGTAAAGACGGCAGAGCCGTGAACACGCGGTAAATAACCCGTCATAATGCTAATGGGGCGAACGTCTGCTAGACCTCGGCCATCGACTCGATATTGTTTGTCGAGAACAAGGTTCCGCACGACCGATTTTTCTAGGTCATGAAAAATATCTTTTATTTTACCTTTGATGTCTCCATCTTCATCTGGGTTCAGTTCGGCGTAAAGATCATTTTGAATTTTTTTTACAGCATCTCCGCGCTCATTTTTTCCAGCAATTTGACATGCTGCATCGAGTTTTGTTGAGGCTTTGCTGCTGATAGATGCTTTAAGCTCTTCATTAACTTGTGCAGGTTCAACAACCAGTTTTTCTTTTCCGAGAAGCTCACGCAGCTTGATCTGGATACCAATGACTTTTTTAATTCGCTCGTGGCCAAAATCTAAGGCTTCCATCATATCGTCTTCGCTGACTTCGTTGGCTCCCGATTCAACCATTACGATTCCATCTGCGGTTCCAGCCATGATGAGGTTGAGATCGCTTGCAGCGGTTTCTTCGTAATTGGGATTAAAAATGAGTTTTCCATCTACTCTTGAAATTCGAGCTCCTGCTACTGGGGTTTCAAAAGGGATGTCTGAGATCATCAAAGCGGCAGAAGCGCCGGTGATTGCATTGACGTCCGGTGGATTCACACCGTCATGGGAAACTACCATGGCAACGACTTGCGTCTCGTTTTTAAATTCTTTTGGGAACAAAGGTCGGATAGGTCGATCAATCAATCGGCAGATCAATGTTTCGAGCTCTCCAGGTCGGGCTTCACGTCTAAAAAAGCTACCTGGAATTTTGCCAGCTGCGTAAGTTTTTTCTCTATAGTCGACGGTCAACGGAAAGAAATCTATTCCTTCGCGAGGTTTACCAGCCATGGTTGCAGCAACCAGAACCATTGTGTCGCCTTGACGGATGACAACAGAGCCTCCTGCTTGTCTAGCCAGGTCGCCTGCTTCCAACGAAATTATTTTCCCATCAATATCTATTTCTACTTTTTCCATTAAAATTTCTCCAATATCTTTCCCTAATATTCAATTAGGCGTTTGTGTTGTTGCGCGGTTATCTGCGGATGCCAAGTTTCGTAATGATATTTTGGTATCGACTGAGGTCTTCTACCTTCAAGTGGTCAAGAAGTTTTCTTCTTTTGCTAACCAGCTTGAGCAGTCCGCGTCTGGAATGGTGGTCTTTTGAATGAGTTTTGAAATGTTCTGTTAAATAGGTCACCCGTTTTGTTATGAGTGCGATCTGCACTTCGGACGACCCGGTGTCCTTTTCGTGAAGCTTGTTGTCTGTGATAATTGTTGATTTTTGTTCAGCATTGAGTGACATGACTATTTCTCCAACTTGATTGATTTAGAAAATTGATCGGAGAATGTTTTCGTAGAAAGGCCCAGGCTTTTACTGTCGGGACATACCTGCGAAAACATTCCAATCCATTTCCACTTAAAACTAATAATATTAATTTACTAAAACACGTTTTAATTTAAATGCGATTGCACTTGCATCCATTTTCTCGAACTGATCCTGATTTACTAGGGGCTCGACGATAGCTAGTATTGCATCATTGCCATTTGAAACCCTCAGACTCATTCCCGGTTTAAATTCCCGAGGTAAAACCGTAAACGCAGATTTGGGTAAAAGACTACCATTGGCAATGGGTTTAACAAATTCATCTTTGATGCGAAGTTCCGGCAGGAAGGCAAGTACTTTTTCCACAGAAAAAAGCATATCCTCCAGAACCCTGTTTTCAATGGCTTTTTTTAAAGCTTCCAGAGTGACCGATGATTCCAGATCAAATAGTCCAACTCCACTTCTAACCAAGTGGGACATATGCGCTCCACACCCAAAGTGTTGCCCGATATCGTGGCATAGGGTGCGGATATAGGTTCCCGCTGAGCAGTGGACATCAAATTTTACCCCATTTTCTTCCCGGTTAACAAATTCTATAGAGAAAAAATGTACTGAAACGGGTTTTCTTTCGATAGTAATACCATTTCTGGCTAATTTGTAAAGGGGAATTCCATTGCTTTTCTTAGCTGAATACATTGGCGGCACTTGCTTTTGTTCGCCTGAAAAGCTCTTAAATATTTTCTTGATCTGCTCATTTGTTATCGCCGAAGGATCGCCGCTGGATATCATCTTTCCCATGGAATCCTGAGTGTCTGTAGCTAATCCAAGAATCATAGTACATTGATAATGCTTGGACAAGGGAGACAGAAACTGAATAATACGGGTAGATTGACCGAGACATATGGGAAGGACTCCTTCTGCCATTGGATCTAGAGTGCCAATATGGCCGGCTTTATTTACTCCCAGTATCTTTTTTATCTGATGCACCATGGCAAAAGATGTAGGACCTTTAGGTTTATAAAGGTTCACTATCCGATTCTGTGCGCAAATCATTGATGATTCTTGTGATTTTTTCAACATGCTCTGCATTTTCGTCTATTTTGAATTCCAATTCAGGCAAATACCTTAAATAAAGGTTTTTGCCTAAAGAGTTTCTTATAAATCCTTTTGCGCTTTTCAACGCTTCCAAAGTATCGGATTTTTCTTTTTCAGTACCCATCACGCTGACATAAACTTTTGCGTGCTTGAGGTTATCCGAAACTTCGACCCGAGTAAGGGTTGTAAATCCGATTCGAGGATCTTTTAATCCACTTTGAAGCAGTTTTGAAATTTCTTCTAGAAGCAGCTCCTGGATTCTTTGAGAACGTTTGAATCTCATGGACACACCTTTTGCTGTTTCTTACTTCAATTAACTGGATTCAGAAGTCTCCAGAACCCATGTTTAATATTTCAGTTTTATAATCTACTATTTCGCATTATCTTGCTGGTCAGGAGGTTATTTCTTCCATGAGAAAGGGTTCAATAATATCCCCTTGTTTTATATCCTGAAACTTTTCTATCGAAATTCCGCATTCATAACCTGCTGCCACTTCTTTTACATCGTCTTTAAATCGTCTGATGGATGCTATCTTGCCTTGATAGACGACTATGTTATCGCGAATCAGTCGCGCTTCCAGATTGCGCTCGGCTTTCCCAGATAGCACATGACAACCTGCGATGGTGCCCACTTTCGGGATGGTAAAGACTTCTCGAACTTCAGCGCGACCGATGACTCGTTCTTTGAATTTGGGTGCCAGCATTCCTTCCAGCGCCGCTTTCATATCATTGATGGCATCGTAAATGATGCTGTACATTCGAATATCTACCTGCTCTCTTAGAGCAAGTTTAGTTGCTTGATCGGTGGGGCGGACATTGAACCCGATGATGATGGCGTTTGATGCGGTTGCCAGCAATACATCCGATTCGGTTATACCGCCGACGGCATCGTGGATACACTTTATCCTTACCTCATCTCCACCCAGTTTGCCGAAAGCTTCCTGAACTGCATGAATGGAGCCTTGCACATCTGCTTTAATGATCAAGTCGAGTTCTTTTACCTGTCCTTCAAGGATTTGTTGATGCAAGTCATCCATAGTGATTCGGGTAGACTTAGCTAATTGAATTTCCCTTTTTTGTTGTAATCTCAGGTTACTCAATTGGCGCGCACGCCTTTCATCTTGAACGACCATGAAATGATCGCCTGGTTGCGGAACGTCAGGCAGACCTACAATTTCAACGGGTGTTGAAGGAATGGCCTTTTTAATTTTCTTACCAGCTTCTCCAATCAAAGCTCGGACTTTGCCAAAATGGCAACCGACTATAAAAGGTTGGCCAATTTCCAGAGTGCCGCTCTCAACGATCAGTGTTGCAACAGGGCCACGTCCCTTGTCCAGCTTGGACTCAATGATGACTCCTTTTGCTCTTAATTTTGGATTCGCCTTCAACTCCATGATTTCAGCTTGAAGAATTAGGTTTTCCAGTAGGCTATCAATTCCCGTTCCCGTTAAAGCAGAAACCTCTATATAAATGGTTTGTCCGCCCCAGTCCTCGGGTAAAAGGCCTTGATCAGCCAATTGTTTTTTCACTTCATCGGGTTTGGCATCAGGCTTGTCGACTTTATTGATGGCGACCAGAATAGGGACACCTGCAGCCTCGGCATGATGGATAGCTTCTTTTGTTTGAGGCTTTATACCGTCATCTGCAGCAACGACTAGCACTACAATATCTGTCACTTGTGCACCACGGGCGCGCATTGCTGTAAAGGCTTCATGTCCTGGTGTATCCAAAAATGTGATAGCGGAGCCCTTTACATGTGCTTGGTATGCGCCGATATGCTGGGTGATTCCCCCTGCCTCAGCTTTAGTTACTTCGGTTTTGCGTATGGCATCTAGCAATGAGGTTTTACCATGATCAACATGTCCCATAATAGTGACGATGGGTGACCGTGTTACGTGGTCTTTTGGATCGTCTTCTTCTTCTTCGGTAAAGTCGAGTTCAGACTTGACGACCAGTAGTTCCACTTCGAATCCCATTTTATCTGCCACTTTGCTTGCAAGATCAAAGTTTAGAGTTTGGTTGATGTTTGCAAGAACGCCAAAAACCATTAATTCTTTTATGATTTCATTGGGGGTTGATTTTAAGGTTTCCGCCAAGTCCCGAATCGGGATATTTTCGGTAATCTTTACGACTTCAAATGTTTGTTCTTCGTTAGACGGAGGCGCAGGTACTGGGACGGTTTCTTTTGCAACTGCAGGTTTTACAGTTTTTGGTTCGAGAGCTTTGGGTTTTTCTTTTGTAGGGGTTTTAGCTTTCTTTTCTTTCTCTGGCGGTTTCTCTTCCTGCTTGATAATTTTCAGACCGAGCTTTTTTACAGGCTTCGCTTCAGTGGTATTCTTGTTTTCTTCGTTTTTTGTTTTGGCTATTACAGGTTCAGCTTTTTCTTCTTTTATCATAGTCTTTCTAATTATGCCGGATTTAGCCTGGGTTTTTGCTGTGGTGATTTTTACTTTTGAAGGCGCTTTTATTTTAATTTTGGTTTTCGCTTTAACTTTTACAGTCTTGGGCGCGACTTTTTCGGGAGCTGTAGGCGTAAAAAGGTCGCGGATATCTTGAGCAACGTCTTCATCAATGGAACTCATGTGGTTTTTTACTGCAATCTCCTTCTTTTGCAAGGCCTCAATGATTTGATCATTTTGTAAG
>Ga0115000_10001721_pt1 | contig 19150 bp, 31 predicted proteins | sample ArcticOcean_MG_C_6_FD_89690 | JGI IMG/M metagenome (GOLD analysis project Ga0115000, IMG submission 89690) | Marine microbial communities from western Arctic Ocean - ArcticOcean_MG_CB8_128 | ecosystem: Environmental > Aquatic > Marine > Oceanic | place: Arctic Ocean: Canada Basin | collected... | reverse complement strand
GTAAAAAGAATGGATTACGAAACGTTCGATCAATTCGAATCTATTCTATATCGTCTCGCAGAAGGTAATAAATATGAACAAAAAAAAGATGCACCTCTTATTAGCCCGGCTATATATTCACCGCTTTCACTTCGATGCAATGAATCTGTTGAAGCTTGGGGTGGTTTTGGTATTATTGATGTCGATGACTTCACCGGTGATATAGAAACAATCGAGAAGCAGTATGAAAAGTACAAATACGTTTGTTACTCTACTGCTAGCTCTAAGATTGATAACCCTAGATTTCGTTTAGTATTCCCATTAACGAAATGGGTAGAAAAAGATAATATTAAACATTTCTGGTATGCCCTTAATAAAGAAATAGGAGGTATCGCAGATGCCCAAACAAAAGACCTTTCCAGAATGTATTACGTTCCGTCTCAATACAGAAATAGTTTCAACTTCATCTTCACCCATGATGGAGACATTATGGACCCAGATGACCTCATGGTACAGCATAAATACATCGTACCAGCTGCAGGATTTTACGATCGCCTTCCAGAAGCCATCAAGAAAGGATTAATGGAACATCGTAAAAGTCAACTAAATAATACAAATATAACTTGGACAGGATACAAAGATTGTCCATTCGTAAATCAAAAGAAAGTACAAGAGTACAAAAGTTTAACACAAGGTTGGTACTATTCAATGTATCAACTAATGGTTTCTATTGCAGGTAATGCTATAACAAAAGGTTATCCTATTACCTCGAAAGAAGTCGAATTTTTAATCAGAGATCTCGATTCAGAGACCGGCAATTGGTACTTAAAAAGACCAATAGATAAAGAAGCTGACCGAGCAATCGAGTTTGTTTTCAGAAAAAATATATGAGTATAGATCAACAAGAGCTAGCTAAACTACAGAATGGAAATTTAGTTTATGGAACATACGAGGAAGTAGAACAACATGCGGAAGATACCGATACATGTGTAGATAGATACTTCGATCATGTTAACCCTTCTAATGTACAAAAATACTTTCAATATATAGGATCTGGTGCAGATCTTTATCAAGCAGCTAAACCAATATATCTCAAAGACGAAAATAATAATTTTCTAGGTATGAGAGAATTCAAGGAGAAATTTTAATGAAAAAAATACCACCAATATGGAGCTCGTCATCACGATGGTTTATCCCATTTCACTTAAGTGTAATGGTTATGATCTTTTTATTTTTAATAGTGATCAGTGCAAATACATGGGCATCAGACGAGAATGGTGAAAGATTTTGTATGGCTCAGAATATCTATTTTGAATCAGGCAATCAGCCTTTCTCAGGTAAATTAGCAGTAGCTAATGTTACTCTCAATAGAGTTTCAGATACACAATTCCCAGATACGATATGCAACGTAGTATATCAATCTAAAGAATGGAAAGAATCCTGGCTCACTGGAGACATGATTCCGGTTAGAAATACATGCCAATTTAGTTGGTTTTGTGATGGGAGATCAGATGAACCAAGAGATTCTATCACCTGGTTAGAATCAATTAGAATAGCTGACCTAGTTTTAGGATCAGAACAATACCTGGATATAACAGATGGTGCTTTATGGTATCACGCAGATTACATTTACCCTTACTGGGCAGATCATTTAGAAAGACTAGTAGTGATAGAGAATCATATCTTCTATAAATAGTATTATGGCTAATAAAAATATAAAAGATAGCATAGCTAACATTATCCCACCTAAACCCTCAAATGATAAGTCATATGGTGGAGTACCAGCAGGGTGGATGCCAAGCACACAATATGATGAATCAGATGATTTAGAAGCAGCTAAAAGGCTTGAGCCCACAGAATCTGAAATTATGCAAGAAGAATTAGAACCTATCTGGGCTAACGAAAAGCTAGAAACTAAACAGGAACAAGTTCTTAAAGGACCAGATAAAATTAAAGAACTAGCACGTAAACAAAGGGATTTACAAACAGATTAAACTATGGTATAATATACATTATGAACATCGATGAATTAAGTGAATTAACTTTTAATAAAAATGAACTAAGTGAAAAAAGCTTAGAATGGGTAAAACAAAAAGCTGCAAAAGTAGCCTCCGGAGTTATCAATAGTCCCACATCAAAATCCTTTTCAGGAAAACAACGAAACTTTGAAGATATAAAAAGAGATGCATCTGCTGGATTAGTAGTCGAAGCATTTTTTATTGAACATCTTATCTATACAGAAAACAAAAGACGTAATCGATACGGAACCCCTGTTTGGGATGTTATATCCGGTGGAAAATTTTTCGCAGAAGGTGTAGAGGTAGAACTTAAAACCTATTTTTATGAATCAACGCCAACTAGAGATAGGCATTTACGTACGCTTGAAAAGAAAGCAACCATCTATGAACATGTTGTAATATTTAAACGTAATAATGAAGGAGATTACACATTCGATTCCTATTGGAAACTTAACCTGAAAACTAAACGATATGAGGAACAATTATCAAAGCCCCAATCCACAACACAATTCCTAACATAGGAATAACAGACACACTTCACCACAGAAAAGAAATCCCAGACGATTACCATTGTCATTGTGATTTATGTAGAGAGAATTTCCTCGGTGAAATCTTTCATACACCTACTAATCAATACTACACTCAAGCAACCAGACGAAGATACTACTTTGCTGATGGGGATAAAACTAAATATCCAAAACATATATGCCCAGGACATTGGGAAGGGTATCGATATGCAGTTCAACAATTTACGAATCCTGGAGATACCGTATTTGATCCTACAGTAGGAACAGGTTCAGCTATAATTGAAGCAATTAATGCAGGAAGAAATGGCGTAGGAATAGAATTAGAATTTCCCGAGCATACAGAGATGCATGTTAAAGTTCAAAGAGATAGAGGAACAGCTACAGGCAATGCGCATGTAATTAAAGGTGATGCCAGAGATATGTTAACTTTATTAAATAACCATGGTCATATTGGTAAAGAGATTTTTGACCTAGTAGTAACCGGTTCACCCTATCCAGTATTAGGTGGAAGACAAGCTGATGCTCCTGAAAGAGGAACTTTCACTCACATAGATGGTAAATTTACCAAACTAGATATTAATGATGTACATTATCAAAACGATAAAAGTATGGGGATTTTAAAAGGTACTGCTTATTGGGAATTAATCGCAGATGTATATTCTAAAGCTATATCTCTATTAAAACCTGGTGGAAAGTTTATTACTATTATTAAAGACCCTACACAAAAGAAAGAACCTTACCTACTTCACAAGATGATAAGTGAATTAGTTATGGATGTAGCACCAGTTAAATATCATGGAACATTTATTCATAAGCACCTACCTTATACGTTATTTATGAATACATATCCCAAGCAATACCCTGAAGCTAAATTAATACCACTATATCAAACTGGTGTAGTATTAGAAAAAATATAGGTTTACAAACGCCCAAAAGTATGGTATAATAGACCTATGAAAGAATTAAAGAGAGTATAATGAAACCACTTCAAATTTTAAAACAAGCCGCTGATCTTATTGTTAAGAAAGGCAATGATTATCAAAACCCTAACTCTAGGATTAAACAGGCAGATTATTATCCTAATGGTGCACAAACCATTCTCGATATTATGACTGGTAAAATTAATCGGATGCATTCGGTTTTAGATGCTATGAAAGAAGATGATGATTATGTAGAGAATTTTGAATCACTTCATGACTCAGCTATAGATCTTATTAATTATTCAGCTTTCTTTTCTGCATATTTAGATGGAGATATTGACGGCCAAGATCCTAAACGAAATATGTTCAATAGAGAAAAAGATGAAAGCTAAAGATCTAAAAGAAGGATTACATTCTCTAAGAAAGAAATTATTAGAAGAAGGTGATATAGTAGAAACTGAGCGTTGGCAAGGTGATGTTAATCATCCAGAATTTTTAGAAATTATTCATGCGGATCTAGTATGTCCTATGGAAGATACAAGATCTAGTGCAAGTGAATTATTAAATGCTACCCAACCATGGGCAAACGAACACTTTGAAGAAAGAGTTGGTGGAGTACCTTGTAACCCACCTCCATCTCACATTCATTGGTTAAAAGATACAGATAAATATTTAATGGATAAAGCTTTTTCTCATTCATACCCAGAAAGAATGTGGCAGAATAATGGGGCAAGAGCTGAATCCGGATTATATAAAAAAGGAATAAGATTTAATATCGGTAATTTAAATGATGCAGTAAGGTTATTGAAAAAAGAACCTACTACTCGCCAGTGTTATATTCCAATATGGTTCCCAGAAGATATTGTAGCAGCTAACCTAGGGGAAAGAGTTCCCTGCACATTTGGTTGGCATTTTATGTTAAGAAAAGGTAAATTACATTGCGCGTACCACATGCGCTCGTGCGATGTTATGCGACACTTACATAATGATTTATATTTTGCAAATCGATTATGCTTATGGTTAATCACAAAAGCAGGATTGGATGCAATTCCTGGGGATTTACATTTTAGTTCTACTTCCCTGCATTGCTTTGTAGTAGATAAATATAGTTTAAATCAAATGGTGAGTAACGGATAATGTGTGGATTTATAATAGCTAAACAAGAAACAGGATCACCGAATGTGATCTCACTTGTTTTTGATATGTGGTATAGAGGAGAAGTAGGTTATAATGGTTATAGAAATTATAATGGATATGACTTATCTCATATTGCTTTACCCATGATAGATCCTGATCCAGATGTAGCTATTCAACCTATTCAAAATGGGGATGAACCTCCATCAATGTTTGTTGGAGAAATATTTAACTATAAAGACTTTGGTAATTATGCTAGTGATGCGATAATGTTACATAATGAATATCATAATGACTATCCTGGTTTTGATTGGCACAAGTTTGACGGTTTTTGGTCTTACGTAACCTTTGCAGAATCAGATCGTGGTCCAAAGCCTATAATCTATACAGATTTCTTAGGAATTAAACCAGTATATTATAGAAGTGATTATGATTGTGCTGCTAGTGAACCGGATGTATTAAAATCATTTGGTCCTATAACACCTAATAAAACCTTCCACAGTAATGTAATGAAATGGGGTTATGATCCTACCGGTGGAACCCCTTGGAATGAAATCAAACAATTAAAACCAGGTCACTATCTTTTTGATGGAGAAGAACATCAATATTGGGATTGGGATAAAGTTAAAACAACAAATCTCTATGATGATCTTAATAACTCAGTTACTAATCGTCTAACTGGATTTAGAGAAGCAGCTATATTATTATCAGGTGGACTAGATTCAACTATTATATATCAGCTTATTAAAGCTACACCTAACACAGGCGTGACCGCTATACACGTAGAAAACAATGAACATAGTTATGCTAAGCTAGTTGAAAAGAATTGCTTAAACGTCACACTAGATAGTGTAACCGATGAGTATGCAGTAAAGGTACACCAATCTCCCGTGGATCTAGGGTCAGTAAAACCCCAAATAGCTATGGCAGAAAAGCTTGACTTTTTAGGATTTAAAAATGTATTAACCGGCGATGGCGCAGATGAATTGTTTGGTGGTTATCGTAGGGCTAAAGAATATGATTCACAACATAGTGATGTATTCTGTGAATTACCTTATTATCATTTACCAAAATTAGATCGTACTATGATGAGATCTACAGTAGAATTACGTGCACCATTCTTAGCACCAGCAGTAATCAAACATGGATTAGATACTCCATATGAAATGCGCAATGGTGAAAAGAAGGTATTAAAAGAAACATTTAAGGATATAGTACCACAAGAAATATTAGATAGAGAGAAGCTTCCTCTCAAAACAGAAGCTATAAGAACAGAACCAATGCAACAAAGAATTAAAAATCAACAAATATGGCAGGATATGTATGGAACATAAAGATGAAAGGTATCTAGATTTAGCTAAGCTTTTCTCTACGTGGTCAAAAGACCCGAGCACGGGCGTAGGCGCGGTCGCGATAGGTAGTAAAGGCCAAGTATTAGCACAAGGATATAATGGATTTCCTAGAAAGGTAAAAGAAAACGAGGAAAGATTAAACAATAGAGAAACTAAATATCAATTTGTAGTTCATGCAGAAATGAACTGTATATACAATGCAGGATATAATGGAACACAACTTGATGGTAGCACGATGTACGTATACGGACTTCCCGTATGTAATGAGTGTGCTAAAGGTATTATCCAGGTAGGTATCAAAAGAGTGGTAATACCTAATTCGTGGGAAGCTACTGATGTTCCAGATCGATGGAAGGTCTCGGTATTAAATACTCAAAGAATGTTTAAAGAGGCCGGAGTAATATATGACTTCATTTGATCCTAAAGAATTAAAGAATTCTAAAAGGATATTTAAATCCGCTACACCTAAGTATACCTTAGACTGGTATATTAAATGGCCAGCATCGGTATTTGTATTAGGAGCAATGTCAGTTAGAGGTATACCAGAATTATTATTATGGGATTTAGTCTTATCACTTATTGGAGTTGTCTTATGGTTATTTGTAAGTTTGCTCTGGAACGATCGGGCTTTAATTATATTAAATACAGCTGGATTAGTATTTTTAATTACTAATCTTGCACAAATATTTTGGCCTAGTTGAAAATAAAGGTTTACAAACAGTCAAAAGTGTGGTATAATATACCTATTATGGAGAAAAATAAATGCCTAGTGTAGATTTAAGACCTCGACCGAGGCACCCAAAAGATAAAAGACCGTCTAAACCGATGCCCTTTGATGTTGCAATTCGCAAATTCAAAAAGCAAGTTGAACGTGCTGGTATCTTACAAGAAGTTAGACGAAGAGAATACTTCGAGAAACCTTGTCAAAAAAGAATTAGAAAGAAAGCCGAGGGTAAATCTCGGTGGAAGAAAAAAGAACAATCAATGGCTTTAAAGCCTTTAAGACGTGGGAGTATGTATTAATGAGTGTAATGGATAAACTAAAAAAGAATAGTAAAATTAAAACAACTTCTATTCTTGCAGATTCGATCTTCTTTAAAGATCTGGAAACAACTACAACATCAGTTCCAATGATAAACGCAGCTTTATCTGGTGACTTAGATGGTGGTTTATCTGCAGGACTTACGGTCCTAGCAGGACCTTCAAAACATTTCAAAACGTCATTTGCTTTATTAATAGCAAGTGATTATCTTAAAAAGCATGATGATGCAGTAATATTATTTTATGATTCAGAGTTTGGTTCACCCCAAGCTTATTTTGAATCATTTGGAATTGATACTTCTCGCGTACTTCATACACCGATAACAGATGTAGAACAAATCAAGTTCGATCTAGTTAATCAGTTAGATGCTTTAGAAAGAAAGGACAAGGTTATAATCATAATAGATTCAATCGGTAATTTAGCTTCGAAAAAGGAATTGGACGATGCACTTAACGAAAAATCTGTAGCAGATATGACCAGAGCCAAGGCGCTAAAAGGATTATTTAGAATGGTCACACCATATTTAACTATGAAAGATATTCCTCTATTAGCTGTTAATCACACCTATCAAGAGATGGGACTGTTCCCGAAAGCTATTGTGAGTGGAGGTACTGGTATCTACTACTCAGCCGATAACATATGGATTATTGGTCGTCAGCAAAAGAAAGTCGGAACAGAAGTAAAAGGATATAATTTTGTTATCAATGTTGAAAAATCAAGATTTGTTAGAGAAAAGTCAAAAGTACCTATCGCAGTTAGCTGGGATGGTGGTATTGAGCGCTACAGCGGTTTGCTGGATGTTGCTCTTGCTGGTAACTATGTTGCTAAGCCTAATGTTGGCTGGTATTGCCGAGTTGATCGTGATACTGGAGAACTCGTCGACCCTAAAGTCCGTGAAAAAGACACTCTCACAAAAGAATTTTGGAAACCGATTCTTGAGGAAACAGACTTCAAAGAGTTTGTCAAAGGTCATTACCAAATCGGACAAGTCCCTCTATTAGATGTAGATCTAAACATAGAGGAAGAATAAAGTGAAAGAAACTAAAATAATTACTACTGAGGATTATCAATTAGTTGAATCTAATGATGTAGAATTTTATGGAGTAAAGCTTCTCACAGGTAAGTGGAAAGGTGTTGTATACATATATGGTGAAGTTAAAATAAAAGAATCACCTGAATTAGATATAGCAACTTTAGGATTTACTTATAATATTCAAGAAGCCGGAGGTTTCGAAGAAGAAGATCTTATAAATGATATTCATTTCAGAAATTATATAGGTGGAGTATTACAGAACGTAATCGAAGAATCACTAGACAATGGAGCCGTAATTGGACATAACGAATCAAATACCAACACACATATTAAGTCATCTAGTTAATGATGAAGAGTATTGCCGTAGGGTAATACCTTTTCTTAAGAAAGATTACTTTGAAGGTGCACATAAAATTGTGTTCGACCTTATTGTGGATTTTGTAGTTAAACATAACAAGATACCTTCTGGTAAGGTATTAGACCTAGAACTAATAAAGCTCAGCGCACCTGAAGATATTTTAAATCAAGGGTCTAGATTAATCGAGGAGATCAAAGAAATTTCCGAAATAGATATTGATTACTTAATTGATGAATCTGAAAAATGGTGTAGGCAAAGAGCAATTTATATTGCAATCATGGAATCAATTCAAATTATCGATGGGAAATCCAAAGATAAAAGCGAAGGAGTTATACCGGAAATATTATCAAATGCATTAGGTGTTAATTTCGATCCTAATATTGGACACGATTATATTGATAACTCAGATGATCGATTCGAATTCTATAATACAGTCGAGAATCGTATACCATTCGATTTATCTTATTTTAATAAAATAACAAAAGGTGGTTTACCCAATAAGACTCTGAACATTGTCATGGCAGGTACGGGCGTAGGTAAATCATTATTCATGTGCCATTTGGCAGCAGCTAACCTAGAGTTAGGAAAGAATGTTTTATACATTACAATGGAAATGGCAGAAGAAAGAATAGCAGAACGTATAGATGCTAACCTAATGGATTTACCTATACAACAATTAGAAACATTACCGAAAAACGTTTTCGATAATAAAATAAAGAACATCGCAAAAGCTTCGATAGGGAAACTTATAGTAAAAGAATACCCTACCGGAGCTGCGCATACCGGTCACTTTAGAGCATTATTAAATGAACTAAAGCTGAAAAAGAATTTTCAACCTAATATAATTTATGTTGATTATTTAAATATTTGTGCATCTTCTCGAGTCCGTGGACTTGGTGGAAGTATAAATACTTACTCATATGTTAAATCTATCGCGGAAGAACTTAGAGGTTTAGCAGTTGAGTTTAATGTCCCCATCGTGAGTGCAACACAAACGACGAGATCTGGATATAGTAATACTGATGTAGGATTGGAGGACACTTCGGAATCGTTTGGCTTACCGGCCACAGCGGATCTTATGTTCGCTCTTATCTCAACAGAAGAGCTAGAAGATCTAGGGCAAATGTTGGTCAAACAACTGAAGAATCGTTATAACGATCCTACCAAATACAAGAGATTTGTAATTGGAATAGATCGTTCGCGAATGAAACTTTATGATGTGGAGGAGTCAGCTCAGACAGATCTTGTATCTGAAACTGTACCTGATAAAGCAATAAATAAATTTGGTGATAGAGAGACGCGAGACTCTTACGCTGAGTTTAAAATTTAGAGGAATAAACATATGTTTATAAAAGCAAAAGATTGGATAATGGAAAGAGTCGGAGAAAGAACATCACACGATGGCATCGTTTTAGTTGCAGTCGCAGGATCAGTTCTACTTTTTGGCGGTTTAGCCAAAGTACTAGCATGGGTAGCGCTATTATGGGGGGTTTATACTCTCGTAAGGCCAGAGGCATAAAATGAAGAAACTAATATTTACGATCATAGCGATCGCAAGTTTAACAGTAACTTCATTAGCTCAAGCAGATGAGGGAGCAGTTGCTCCAGCCGTGGGACTTTCGGGTTCTATTGGTTTATCATCAGATTATTTTTACAGAGGAATCTCACAAAATAATCACAGTGTAGCACCTAGTTTCGACGTAGCAGTTGATTACAAAGGTTGGTATATTGGCACCTGGGTTAGCCCAGTTGATTTTGGAACTGACACTGATTACGAGTATGATTTATATGGCGGCTACGATAAGCAGCTAACAGATAAATTAACCGTTGGCGGTGGATTTTTACAATATAATTATGACACAGGAATAGAAAAGATGACTGAACTTTACGTAAAAGGAAGTTACGCTGATACTATTTCTATTGGATATTATGTTGATAAAGATAATTCTGACAATACATATTATGATGTAGCAATTAAAGTTCCATACATATCTGTTATTGATCTACACTTAAACTATGGTAAATTTAAGAACGGTGAAGACCATAAGGGAATCACTGCTTCTAAAAATGTTGGAAATAACGTGGTTCTTAGCCTTATGGCTATGAGCATGGCTAGACATGGTAAATTCATGGATAGTGCAGCATTAGGAATTCATTATAACTTTTAATTATATAGTATGATAGAAGGAGGGGTAAAACCCTCCTTTTTTGTTTTTTAAAGTACGAATAAGTGTGGGAATACTACACTTTTATGTACGAATAAGTGTAAAACCCTCCTTTTTAGGGGCCATGTGACAAGCTATGTCTCATCATTTCAAAATAATTGAAAATAATTGAAAAAAAAGGTTTACAAACGCTCCGTTTTGTGGTATAATAGACATATTAAATAAATAAAACTGTAAGGAGTTAAATGGAAAATCAAATAAAAACACTAATCGAGGCAATCGTCTCAGATTACGCGACCTTCACTAGAAGGTCTTTCGAAGCTAACGGGTACTCAACAGACCCAGAAATCAACATAGAAAAATTCAGAAATGAATTAAACGTATTCGATAGAGGTACTAAGTACATCAGAATCGAAACTGGAAATTCAGTTTGGGGCTTTATTAATAAAGGTAACCCAGATTTTAAAGTTGGTGATATCTTAAAAGCAAAAAGTTGGAAAGGTCCAGCTACTAATAAAGCTAGAGGAAATATCTTTGAATACTATTCAGTCGCTTGGACTGGTCCTCACTACATATCTGGTTATTCAGCAGGTGGCGAAAGAGCCCCAGCGGAATTCACCGGGTTATTAAGAGGTGGATCAAAAATCGTAGAAGGAGAATCAAATGAGTAAGGTATCAAATACAGTAGCTTCAGCCGAATACTATCAAGTATTGGCTGATCAGTCAGATGGTAAATATACCGCGCAAGATGTTTATAACCTTGAAAAATATGGGGTTATAAACCCTAGAGAATTATCAGATCTAGAAGAACAAGATGAATCATGCATTTGCGGTGAGTCAGATTGTGATGAACAATATGTCCATTGGACATCGGGGTGGTAAGATGATTTATAGCTTACCTACACTCTACAAAAGAGATTCGAATAAAAATATCCGTGAATGGACCATGCAATATATGGGTCCAATCGCTCCTGGTACTAGAACAGTTTCAGGGATCAAAGATGGCAAGTTAGTCGAAAGTGGATGGAATGAATCTTTCGGTAAAAACTTCGGCAAGAAAAATGCTACAACATCTTTTGAACAAGCTCATAAAGAAGCTCAAGCCAAATGGGATATCAATTTAGATAAAGAATACTTCGAGAATATATCTCAAATAGATTCTTATGATAAATTTAAACCTCAGTTAGCTCGCGATTATACTAAGTTACCACAACCTTCTGGTTATAGCCAACCTAAGTTAGATGGTATTAGATGTATTGCAAGAAAAGATGGATTATACACCCGCGCAGGAAAAGAAATTACTACCTGTAATCATATTCATGGTGAATTGGAAAAGTTCTTTAGAATTTATCCAGGAGTTATATTAGATGGTGAACTTTATAATCATGATCTAAAAGATGATTTTAATAAGATTACTAGTTTAGTTAGAAAGGTTAAACCTTCTAGCCTAGAAAAAGAAGAGTGTCATAAATTAGTTCAATATCACGTATATGATTGCATTGATGATATGGATGCATCATGGACATTTTCATCAAGAGCAGAATTTATAGAAAGGGTCTTAATAGATAGAGCACCTAAATTTTCAAGAGTTGTACCAACATCATACTGTGAAGATCAAGAATCATTAGATGAACTATACTCTAAATATACCGAAGATGGTTATGAGGGTCAAATGGTTAGAAACGATATGCCTTATGAAAATAAAAGAAGTAAGAATCTTCTTAAAAGAAAAGAATTTATAACCGAAGAATTTAACGTGGTAGAAGTAATGGAAGGTCTAGGTAACTGGGCTGGATATGCTAAGCACTTTAGACTAGAATTAGGCGATGGTAGAGAATTCAAAAGTGGTGTTAGAGGTAACTTTGCAACACTAAAAGAATTACTCAATAATCCTATTAAACCTAACTGGGTTACAGTTAGATACTTCGAAAAAACTCCAGATGGAATTCCCCGCTTCCCGGTTGTGATTGATTGGGGTACTGGAGATAGAAATGATTAATAAAAAAGGTTTACAAATGACCAAAAGTGTGGTATAATAGACGTATGATAAAACAATTTAAACCAAATTTCGATATTATCGAAACTATTACCGAGATTACTAAATGGGACGAGGTAGAATATAATGTTCCAGCTCACACATATCACTTAAATAAATATGGCCATTTAATATCTTATATTAAAGAAGGTACAAGCAAAGTTATTAAATTTAAAAGTCCTATAAAAGCTTTTAGTAAAGCTCGTAGGAAATTTATAAAGGAATAGCTCCTTAAGGTCACCGTTCGGACCTACTAAAGCGTTACGGGGTTGATGACCGAACATCCACGGGAGGAATGAAAAGGCCTCCCATCCAGGTGAGAACGAAGGAAGTACCTTTGAACATTAACCGAAGGTAACACTTCATAAGTAAGAGAAAGAAAGAAATGGTAACAGGAAAAGTAAAATGGTTTGACACTACAAAAGGATTTGGGTTTATAACACCCGATGAAGGTGGTGCCGATGTATTTGCACATTTCTCCGGTATTAAAACCGAAGGATATGCAGCACTTGAGGAAAATCAAGTTGTAGCATTCGATGTTGAAGAAGGCCCGAAAGGACTTCAAGCAGTTAATATCGTTTAGCAATAGACCAGGTATTTAGAGTACTACTAAAACTCTAAAGGTTGATGACCTAACATCCAGGGAGGAATGAAAAGGCCTCCCTTCCAGTTGAAACAAAGGAAATATATTATGAACAGACAAAGCCGAAAAGAAATCAGAGAATCTAGAAAGGCAATAATTGTTGATATCGATGGAACCATCGCAACTCATTATGATGCAGATGGAAATCAATTAAGAGAACACCATGATTATGCACAGGTAGGAGTTGATCTTCCTATACCCGAAATTATTCAGATTGTGCAAATGTATGAATTCAGAGGATACCATATTATTATCGTATCAGGTAGAATGGATCATTGCAGAGAAGAAACTATTGACTGGCTTATCGCAAATGATGTGGAGTTTGATGAACTTTTCATGAGAAAGTTTAAGGACTTTAGACCAGACAATATTGTTAAGCACGAGATCTTTGATCAAAACATTTCGGAACAATATGACATTGAGTTTGTCTTAGATGACCGAGATAGGGTTGTTAGAATGTGGAGAGACCTAGGTCTTAGGGTTTTACAAGTAGCCGATGGTGATTTTTAATGAGCTATACTGCCTATGAATTCCTTGAAGATGATAAGTTACTTCCTCATCGAATGAGAGAAATATCTGATTCGTTAAGAAGAACTAGTCCAAAACACAGAGTAGAATTTAAATCCACATTCAAACCACAACTTGGTGAATGGCAACTGGAATATAAAATATGGAAACTTGGCAAATAATTATAATAACACTTTTTGGTGTTGGCTTTGGATATCATATGCACCAGGTAGGTATAAAAACTGGCGCTGAGCTATGTCTTCTAAAACTTACAGAACAAAAGATAATTTCCCTTGACGTTGAGGGAAATATTAGACCTAACCCTTTTTGGGAAGAGATTCAAAAAACAAAAAATAAGAATGCATAAATAGACGTATAACTTTTAATTATATGGGAATTTGTTAATGCGTTTTAAATCTTTTAATTCATCACACCTTACAGAAGCAAAATTATCCCCCGCTGTCCTAGCGGATCCAAATAGCGCAACAAAAGAACAAAGAATCGACATTCTTGTAAGGATAATAAAGAGTAAAAAACCTTTAGAACTAGTAAAGGGTGGAACATTTACTGTAGGTAATGAATATATAGATGATGCATTAGCTCATTGCGCAAACTTTAAAAAAAATAAAGATCATTACGGTAAAGGTGGATTTCCGCTAACAGACAAGTCTGGAGAAGAGATCAAATCAAATGATCTTAAAAAATCTAAAATATTTGGTGGTGGTGTTGGTGGTGCAGGTTCTGGAACAAAAGATACTGCAAGAAACGAATGCCATAATGCTTGTATGATAAAAGCTATGCTTGATGATGGTTCTAACTATGATATAGAACACTTTGATTCAAAACGTATAGCTAAAGCATATAAAGATAATGGATCAAAAAATCTATCGGCTAATACTGATACCATACTAGAAACCCCTGAAGAATGGTGGCTTTCTTCCTATAATAATGCTAAATGGATAGTAGATAATGGATATGCTAAAAAAGATCATGTGATCTCGCGCGAGGGTGCGGACATGAATATGGTGTATCTTCTTAAAAACCAGGCTTATAAGAACAACGGATTTAAACCTTTAAAGGATGATAAGTGGAATCCAGGAGATGTATGGGCAGTAGAGAAAGGTTTAAAACTTAAAGATGAATTAGATACTACTTCAGTTGGGGGTTTTAATTCTTCTATTATGAATCTTTTCGAACAAAAAAGGTTGGTTGCTATCTCGCTCAAAGGACCTATTAAAAAATATCCTCCTTATAATAAGGTATATAACTATCACATCCCTCCAGAATCCCCGATACACAAATTAAAAGAAATTAAATTAGAATCAAACCGTGGGGATTTTTGGTCCTCAAAAGGAATGGAGATAGTATATGATAGTGGAATATTAAACTTCAAAGATGGTTCCCCGGGCAAATCTACCAAAGCAGAAATCAAAGGTAAGAAAGCCAGGGGCGGTGGACTTGGTTGGGGTATCATGCAAGAATTTGTAAAAAGGGAAACCGGAATAAAAATGCCACCGCATACTGCAGGTATTGCTAAGATGGCAAAAGCAATTGAAAAGAAAAATAAGAAAGCTTTAAAAGATATATTTACAAAATATCAGGTTATATATCCTAGTGCTGATCAAAAAGAATTTGAAAAAGAATTAGCTAAAAAAGATTGGCGTTGGATATCAGCTAAATATGCAGCTTTAACTTTAGGATCAATACTTGTTAAACATACTGGTAAGACAACTGATGCGATAATAACCAATTTCGTTAACTATGCTGGGTCTGATTTATTAGATTCTAGTACATATATTAAGGTTGGTAAATAATGAAGACTTTTGCAACATTTATAAAAGATGATATTAAAGTTAAAATTAATGTAGGTGATACTGTATTAGGTGGGAAATTTAAAAACAAACCAATCGTAGTAAAAACCATAGCTAGGAACGATAAGGGTGATATATCTATTAATGGTAGACCACTAATGAAATTTAGAATCCCTGGCGATAAAGAAAAGTATGGAAAAAAATGAAAACATTCGAAGAGTTTAATAAAGGTTTTGGTTTATATGAAGGGAAACACGTTCCTTTAGAACAACCAATGGTTGAAGCAGAATATCAAGGAAGTAACGTTGAGCTCAATTCACCTAAGAGAAGCGATGGACCTAAAAAATTCGTTGTATATGTTAAAAATGGAGACAAGGTTAAAAAGATTAACTTTGGAAACATAATAGGCGCAGACGATGATGTAAAGATTAATGATAAGGATAGAGCTAAAGCTTTTAGTGACAGACATAATTGTCCAGCTAAAAAAGATAAACTTACTCCAGGATATTGGTCGTGCAATCTACCTAGATACGCGGCCCAATTAGGATTAAAAGGTGGTGGAAATTATTTCTGGTAGAGCTTACATAGATGAAGGAATGATTAGGACTTTTACTACAGAAGTTCCTGATACAGAATATGTATGGCATAGAGATCATAATGATCGATATGTGGAAATATTAGAAGGTGATGGTTGGCAATTACAAATAGAAAATTGCCTACCCATGCTACTAAACGATGTAAAAAAGGTATTTATTCCTAAAGGGGTTTACCACCGCTTGATAAAAGGATATAATACATTACAGGTAAAAATAAATGAAATCATTTAAATCACATAATCATCTAACTGAATCAAAAAATACTCATATGACACATATAGAGGATTTGGTTCTAGATGGTGGAGTCAAGGGAGCCAGACAAGCAATAAACGCGCTCAGATCACTAAGAGACATGCTTGCTGGAGAATCACCCACTGCAGTCGATGTTACTGTTAAATGGGACGGTGCTCCCGCCGTATTCGCAGGAATAGATCCTACTGATGGCCAATTTTTTGTAGCCAAGAAGGGTATTTTTGCAAAGAATCCTAAAGTATATAAATCCCATCAAGATATCGAGGATGATACTTCAGGAGATTTAGCTAAGAAACTAATCTTAGCTTTTGATAACCTAAAAGATCTAGGTATAACTGGTGTTATACAAGGGGATTTTATGTATGATAGAGGAGATCTTAAACAACAGAAAATAGATGGACAAAAATATTTGACATTCCATCCTAACACTATTGCTTATGCGATCCCTATAAAAACTCCACTAGCTAAACAAATAGCCAAATCTAAGATAGGTATTGTTTGGCATACCTCTTATAAAGGGGCTAACTTTGAAAGTATGAAAGCTTCCTTTGGAGGAGAGATAACTAAGAATCTTAAAAAATCCTCTAACATATGGATGCAAGATGCTACTCTCCCAGGAATAAAAAATGTTCTTATGGATGCTAAAACAACTAAGGAAGTTACATCATCATTATCTAATGCTGGTAAAATATTCCAAAAAATTAGTTCAGGTGTACTAAAAGAAATAGAATCAAATAAAGAATTAAACCTAGTTATTAATATTTACAATAATACAAAGGTTAGAGAAGGTGTGCGTATAACAAATACTAAAGCACATACAGCTGGATTAATTAAATTCGTAGAAGAAAGATATGCAAAAGCTTCTGATAAATTAAAATCAGATAAGGGTAAAGCTGGGGTTGAGGCAAAGAAATCAGCTTTAATGGCCTTTTTTAATAAAAAGAATCAAAATAACTTACAATTAGTATTCGATTTGCAGAATTATGTAGTCGATGCGAAATTAATTATTATAAATAGATTAAACAGTCTCAACAATGTTGGGACTTTTGTAAAAACTAAATCCGGGTTTAAGGTGACCAACCATGAAGGTTTTGTCGCCATAGATCGTATGGAAGGTGGAGCTGTTAAGCTAGTAGATAGATTAGAATTTTCTACTAACAATTTCAGTACCGATATTATAAAAGGCTGGGATAATCCAGGCTAAGATGGGACCAAGGATAAATGCAAACATTTAGAGAGTTTAATTCTACACACGAAGCTGTTACAATGGCTACACGTATGAAGATGAAAGCTTCGATGCGAAAGAATAAGGCTAAAATAGCTATCGGACGTAAAAGAGCAGCAAAGAAACTCAAATCCCCCGATAAGCTTAAAACCACAGCCCGTCGCAAAGCGCGCGACATTATAATAGCCAAACTTCTAAAGGATAAAAAGAAATCTGATCTTTCCTTTGCAGGTAGACAGGAATTAGAAAAGAGGGTAGCTAAGAAACAAGGAGCAATCCTTAGAATTAGTAAAAAATTATTGCCTAAGGTTAAAATGGCAGATAGAGAAAGACTCAAAAAATTAAGGGCATCGAACTAATATTATGACTAAAAAATTTACATCCTTTAGGGATTATTTAACAGAAGCTACCAAAGGCGTTACATTTGCATTTGGAAGATTTAATCCTCCAACAAGTGGGCATGAAGTACTATTTGATAAAGTAAAAAAAGTAGCTGGTAAAGATGCATATAGAATATATCCATCTCATACACAGGATAAGAAAAAGAATCCTTTAGATTTTAAAATAAAGGTTAAGTTTCTTAGAAAGATGTTTCCTAAGCATGCCAGGAATATAATGGCTGATAAAGGAATGAGAACTGCATTCGATGTAGTAACAACCTTGTATGATCAGGGATTTGTAGAATGTACAATGGTAGTTGGTGAGGATAGATTAGCTGAATTTAATGCTCTTTTGAATAAATATAATAATGTAAAAGGGCGACATGGATTTTATAATTTTAAGGTTTTGAAAGTTGTTAGCGCAGGCGCACGCGACCCGGACGCAGAAGGTGCAGCTGGTATGAGTGCTTCTAAATTAAGATCTGCTGCTTCTGGTAATGATCTTAAGTTATTCTCTAAGGGAATGCCAGATGGATTTAAAGATGTAAAAGATTTATTTAATGCTGTTAGATCTGGAATGGGTCTAAAAGAAGACAAGAATTATCGACAGCATGTACAATTAGAAAAGGTTTCTGATCTAAGAGAAGATTATATAGAAGGTAATCTATTTAAAGAAGGAGATCAGGTCGTAGTAAAAGAATCTGATGAAGTAGGCAAGAATCAAATGTGTGGTTCCAACTACGTATTGGTAGACTTTGGGACTGTTAGGAAAAGATGTTGGTTAGAATCTATAGAGAAGCTAGACGAAACATTAGAAACTATGGCAGGAGAAGAAGGTTCAAATAAGTTAACTAAAAGTTATCAAAAAGAAACTCCAGGCCAAGAAAAGATTTTAGACTTTAAGCAATATGTGCTTAAAGACAATTTTAAATTAACTCCAGCTCTTAAGATTGAGTTGGAAAAAATAGCAATGAAATTAAAAGATGCAAATTTTGACAATAAGTCACATAAGATAGCTACAGCTATGGACATCTTGAAAAGACAACAGGGGTATAACACATGAAATATATATTAAATGAAACAATAGCTACAGGAAAGTTTAAGCAAGTACTTGCTGAAAACTATACCAAGAATTTTAAGCTATTATGTCAATCAATTAAATTGAATAAGGTT
>Ga0115000_10001718_pt1 | contig 19159 bp, 17 predicted proteins | sample ArcticOcean_MG_C_6_FD_89690 | JGI IMG/M metagenome (GOLD analysis project Ga0115000, IMG submission 89690) | Marine microbial communities from western Arctic Ocean - ArcticOcean_MG_CB8_128 | ecosystem: Environmental > Aquatic > Marine > Oceanic | place: Arctic Ocean: Canada Basin | collected... | reverse complement strand
TAACAATCCCAGCAGATAATATTATCTAAGAATAAAGAAATAACAACTTAGATAGAGATATAATTTTTTTAAGCGCTTCAATTAAAGGAGAAAAAAGAGATAAAAAAATAATCGAGAAAGAAATTTTAAAATAAAAAAAAAAAAAGATGAAAATCAACCAACTAAAATCAAAACAAGTGGCAGTACATTCAAAAACCCAATTAACCAAACGAGTAAAAAAGCATGGGAGTTAATTAAAGAATCGGTACCTTTGGAGACAACTTTTGGAGATGCTAGCATTTCAGATAAACATTGCAATTTCTTTGTAAATAAAAATAACGCGACTTTTAATGATATGAATAAATTGATAGAGTTTGTTAAAGAAAGAGTGGAAGAAAAAACAGGCATTAAACTAGAAAAAGAAATTAAAATATTAGAATAGTAATGAAAAAAAAAATTTTAATTCTTTGTGGAGGCATTTCTAAAGAACGCTTAATAAGCCTGGAGACAGGGAAGCAAGTAGCTAATGAATTAAAAAAAAATAAGTATAAAGTCCTAATTTGTGAACCAGACAACACTCTATTAAAAAAAATTAAAATTTTTAAGCCAAATATAATATTTAATGCATTACACGGACAATTTGGAGAAGATGGTTATATTCAATCTATTTTAGAGACACAAAAAATACCTTATACACACTCTGGAGTAATTGCCTCATCGATAGCAATAGATAAAATAATTTCTAAAAAAATTTTTATCAAAAATAATATTCTAACACCTAAATATATTAAGTTTAATTATCAAGAAAGTAAAATTAACGTTATTAAGACCATTGAAAAAAAGTTAGGCTTTCCAGTTGTTATCAAGCCTATAAATGAGGGCTCTAGTGTACACGTCCATATATGTAACAAAAAAAATATAGTAAAAAAATTAAGTCAATTAAGTGCTTATAATGAAATTTTAATAGAAGAATTCATACCAGGTAGAGAAATTCAAGTTGCTATAATGGGTAATAAAAATCTTGGTGTAATAGAACTCAAACCTAAAAGAAAATTTTATGATTATGAAGCAAAATATAATATAAATGCAAATACAGAACACGTAATACCTGTCAACTTAAATAAAAGAGATTTAAAAAAAATTACTTATATTACTTCTAAAGCTCACAGAGTTATTGGATGCAGAGGAGTAACGAGGTCTGATTTTAAATTTTATAAGGAAAAATTTTATTTATTAGAAATTAATACACAGCCAGGTATGACCAAACTTTCACTGGTACCAGAAATTGCAAGTTATGCTGGTATAAGCTTCATAAAATTAATTGAATGGATTCTAAAAGATGCATCAATCAATAGATAAAAAAAATAAAATAATAATTTATTTGGTATTTCTACTCATATTAAGCACCAGCAGTGGGAAACTTCTAGAAAAACAAAATAGATACACATTAAAAATTAACAATATTAAAGTTTTTGGTTTAACTTTGGCTAAGAATTTAGAAATTCAAAATGACCTGAATAGTATTCTTTATCAAAATATATTTTTTATTGGAAAAGAAGAAATTAAAAAGATTATTGATAAACACAACATTATAGAAGAATATAATATTAAAAAGATTTATCCCTCATCACTAAAAATAGTAATTAAACCAGCTAAATTATTAGCAAAAATAACTAATGTTAATAATTTGATAGTAGGTTCTAACGGCAAACTTATATCTGGTGAAAAAAGCGATAAAATCTTACCCAATATATTTGGTGAATTTCATTCAAAAAAATTTTTAGAATTTAAGAATGATATTGAGCTGTCAAAATTTAATTTTAATGAAGTTAAAACTATATACTTTTTTTCATCTAATAGATGGGACATTTTAACGATCGATGATATTTTAATTAAATTACCAGAAAATGAAGTGTCAGAATCTCTTAACAGAGCTTATAAAATAATAGCTAATATTAATTTTAAAGGTAAAAATATTATTGATCTTAGAGTAAAAGGCCATCTAATTGTAAATTAATGGGTAACAATAATTATCAAGTATATGTTGATTGTGGCTTTTCAAAATTAAGAGCCAGCGCATTCCACAAGACTAACTTAAAAAAAAGATTTCATATTAAAAGTAAGTTTTTTTTTGATTATAAAGAAATTAGTACAGAGGTTCAAAAAATGATTACTTTTTTAGAGCAAAATACTAACGAATATATTGATAATGTAAATTTAATGGTAGATAGCTCCGAGATGCTATCAATTGGAATTTCGATATCTAAAAAAATTGATGCTGTGCAATTAAAACAGGACGATATTCAATTCTTAGTCCAAGAAGCCAAGCAACAAATATTAGAATATTATAAAAACCAAAATATTGTACATATCATAATTAATAACTATAAGATTAACAGTGTTGATTATGATTATTTACCATTAAATACAAAATGTAATTTTATAGCTATAGACATTCTTTTTATTTGCTTACCAGAAAACACCATAGAGTATTATAAAAATATTTTTCATAAATTTGATATTTCAGTTAATCAAATAATTTGTGCTAGTTATGCTAAAGCTAAAAATTATGAGGAAGACCTTCTTGTCCATGAAAATATCTCATTTGTTGATGTGGGCTATAATAAAACCTCAATAACAATTTATGCTAATAATAAAATCTCATGCTTGAATGTTCTGCCAATTGGTGGAAATCATATTACAAAAGATATCTCAAAGATGTTAAAAATTGATTTAACACAAGCTGAAAATATCAAGATTAATTTTGATAACCAAGAAATATTTTCAAACTATAGAGATTTTTCCTTAGAGTTTTTGCAAAAAATAATCTTTGCCAGAATTGAGGAGATTTTGAGGATGTGTGCTCAATCTATTAAGCTAAATTCAATTACAGAAAATTCTTTTAAAGTAGCTTTAATGGGTGAAGGTTTAAAAACATTAAATAATCAGAATAAAGAAAATATTTTTATTGCGCACGATCTTGATCTTTTAGAAGAAAAAAATCAAGATGCTTGTAGGGCTGGCTTTACATTAAGCACGAGTTTAAATAGACAGGAAGTGAGTGTTGTACCAAAAAAACTATCAAAACATGGTCTTTTTGAGCGATTTTTTCATTTTTTTAAATAGAACAGTATTCTTCTGTAACATTTCTTGTTTTTCATATTTAAACTCCTGAATTTATAACAATCGAGTGTCAGTATTAAATCAAAAAACTATTAATAAAGATATTACCTTAAAAGGTATTGGTCTTCATACAGGCTTAGATGTTAATTTAGTCATTAAGCCAGCAGAACCAAATACTGGAATAATTTTTAAAAGAATAGATCTTAAAAACAATAACATAATCATTCCGAATCTTTTTAATGTTAGTAGCGCAATTTTTTGTACCACTATATCAAATGAAAACAATGTAAGTGTTTCAACAATAGAACATTTAATGGGTGCTTTATATGGAATGGGTATTGATAACGCTTTAATTGAAATTGACAATCAAGAAGTTCCAATTTTAGATGGTTCAGCAAAAATATACGTTGAAGCAATAAACGAAGTGGGAATTAAAAATAGTGATGTACCTATAAAGATTATTAAAATTGAAAAAATAATAGAATTTAATGATGGGGAAAAAACAATTTCAATAGAACCAAGCAAAATTAGTTTGGATATAGATTTTGAACTCAAGTATGAAAATAAACTTATCGGGACACAAAGAAATGTTGTTAAGGTGTATGAGTCAGATTTAACTGACATTTATAACTCAAGAACTTTTTGTCTTTATGAAGATGTAGAAAAACTAAGAGAAATGGGCTTAGCGAAAGGAGGAAGTCTTGAAAATGCCATAGTAGTAAAAGATAATCTGATTGTGAATAAAGAAGGACTGAGAAATGAAAAAGAATTTGTAAATCATAAAATTTTAGATTGTATGGGAGATCTTTATTTAGCTGGCTATAAAATTATTGGAAAAATAACCTGTTCTCGAGGTGGTCATAAACTTACAAATCAACTGCTAAGAAAAGCTTTTCAAGATAAAAATAATTTTTCATTAATTGAGATAAAGGAAAAAAACTTACCTCATGCCTTTATTAATAAAGGTAATTTAAAAGCAATCGCATAAAAGTTTAGAATTTTTCAAATAATCTGTTAAGAGATATTGATGATTAATTACTTTAAGATTTTATTAATTTGTACATTTGTTCTTCAGATTTCTTGTAGTAAAGAAAAAAAGATAATCTCTGAAATTAATAACACAGATATAAAACAACAGATGGTTGAGCTTTATGAAGAAGGCTATAAAGAGTTACTAGATGGTGATGCGTTATATGCGGCAGAAAAATTCAAGGATGCAGAGTTAATTTTCCCACAATCAGACTGGGCCCCCATGGCATCATTAATGGCAGCATATGCATACTACTCCCAGGATTACTATTTTGATGCTATAAGTCAAATAGAGGATTATTTAAAAATATATCCTAATCACATAAATCGAGATTACGCACAATTTATTTTAGCAATGTGCTATTATGAAAATATTGTAGATGAAAAGCGAGATTTAGAACCTTTGTTAAAAGCAAAAAAAAAATTCGAATTAATATTAGAAGAATATCCTACAACTGATTTTGCATTGGATGCTCAATTTAAACTAGAATTAATAGAAGATAAACTTGCTGGAAAAGAAATGTTTATAGGAAGACATTACATGAAAAGTAAAAAATGGATACCAGCTATAAATAGATTTAAAAAAATCACTGAAGACTATGACAAGACTGTTTATATTGAAGAAGCGTTGCATAGACTGGTCGAAATAAACTATAGAATTGGTCTAGTAGATGAGGCTAAAAAATATGCAAATATATTGGGTTATAACTATGATACAAGTGAATGGTATAAAGCTTCATATAAAGTGTTTAATAAAGAATACAAATACAGTGAAAAAAAAAATAATAAAAAATTAAAGCAAAAGGACAGAAAGAAAATCATTACAAAATTTAAGAAAAAGTTCCTGACACTTTTTGAGTAAAAATGAATAAGACTTTAATAAAAAAAAGTTATTTAGAAAAAATAAATAAACTAAAAAAATACAATCTGGCTTATTATGAAAAAGATAGTCCAATTATATCAGATCAACAATACGATAGCTTAAAAAAAAAAATCATAGACTTAGAGATCGAATATAAATTTTTAAATAATAGAGAGTCTCCAACACAGTCGGTGGGATTTAAACCATCTAAAAACTTCCAAAAAATAAAACATAAGGTCCCCATGTTATCATTGGGCAACGCCTTTAATGAAGAAGATTTAAAAAATTTTGAGAAAAAAATTATAAATTTTTTAAACTTGGAAGACACAAGTATAATTGAATATAGTGCGGAACCAAAAATTGACGGAATTTCTGCATCACTAATCTACATTAATGGAAAATTTGTAAAAGGTCTTTCAAGAGGAGATGGATCAGAAGGAGAAGATATTACACAAAATTTGAAAACAATTAAAGATATCCCAACACAAATAACTAAAATAGATTTTCCAGAAGAAATTGATATAAGAGGCGAAGTTTTTATTGAAAACCGTGATTTTCAAAAGATAAAAGATAATTTTGCAAATCCTAGGAATGCAGCCTCTGGTTCTCTAAGACAAAAGAACTCAGCTGTAACCAGTAAAATTCCACTTAAGTTTATTGCTTATACGTATGGATATGTAAAAAGCATGAAGGTAAATAATCAAATTGATTTTTTGAAAAACCTTAAATTATGGGGATTTAAAACTAATCCATTTAATAGAAAAATAACCACCATAAAAGACTTAATTTTAAATCATAAAAATTTGGAGGAGAAAAGAAAAGAAATACCTTTTGATATAGATGGAGTTGTTTATAAAATTAATAATTTTGATTTACAAAAAAGATTAGGTTTTGCTGCGAATGCCCCAAGATGGGCTATAGCACACAAGTTCTCTGCAAATAGCTCAATCTCAGAAATATTAAATATTGAAATACAATTAGGTAGAACTGGTGCGTTAACACCAGTGGCAAAAATAAAACCAGTAAATATTGGAGGAGTAATGGTATCCAATGCTACACTGCATAATGAAGATGAAATCATTAGAAAAGATATAAGAATTGGGGATACAGTAACAGTTGAAAGAGCAGGCGATGTAATTCCGCATGTAATTTCAGTTAACTTTAAAAAAAGAGATAAAGATTCTAAACAATTTATTTTTCCTTTAAATTGTCCTTCTTGTGGAAACAAAACAGTAAAAGATTACAATGAAATAACAAAAAAAGAAGATGCTGTAAGAAGATGTACTAGCGAAGGGTACGAGTGTGAAAAAATCGCTGTAGAAAAAATAAAACATTTTGTTTCAAAAGAAGCATTTAATATAGACGGGTTTGGAAAAAAAATTGTAGAAAACTTTTGGCATCTAAAATTAATCAAATTACCACATGATATTTTTAATCTAAACTATCATAACATAGAAAAATTAGAGGGCTGGGGCAAACTATCTGTGGCTAATTTAAAATTTTCAATAGAAAACAAAAAAAAAGTTTCTTTAGACAGGTTTATTTACTCATTAGGCATAAGGCATATAGGGCAAGAAAATGCAAAATTAATAGCGAGACATTTGAAGTCATCACTTAATTTTCTAAAATTAGTTGAAAATAAATATATTGATAATTTGTCTAATATTGATGGTATTGGACCAACGCAAATTCAGTCAATTAAGAATTTTTTTTTAAATACAACTAATTTAAATGTTTTAAACGAATTAAATAAAAAACTTTTAATATTAAATATGATTTCAATTAATAATAATGGATTACTAAAAAATAAGACCTTCATGTTAACTGGAAAACTTAATGATATAAGTAGGGCTGAAGCTAAATCTTTAATTGAAAAAAATTCTGGAAAAATAATTAATAATGTAAATAAGAAACTTGATTATTTAATTGCAGGTGAAAAACCAACAAATAAAAAGATTAATACTGCTAAAGAGATGGGTATTCAAATAATAAGTCAAACAGAGTTGATTGAGATGTTAAATAAGACTAGCTAGCCACAGCCTTTCTTTTTTGTTTAAATGTTTTGAAAATTCTGCATAGATATTTAAATGATATTTGAATAAATAATCTTGCTCTATTTTATCTAATAAAGAATAATTAATCAGGTCTTTATCAATTGGTGCCAGTGTAAGGTTTTTAAAATATAAACTATTATTTTTTTGGCTAACGTAAAGTAGGTTTTCTATCCTAATTCCAAAATCATTTTTTTTGTAAAATCCAGGTTCATTACTTAAAACCATTCCTTTTTTAATTTTTATAGTATTATATTTTGATATGGATTGAGGTCCTTCATGCACATTTAGAAAAAAGCCTACTCCGTGGCCAGTGCCGTGAGCATAATCTAGGCCATCTTTTTTTAAATATCTTCTGGCACGTAAGTCTATTTTTTTACCAGTCTGATCTTTATTTAAGTTTGTAAGTGCTACTGCAATGTGTCCTTTTAATACTTTAGTAAATACATCCTTTATGTACTGTCTCGGTTTAGAAAAACATAATGTTCTTGTAACGTCAGTTGTGCCAAATCTATATTGACCACCAGAATCACATAAAAATATATCATTTTTATTGATTACTTTTGTATTAAGTTTTGTTGCCCTGTAATGAACTATTGCTCCATTTGAGCCACTACCTGCTATTGTATTAAAACTTGGATATAAATAATTTTTATCCATCTTTCTAAATTTTTCTAATTTATTTTGTGCATCGACTTCTGTTATATTTTTATTATTTATATTTTTAATCCAATGAATAAATCTTGTTAATGCTAAACCATCTTTTTTATGAGCTTCAATCATGTATTTAATCTCAGAGGTGTTCTTAATTGATTTAAATTTATAAATTGGATCTTTTTTATCTAATATTTTAAATTTAGATTTTATAATTTTTTCAGAAAAAACTGAACATGAATTGTTATCAATTATAAAATTATTTCCTTCTAGATCTTCTATTATTTCTCTAAATTTAAAAAAACTAACAACATGGTGTTTGAGTATTTTTTTTTCAATAATAATTTTTTGTGCATTATTTTTTTCTGTAATTAATAATAAGGTTTTGTTTTTACCAATAATTAAACGTGAATTTGGAATAGGGCTTGTAGGATTATCATGTCCCCTGATATTTAATAACCAGGCAACATTTTCTGGAGCGCTGACAAACAAATAATCAGTTTTATTTAATTTTAAAAAATTTATGACCTTTTTTATTTTGGATTGATGGCTTTCTCCAGTTATTTTGTTGGGCAAAGAGAAAAAAGGCTTAGTTTTTTTTAATTTATTTTTATAAATCTTATCAATTAAATTTTCATCTATGGCGACCAAGGTAATTTTATCTGAAAAATAACGCTGAAGCTGACTGGTTGTAAATAAATGTGGGTCATAACCTAATTTATAATTTTTTAAAATTGAACTTGGTAAATTTTTAGAAATTTCATTAATCTTAAAAATTTTACCCGACTCATTTTCAGCCTGAATTGTATATCTTCCATCGACAAACAAATAATTATTTTTTTTTAGAATAATTGCCAAACCAGCAGAGCCTGTGAATCTAGAAATATTCTTTAATCTATCATTTTCTGCATATTCAGAAAAAAATTCATCATTTTTTGGAATTATGTATCCATCTATCTTAAAGTTTTTAAATTTTTTTTTTAATATTTTTATTCGATTTATAATCATTTAATCCTCTTTTGATACCTTATCCACCCTGGACTTCTAGTTCCTTCATCCACTTCAAAATCTTGATTAAATTCAAAGTCGTTATCATCATCTTTAGCATCGTCAAAAAATGAATTTTTTTCTAAAAATTTTTCTGGTAATTCTTCAATAAACCTTGAAGCCATACTATCAATCCAATTTCCTTGATAAAACCTGTTCATTGCAAATGATACGAGTGCTTTTTTTTTGGCTCTTGTTATGCCGACGTATGCTAATCTTCTTTCTTCCTCTAGTCCGTTTTGACCTTTTTCTTCAATAGATTTTTGATGAGGAAATAGACCTTCCTCCCAACCAGGCAAAAAAACAACATCAAATTCAAGACCTTTTGAACCATGCATCGTCATCATATTAATTTTTTCTCCCTCCCAATCCTGATCAATTGAAGTTGCTAACGCTACATGCTCTAAAAAGCTTTCTATACCATCGAATTCTTTCATGGCACTTAAAAGTTCTTTTATGTTTTCTAGTCTACTTTCATTATCAATATCCTTTTTATTTTTGAGCATTGCTGAGTAACCTGATTCATCCAGCACTAATTGTAGCAATTTAATGTGACTAATTTTTTTAATACTTATATCATTCCTCCATTTGTCCATTAGGAATAAAAAAGAGCTAAGACCCATTTTTGTTTTCGGTTTAATCAAATTTTTTTCTAATAAAGCTTTTGATGAAATTTCCAAGCTTACTGATTTTTCGTTTGAAAACTCATGTATTAACTTTAAGGTACTTTCTCCAATAGATCTCTTTGGATTATTAACTATTCGACCAAATGCCAAATCATCCTTTGGTTGATTAATTAATCTTAAATATGCAACACAATCTTTAATCTCAGCCCTTTCATAAAATTTAGTTCCACCCAAGATTCTATAGGGTATTCCAATTTTTAAAAAACGTTCCTCAAATTCTCTAGTTTGGAATATGGCCCTAACCAAGATAGCTATATTATTAAATGAATATTTATTTTTAAGTTTTTTTTCAATTTCATCAGAAATTCCTATAGCTTCATCTTTTCCATTCTTAAAACAATTGAGCTTAACTAAATCTCCCTCTTCCATTGTAGTTTTTAAAGTTTTCCCGACACGATTTTGATTATTAGCAATAAGATTTGAGGCCACAGATAAAATATTTTGAGATGAACGATAGTTTTCTTCTAATCGTATTACTTTTGAGTTTTTATAGACTTGATCAAATTCTAGAAAATTTTTTATTTCTGCTCCTCGCCAACTATAGATTGACTGATCATCATCACCAACACAGCATAAGTTTTTATGTTTTTCTGACAAGAGATGTAGCCATCTACTTTGAATGTAATTGGTATCTTGATATTCATCTACTAATATGTATTTAAAATTATTTGAATATATTTCTCTTATATCTAAATTTTTTTCTAAAATTTTTACAACATGTAAGATTAAATCACCAAAATCACATGCGTTAAGGTCTACTAATTTTTGTTGATAAACTTTATACAAAGGTAGTATTGTTTTTTCATAGATGTCATTTTTATTAATAATTACCTCACTTGGGTAAAAACCTTTATTTTTCCACCTATCAATAATGGAAAGAATATATTTTGGAGCTAATTGTTTAATGTCAATATTTTCAGCTTTGCATATATTTTTTATTAATCTTACCTGGTCGTCTGTATCAATAATTGTAAAGTTTGAAGTTAATCCTACTGCAGAAGCATGTTTCCTTAATAGTTTTGCACATATAGAATGAAACGTACCAAGCCATGATAATCCAGTCGCATCAGAATTAAGTATGGAACTAACTCTATTTTGCATTTCTTTTGCAGCTTTGTTTGTAAAAGTTACGGAAAGTATTTGATTGGGGAATGCCTTTTTCTCTTTAATTATATGGGCAATTCTTGAAGTAAGAACCTTAGTTTTTCCAGATCCTGCACCAGCAACTATGAGTAAAGGGCCATCCAGGTATAAAACAGCTTCTTTTTGAGCCTCATTAAGGTTTTCTAAATATTCAGAGTTTATCATTTTTTAAAATTCATTATAAGCTAATTAACTTTCAACAATATTTTATGAAACAACTTGTTAAAAATTTTAATAATTTAATTAAAAAGACAATATTCAAAGTTCAGAATAAAACAAATAATAAGTTATTATTATTTAGAGCTAAGAATAAAAAAAATACTAATTTATCAATAAGCAAATTTAATAAATATTTAATAACCCTTATTTTTATACTGTTTTTTTATCTATTTTATTTATTGATACCCATTTTATATGGCAAAAATTGGGTACAACAAAATTTAGAAAATGAATTATTAAAGGATTTTAAAATATATTTTAGTTTATCATCAGATATATCATACCGTATTTTACCATCTCCACATTATTTAGTTAAAGATTCTAAAATACTTAAAAAAGAAGATAAAACAGAATCATTAGCTAAAATCAAGACTTTAAAAATATTTGTAAGTCAAAAAAACTTTTTCGATAAAAGCAAAATGTCACTTAAACATATAAAAATTAGTAATGCTGACTTTAGATTAGCAGTAAATGATTTAAGATCATTAAAAAAAAATACTAATAATAGATTTTCAAATAAAAAAATTAAAATCAATCAGAGTAATATATTTTTTAAAAATGATTTAGAAGAAATAATATCTACTATTAAAATAACAGAAGCATTTCTTGTTCAAAATGCAGAAAATTTATTTAATCTAAAAGGAGAAGTCTTTAATGTACCATTTAATCTTAATTATAATAAAAAATTTGATTCTTTAGATAGTGAAGAAGTTAATATTGTAGCAAAAAAATTAAAATTAGATATTTTTAATAAGCATAATTTTGAGCAAAACAATGTGCGGAACGGACAAAATATCATTTCTTTTCTAAATTCTAAAATCAATACTAATTATAAAATTGAAAATGATATTATGATTTTTAATTCTACCAGCTCACAAATAAAAAATTCTAAAATAAGTTATGATGGAGATCTATCAATTAATCCTTTTGATTTAAATCTTAATATTAATTTAGATAATTTTGACCTAGGTAAATTGTTTGATAATAGTTCTATTTTAAATGAACTAATTAAAACCGAATTACTGTTTAATGACAATATTAGTATGAGCACTTCAATAACAACAAACTCAAATCAAAAAAATAAAATTTTTCAATATGCAAAAATTAATTTTAATATTATAGATGGCAAGTTGAATATTAATAATACAATATTGATTAATAAAAAAATAGGTACGCTTGAATTAGAGAATAGTGATTTAAGCTATAAAGATGATAAATTAATTCTTAATACAGATATTATTGTTAATATAAAAGATTATGGTAAATTATTTTCTCTACTACAAACTAATAAAAGATTTAGAAAACCAGTTACAAATATTTTAATTAATCTAGATTACAATTTTTTATCTAAAGAAATTAATTTTAATAATATCAAAGTTGACAACCAACAAATAAATGATGAATTACTGAGAATTGTTGAAGGTTTTAATGATAATGAGTTGAATAATTGGAATAAGAATAAACGTGTATTGAATATTTTTTTTGAGGCTTACGAAGGGTGAATCATTTTTCTAGGGTCTACTATTCGTTCATAGTCTATTTCATTAATAAGGCCTGTTTTAAGAGTTTCTTGTTTTAAAGTAGTTCCATTTTTTAAGGCAGTTTTTGCAATCCTTGCAGCATTGTCATAACCTATATGTGGAGCCAGAGCCGTTACCAGCATTAAAGAATTATCTAAGTTTTCTTTAATTTTTTTTTTATTAGCCTTTATTCCTTTAACACAAAATTTTGCAAAATTTTTTGTGCTATCAGCTATGAGGTCTATAGATTGAAGGATATTGTGAGCAAGCATCGGTTTAAAGACGTTAAGCTCAAAATGTCCATGTGATCCAGCTAAAGTAATTCCTGTATGATTGCCTATAACTTTGGCACAAACCATAGTAACGGCCTCGCATTGTGTAGGATTAACTTTTCCAGGCATAATTGATGACCCAGGTTCATTTTCTGGTAATATCAATTCGCTATAACCTGCTCTTGGACCAGAGCCCAAAAATCTTATATCATTTGAAATTTTCATTAGTGCAACAGCACAAGTATTTAAAGTTCCTGAAAAATTTACAATAGAATCATGAGCTGCTAATTCTGCAAATTTATTTAATGTCGGCTTAAAGGGTAAGCCAGTATATTTTGCAATCTCTTTAATAATTTTTTTATCAAAACCTTTTTTTGAATTAATACCAGTTCCGACGGCAGTACCACCCTGTGCAAGAAAATATATCTCTTCAAGTGCGTACTCTATTCTTTGAATACATTTTTTTAATTGAGTGTGATACCCTGAAAATTCTTGTCCAAGAGAAAGAGGTGTTGCATCCTGTAAGTGGGTTCTTCCAATTTTGATAATATTTTTAAATTCTTTAGATTTTTTACTTAATTCTTTTTCTAGAATTTTTAGACTAGGCAATAGTTTATTTATAGTTTCTTGAGCTACAGATATATGCATAGCCGAAGGAAAAACATCGTTTGTTGATTGAGATTTGTTTACATGGTCATTTGGATGTACAGGTTTTTTTGACCCCTTTTTACCACCCATAATTTCTATTGCTCTATTTGCAATTACTTCATTAACATTCATGTTTGTTTGGGTGCCAGATCCGGTTTGCCAAACTTTTAGTGGAAAGTTTTCGTCTAGTTTTCCTTTAATAACCTCTTCTGAAGCTTTTATTATTGAGCTAGTTATTTTTTTATTAATTTGTTTTTCTTTATAATGAACTAGAACTGCTGATCTTTTAATTATTGCAATTGATTTAATAATAGAAATATCAACTAAAATTTTTCCAATATTAAAAAATTTGTTAGATCTTTGAGTCGACGCTCCCCAGTATTTATCATCTGGTACGTTAATACTTCCAGTACTATCGAATTCTTTTCTTAATTTCATTAATTAATATATAAATAATATCTTACTATACTTATACATTAAATTGAAAAAACTTACAGGAGCTTAATGTCAAATTTTAACAAAGTAAAAATCTTCATGGAAACGTTTGGTCAAGAAGTTAAGAATGAACCATCATTTAGTTCAAAAAAAATTAATGACCTTAGATATGAATTGATTAGAGAAGAACTTGAGGAGTTTAAGGATGCGTTAAAGAATAAAGACATTTTGGAGGTCGCTGACGCTTTAACGGATATTTTATATGTAACTTACGGTGCTGGACATGCATTTGGGATAGATCTAGATAAGTGTTTTGAGGAAGTGCAACAATCTAATATGAGTAAATTAGATGAAAAAGGCAAACCAATTTATAACGAAAGTGGAAAAGTTATGAAGGGACCTGGTTATTTTAAGCCAGACCTAACTAAATTTGTTAAATAGCTAAACCTTAATCCAAGTGGGTATTTTAATTTCTAAATTTGCATTTTTAGTTTTAAATTTATCTTTACCAATGAAATTATCATCGAGATACTTTACTAATGCAAAAGGGTGTTTACTATTTATCAAAACTTTTCCTATTTCAAACTCACCACTATAAATCGAGTCATCTTGATTTAATTTACCTTCAATCAGCTTGATAGGTAATAATCTTTTTGAAAGTTTATTTTTAAGTTTGATTCTGGCAGTATTTTCCTGACCAACATAGCATCCTTTTTTAAAGTCTATTCCGTTAAGTTCTTCAAAATTACATTCAATTCCAAATAATTTATTTTGCAATTTATTCATTTCTTTTTGAACAATTCCTAATTCATGACTTAATTTATAATATTCATCTATTGGAGAATCTTTTAATTTCAGTTTCTTTAATGACAGATAAAGTTTTTCTAAATTAATAACAAGTCTTGCACCTAGATTTTTATTCCTTGGATCTAGTAAAATAGAGTCTTCTCTATACTTAATTGTATAGCCAGGATTATCCTTGGCACCTTCAAATTTTAAAAATTTTTCTCTATTAAATGCTGCAACAACAAATTCGTTGCTTAAATTCAAAATTTCAACTTTAGACCTAAGCTTGTAGATGCTAAGTTGTTTAAAAAGTGCTTCTGTTTGAGACTTTTCACTATCTATGAAATAGCCAGATTTATGTTTTGTGATAATAAAAGCAAATAGAAACTTTCCCTGAGGTGTTAATAATGATGCAAAACAACTATTGTCTTCATTAACCTTATTAATGTCATTACTAATTAAGTTCTGTAAAAATTCTTTGGCATCCACTCCATTTATAAAGAGAATTCCCCTATCTTCTAAAATATATACATTTTGTGTATTCATAATTGATTGATATCTAAATATGATATAATTACTTTTTTTATAAATGTTAGATCTAATAATTAAAAATGGTTCATGTTACATTGATAAAAATCTTAAAGATCAAGATATTGCAATTAAAGATGGTAAAATTATTGAAATTGGTCAAATCAAAAGTAAAGCAAAGAATATATTCGATGCCAAAGGTTTAACTGTACTACCGGGGTGTATTGATACACAAACTCATTTCAGAGAACCTGGATCAACTGATACTGAAGATCTTCACTCAGGAAGTAGAGCAGCAATAGTAGGGGGCATAACAAGTGTTTTTGAGATGCCTAACACCAACCCACCAACCTCTAATAAAATAGAATTTCAAAAAAAATTAGATCTTGCAAAGAATAGAATGTATTGCAATTATGCTTTTTATTTTGGAGCAACACCAAATAATGCAGAAGAATTAGCTGACTTAAAAAACTTAGAAGGCTGCTGTGGAATTAAACTTTTTGCAGGCTCCTCAACTGGAAATTTATTAGTTCAACATGAAGAAGATATTGAAAAAGTTTTTAAAAGTAGCTCAAAAGTAGTTTCAGTTCACTCGGAAGATGAAGAGATTTTGAATATGAATAAAAAATTGATTAAAAAAGGAGATGTTCACTCACATCCAATTTGGAGAAGTGAAGAAAGTGCAATCTCGTCAACTAGAAGAATTGTACGAATAGCTGAACGCTATAAAAAAAAAGCACATATTCTTCATGTAACCACAAAACAAGAGATTGAATTTTTGTCACAACATAAAGGTAACATTACATTTGAAATTACACCTCAGCATTTAACGATATACGCTCCTGGTTGTTACGATAAACTTGGAACATATGCTCAAATGAATCCACCTTTAAGAGATAAATCTCACTATGATAGACTGTGGTATGGAGTGAAAAATAATCTTAATGATACAATTGGATCTGATCACGCTCCACACTTAAAAGAGAATAAAGAAAAAAGTTATCCAAATTCTCCATCCGGTATGCCTGGTGTGCAAACTCTTCTGCCGGTTATGTTAAATCATGTTAATGATGGAAAATTAAGCTTAGAGCAATTAATGAATTATATATGTGAAAATCCAGTAAAAATTTTTGGAATTAAGGATAAAGGTTTTATTAAAGAAAACTTTGATGCTGACTTTACAATTGTTGATATGAATAAAAAAATTATAATAAAAAATGCAAATATTGAAAGTAAATGTGGTTGGTCACCTTTTGATGGGTTTGAATTTAAGGGGACACCAGTAGCAACAATTATTAATGGCCAAATTAAAATGAGAGACGGTAAAATCTTAGGTGAGCCTGACGGAAAACCCCTAAAATTTTAAATAGTTTTTACTGTAAAGCTATTTACAAGCACGACTCCAATAACAATTAAGAATAATCCAAATACAGCCTGCCAAGATAAGGATTGTTTAAAGAAAACATACCCCAATATTGCAATCGTAAATATACCAAGACCACTCCAAGTTGCGTAAACAATAGCAATTGGAAGCTTATCAATTACAAAAGTTATAAGATAAAATGATGATAGGTATAAAATTCCAAGAGTAGCTGTTGGAATTATTTTTGTAAAATTTTGTGAGATTGGCAAAAGCATTGTTCCACCTACTTCACAAAAAATTGCAGCTATTAAAAATAGATATGTTTTAATCATACTTTAAAAAATTCTTTGCTTAATTGAATACAATATTTTTTTAAATCTTTGACTGAGTTTTTTACTCTAATTTTGTTCATTAATTTATCATTGTTTAAAGTAAAGTTATCAGGTTTATTTATTTTTTTTATTTTAGTAAATTCAACTTTTTTATTATTATGAAAGTTTAGCCACTGCGTTATTTGTTTTAAAAATACTTTTTTTCCTAAAGAGATGTTAAATATTCCATAGGCATCAGTTTTTATTAATTTCTCAACAATTTCACAAAATTTATTAACAGAAATAAAATCTTTATAGGAATCTTTGTTGTTAAAGAGCAATCCTTTTTTTATATTTTCGTAGAATATATCAATAAATATTTTATGTAATTTATTATGTTTTCTTTTATTAAGTCCAATTATATTACTAATTCTTAGGATTAAAATTTTCTTTTTTAAAATTTTTGCTAAGGCTATTTCGGTCATTAGTTTATTTTTAGAATAATTATTTTTAGGGCTTACGGATGAAGATTCTTTTAAATTGCTACCATTTTTATAAACTTTTCTAGTACTAAGCATGATCATTTTGATATCTAGTTTTTTAATCTTATTAGCAATAATTAAATCAAAATCATTCTTTTTTTGATATTTATCGTTAATGTAATTTTTATTTGAGGTACAGTTTATCAAACAATCAAAACGACAAATAAAACTTATTTTTTTTTTAATAAATTTTTTATAATCTAAATTTACCGTGTTATTTTTAACTTTTAAGAGAGAGTTTAAATTAAATCCGATTAATCCTTTTTTTCCAATTATCAAAATTTTTTTTTTCATTTGATAAAAAGATTGTAAATTTTAGTTATAAAGTAATCTAAATTATTTTTATATTTTATGCTGTGTATGTTCAAAAAATTTTTTAGATATTCATGTGCCTGTAGGCGTCTCTTCCACCACCTATTACTTAAATATTTAAATTGTGATGATATGTTACCATCAACCTGTCTGTAGTAGGTTAAGTTTTTTTCTAAAATATATAGCTCCTTAAGAATATATTTTGAATATATAATTATTCTAAAATCAAACCATATATCAGGATAAGACTTTGTATTAGTTGCTTCTAATAGATGTTTAAAATTTTCTCTCTTAATGCTAATACAGCTTTGAGAATAAATAAATGGCCATAGTTTATTAAATATCTTCTTCTTTTTTTTTACAGTTGTAATTTTTTCATTATTCTTAATTAAAGGATAATTAAAAACAATTTTTGCCTCTTTATTGTAATTAAAATATTTTACGATCTCTTCAATTTTATCTTCATGAAAATAATCATCACTATCTAGAAAAAAAATTATTTCCCCTCCACTTACCTTAAAAGCTTCTTCATATGCATTTATTTGATTAAATGAACCTATTTCTGTTTTTTTAGTGTTTTGAATAACTTTAACCTCTGTAAATTTTTTAATTATATCAATTGAGTTATCTTTAGAAAAATCATCAAAAAAAATTATCTCTATATTTTTATATGTTTGATTTCTTAAAGAATTAATACATTCTTCAATAAATTTAGAATTATTATAATTTGCAATTAATATAGATACTTTTGGATTATTCAAAATTTGTTTTTTCTCTGAATTGATATTATTTTATAATATTATTTTTTATTAAGTCTTCTTTTATTTCATTTAATATTGCTGGATCATCAATTGTAGCTGGTATTTTATACTCTTCATTATCTGCAATTTTTCTTATAGTTCCCCTTAATATTTTCCCAGACCTTGTCTTTGGTAACCTTTTAATGACAATTACAACTTTAAATGCTGCAACAGGTCCAATTTTATCTCTAACCATTTGAATACATTCTTTTGAAACTGTTTCATGGTTTTTTTCAACTCCCGATTTAAGAACAACCAACCCAATTGGTAGTTGTCCTTTTAGTTTATCAGCAACACCTAGCACTGCACATTCTGCAACTGATTGATGATCAGATAAAACTTCTTCTATTGCACCTGTAGATAGCCTGTGTCCAGCAACATTAATGACATCATCTGTTCTAGACATTATCCAAATATAGCCATCTTCATCAATGTGACCCGCGTCATATGTTTCGTAATAGCCTGCATAATTAGTCATGTAGTTGTCCTTGTATCTTTTATCAGCATTCCACAATGTTGGAAAAGTTCCGGGGGGTAAGGGGAGTTTTACCACAATGTCTCCCATTTCATTAGGTTGAGCTAGTGTTAGATCTGGTTTCATAATTTTTACATCATAACCAGGAACTGCTTTACAAGCCGAACCATATTTTGTTTTCATCATTTCAATTCCTGTACAATTAGAACTAATTGCCCAACTTGTTTCAGTTTGCCACCAATGGTCAATTACAGGAACTTTTAATAAATTTTCTGCCCATTTAATGGTATCTGGGTCAGCTCTCTCACCAGCTAAAAATAATGATTCAAATTTACTTAAATCATATTTAGAAAAAAACTTACCCTCAGGGTCTT
>Ga0115000_10001711_pt1 | contig 19184 bp, 32 predicted proteins | sample ArcticOcean_MG_C_6_FD_89690 | JGI IMG/M metagenome (GOLD analysis project Ga0115000, IMG submission 89690) | Marine microbial communities from western Arctic Ocean - ArcticOcean_MG_CB8_128 | ecosystem: Environmental > Aquatic > Marine > Oceanic | place: Arctic Ocean: Canada Basin | collected... | reverse complement strand
TTATCTTCGGTAATGTGTCCTGTATAACCGGATGACTCAATATCTCTTTTATCAACCCGCTTATCCATAATAGTAATCTGTTTTACTGGAAGAGATTGAACCTTAGTAATACCAACACCTGCCTTACCCACAAGTTTGTTAATATCATTCCCATAAACCATTAGGTTTCTTAAAGCGGATATTAGAATGTCATCAAAATCAACCTGTTCAACCAATTCTTTTATTGCGTTACGAATGGATGCGTTTTTAGCCCCTTTGTAATCTATTAGGTAGTTATTAGCAGTTAATGAAACGGAACGCACAGCACCGTTTAATTCGGGGTCTAATTTAACCATGCTATCATATAGGTCAAAGGTTTGGTCGTATTGGTCGTATGTTGAACGGGCTCGTGCGGAGCGGTTCATGTCATCAGTGGATTGTAACACATCGGACAAACCAGCAAATACTTCTGATGGCATAGCCTTTCTGTTGCCCACTGACATAGGCATTTCTTCTGCAATAATCGTCTTTTTGCCGAAGATTTTGGATAGCCTACCCTGTTTCGCCATGATGTTCAAATAAGCCATAGTGTATTTGAATCAACCGCCCATCTATTCTTTTGCTTATGCCCAAATGATTAAAACGCATCACTGAGTGGCATATACCTATTTTTTATTATTTCTTCTTAAGACAGTGGAATCTATTCTTAATAGTAGTAGGGATTGTTCGGTAATTTTTTTTCGTTATAAGGATTAATAATTAATAATTAAAACCGTTGCACAGCACCACATTATTTTTTTATACAAAATCCAAAAACAATAAAGTTATACACAGAAAGAGTTATTACTGGCCGTCTTTTCAGACCAAATATGGCGGGTTCAAAACCATCAATCCAAAGCGGTTACGATAAAATAGAGTCTTTATTAGAATTATATCCATTAGATGTGCGGGGCAATAAAACTAAAATTGCCGCCGCATTAACTTTGGTTCACCCAGAAAGAAATCATAAAGGGTGGGAGGCACTTGTTTTCCGCTATATCAAAGCACAAAAAGAAACTTCAAACACCATACAATACGACAAATCCCCTTATTATTATAATGAAGAAGCAGATACATATATAACTTTTATTCGTGCTGCAGGTGAAAATATGGTTATTAATGGTGATATGCACCGAGCCATGAAGTCTGCATACTCTAATATGGCAAGCAAGGGTGCTACTATTAATGAAATAGCACGAGAGTTTAACTTTCCTCGTGCTTATTTTGATGAATACCGTAGAGTTCATTGTTGGACTCATGATATGTTACCATATACAGACGAAGAAGTTATGGGTGAGAACAATGATGAGTTGGTTGCCGACCTAATTCTTCGCAATCGTCGTGAGATTCACAAACAATACGAGAAGAAAAAGTGGAAGGAGATAGAACAGGCCGCTGAGAAATGGTTTAATTTTGAAGATACTTACAAAGGGATGATTGGTGACTTGCAAAAAGCACCTAAGAAAGTGCCTAAAGCAAAACTTGCCGATGCTAAAGAGCCGTTTTGTGTTGTTATGTCTCCCACTGATTTTCATTGGGGTAAGCATGGTTGGGTTGATGAAGTCGGTGAAACCTATAACTTTGAGGAGGCTCGTTCCCGTTTGCTTGAAAGAACAAATGAAATTATTTCATGGTTGCCAGCTCGCCCTGATAAAATAATACTTGCTACTGGTTCAGATTGGTTTCATGTTGATAATGACTTAGGAATGACTACTCGGGGAACGCCACAAGATATGTGCGGAAGCCCAGCACAAATATTGATTACAGGTTGCCAATTGGCTCGTGAGCATATTGATATACTAAGGCAAGTTGCACCTGTTGAAGTGGCATTTATGGCTGGAAACCATGACCGGCATAGTGCAATTGCTTTAATGTTATACTTATCGGCGGCATATGAAGATGTTGACGATGTTGAAGTTCAATTAAATCCAAAAACAAGACATTACACCCAATATGGGGCAACATTGATTGGGTTTAATCATGGTGATTCAGTTAAAAAGGAGAAACTTCCTACATTAATGTCAAAAGAGCAACGAGTTCTTTGGGGTAAAACTGAATCCCACATTTGGTTCACAGGACATTTGCACCACCAAGTATTATATGAGATGGATGGAGGATTAGTTATTCAACTCCCCTCTTTGGCTGGCCATGACCGTTACCACTACCGAGCAGGTTACACAACAGCAAAGGCTGGTCTTGCAGCACACATAATTGATAAAGAACTTGGGTTAATTGGTAGTATATTTAGTCCGGTGAGGCATACATGACAATAGGGGCTGGTATTGTTTGGTCTGTTGAAAGAAAGTGTCGGGAGTGCGGCTTTACAGCTGTATGCCGATATACTTCTCATAGAAAATGGTGTAAAAAATTAAGTAAAAGAGTATATTGTGGCACTATGAGGGTAGTGCGTTATCCGGAGGAAGAAGAATGAAAATAGGAGAAACTTTATCGTTAAAGAGAAGTAAGAAAGACCCCAAGTATTTTTATCAATGGCTTGGTTATTCATGGGGTGAGCACATTGAAGATTGGATGAAACTTTACGGTGAAAGAGGAGATTCTATTGTTCATAGGGTTTGTATTATCGCACCACGAGACCACTCAAAATCCACCACACTAAGGGTAGCAGTGCTTTGGTCTTGTCTATTTGAAAAGTGGCGCAACAAACCATTTACCACTTGGTTGTTTTCTGCAAGTAAAGACCTTGCTATGCGCCGATTAGAAGAAATTAGGGAGGATATGAAAAGGCATCCACAACTTCGTAGTTTAATTGACCCAAGAAGGGGTAATAAACACGCAATTCATTTTACAAACGGTTCTTGGATTAGAGCAACCGGTGTAGGGGCGGCTATTCGAGGTGAGCACCCAGCCCGTATTGTTTTTGACGATGTATTGGATGATATAGGCGACCAATCCCCAAATAACCTTAGACATTGGTTTAGGAAGAAAATCACCCCTATGTTATCCCCACAAACTTCAATTTTCGTAGTGGGAACACCTATGGCTATGACTGACCTTTACCATACGGAGATGCTATCAAATGATGTTTGGAAAAGCACCATTACATCTGCAATCCCTAATTGGGAGGAACATAAGGCGGATAATACAGTTAAGCCTATTGCACTTTGGGAGGCGGAAAGACCTATTGCCTTCCTAATGGAACAACGAGCCGCTATCGGTGAATTGGCATTTACCCAAGAATATTTATGTAAGGTTGTTGATGATGAAGCTCAAGCATTCCGTAGGGAACACACTCGAGCGCATATGGACACTAATGATGTAATCCACTGGGATAACAAAGAGGAAGGTAAATATATGATAGGCTTTGACCCATCTCAAGGATTGGGGCAAGATTATACCGTTATGGTTGTCTTGCGCCAAGATGCACAAGGGTTTGTTCACTTTGTTAATATGTGGCGTAGGAATGACTTCGCACCGGATAAACAAGCCGAGATGTTAGGCGAGTGGTCTAAAAAATATAAAAGCCCTATCGCTGCAGAAGATGTTGGATTTCAAAGACTCTATGAATCCCTATTAGTGCAAAAGGGAATAACGGTTGATTATCGCCAAAGCAAGGTTTCAAATCGTGCATTAAAGCAGGCATTGATGAATCGTCTTCGAGTTTGGTTCGAGCAAAAGAAAGTAATATTCCCCTATGGCGACGATGCAACTCGTAGGGTTGTAAATGTCATATTAGAAGAATTAGACCACCATGTATGGAAGGAAGGGCTTATTACTGATGTGGGCAAGCATAATGATACGGTTATGGCATTTGCTCACGCAATAGACCAAATGACACATATTGATTCTGGGAGATTGCCTATGGCTACAAGAAAAGTCTCAGGAACTTCATGGGGCGGCAATTCATCGGGTTCGGGAAGATTTGTTATTTTCGGCGATTAATATCTCAATATCCAAAGAGTCGCACTCCGGACATTGAAACTCGTAATAAAGCGAGGAACTCTCTAATTCAAATACAGCCCCCGTTATTACCCACCTCTCTCCATTATAATTGCATATTGAGCATTTCAACATGGCTAATGATAGACCATGAGCTTATTTAGAATATGTTACTTTTTGAAAAAATTAAAAAAAATTGAGCGAGGTGGTGGGCGTTCGAGATGGGCGTTATATTGGAGTTTTTGGTGCATCCTTTATAGGTGGGCATCACCACCATTCGCTATGGGCGAACCAAATTGGACACATACTATGTGTGATGCGATTCGGATTTGTTCTATGGGTGATACCATGATTGAAATGATATTGGTAATTATCGCACTTTTGAAAAGTGTCATAGTTACAAAAACAATAGGAATAGTAGGTATAGCGGCAATTGTTGCTATGAATACGGTAAAAGGGAAAGAACCAATTAGAACGGACAAAGCATGGTATAAAATGCGTGTTTTGGACTATCTAAACGGTATAATGAACATCATGGATAATATCCATGCTAACGGGTGGACAAAGTATCAAACTATGACCATTGGCGTTCAATATGCAAAGGTTGAATTGGTATTGGTTAGGGCTATGTTGAAAGCCTATTTGGCTATGGCAAAGGTTCAAAATTGGACTTTAGCGGTTGATGTGTGCCCTAATACGGCATCATCACCGGTGGCCAAACTAAACGCTATGATAGCAACATTGATTGATATGTCAATGACCGATGATGAAAAGAATGCTATGCTAATTAGTCAATTAGAAAAGCAAATGGCAAAGGATGCAAAAGCATTGAAAGCATTGTTGGCAAAGGGCAAAGGTGGTGCGGGCAAAAAGGAATGATAGGTGACTATCATACGGTGCAAATCCGTTAGAATGTGGTTAGGGTCGCACACCACCGCCAAAGTGCGACCACCTACGGGAAAGGGTAGGGCAAACGGAATGGTTTGCACACCCCCCGAATATGGATAACCAAACCCAAACCAAACCCAAACCGACCACCACCATGAAAGCACTTTTCATGTTTGATGCACACTTTAGCATCAATAATGAAATGTTGGCAACCTATGATATTGGCAACATACCATCACTAACCTTTGGATATACCAATGGTGATGATATAGAACCGGCGCAAATACACCGTATGGTTGCGTCTATTGGCCACCGATTAGCAAAGACGCAACAACCTACCACCGATGAAAACGGGGATGAATGCGACCAATGTATGACCCATCACATTGACGGGGAATTATGCAATCAATCATCATGCGACCATGATTATGATATTTTAGAATCCATTGATGGATGGGTTTCATGTCAATGGTGTGGATTTGAAAGGGGATTGGATGCCGATGATTTTCATGTTGAATATGACCCAACCGACAAAGACGAATATTGAAAGGATTGATTGAAATGATACTACCTAACAAAACAAATGAAAGGCCGACCAAAGGGGGTGATATGATGGCTATAACACAAATAAACATGGCGTGTTCACAATGTATTGACAAAGCGTTTAATTTAGGAAAAACCACAATGGTAAAAGATTTCTTGGATATTAACAATTGTAATTTCATTGTTGGGCGACCAACCCACATGATAATAGATTATCCAACAATCTATCTATGTGACGAATGTTTAGTGGAATATAAAAGAACAATGGCTTTTTTCAAAGCGTATGTTGTTTGAATAAACACTACTAATTCAATAATTCAAATATAGACATCAATGCGTTGATGTTAGGGTGTTACGCCACCCTTTCGCCCCTATCGGTTGTGCGCAATCGGTGGGGGCTACCCTTTTTTTTTGCTTTTTGCTTTTCTTTTTTTTGATGTAGTAAAACAATCATTACTATACCGGATGGGGTAAAGGATAATCCCTCGAAAAATATAACGAAAAACTGTGCAGTAAATCGTGCAGTATTTTCATTTCAACTTATGTTGGGATTGGTTCTGCCTTACGAAAAAAACATTTGGAGAATGCTGCAGTCTCACAATAACCTGCAGTCTTATCAGTAACACCGCCCTGCTCTCTCTTCTTTGGCATAGGGTAAGGCTTTCCCTTATTATTAAAAAAAGTCGGATTTTGTCACCCAGAAGTTCCAGGTATATAAAGGCTGGCCTCCACCATCCTCGCTTGGTAGTGCCGATTTGGGTCGCCGAAAAGTCCAGGTATATATACCCTTTCTCCGGTTGTTCAGAAAAGTATCACGAACATACTATATACTATGGGCGTATATTTATATTTAGGGGCAAAGACCCCACCGGTGATAAATATGTCCGATGAAAAAGTAGCCAAAAAAACGATGAATGAAACCCTACGAATGCGTATTCGGGATGTAAATAATTTAGTTACAAACCTAATGCAATTTGTGGACACGCTAATGACCAAAAACGAATGGGTCGCCGTATTAGGCCTATTAGTAGCAAACAAAGCCCTATATGATGCCGTAGCACACCGATTTGGTGCAAAAGTGGATATAGCGCAAAAGATTGACGAATTAATTGAATCCGTCACATTGCTAACCATGTCAAAAGCCGCTATCAAAGCAAAGGCAAAGGCCGAATTGAACGAACAAATCAAAGCACTAAAGGATGCACTAAAGGAACTATGATTTAGGATAATCATTCGGTGCAAATCCGGCAACGACCCGATGGGGTGGCGGGCGAATAATGTCCACCCCAACCGTAGGCCGGTGGCCGTCATAGGGAAATGGCGGTCATCGGTTTTTTTATTTGTCATATTTAACATAGGCTTTTTTAAGCCAACGATACCTGACCTCCCTCGAAAAAAATAAACTGCTTATCGTGCAGTATCTCGGCATACCTTAAAACCAGTTTTGTTAAAAAAGTAACTTCATGGCACACCCCCTAAGTTTGTATTCGCATTCACATTCATTCTAATCACCTAACTTTATTCAATATTATGAGATTGCTACACCGTTTTCATCAAAGTCATAGGCGCACAAGTCGTCACATACCCAACAATACAATTCGTATGCGTTAAGTCGTTCTAATTCGGACAAGTCTATTACCATATAATCCATGTTTCCATCCCACGAGAACGCCGTCATCATTGACACCGTATCTTTTCCGCAAGTTTTACATAACCATATAAACTTATATTCTATTTCTTTCAATCCCAAGTTTTTATTTTCCATTTTTAATCATTCCTACCCCGTCGGGGCTACATACCCATACACGCCACACCCTATAATGGTAGCGATTCGGCAAGTTTTACGAGATAGCAACCTATTTATCTTAGAGCCGCCCCCGAGTTAGGGGTGGGGATTAGTCTCGAAAAAAACAAAATGTCTTCTGTGCAGTTTATAAGTTCGGTGACTTACGGGGAGTTTTGAATAAAAAAGGAGGTGGTATGGTTGTGAATACATTTATAGTATTATTTAAGTTCATACAATCACCTAAGTTTTTATTTAACGGGGTAAAGGATAATCATAAAGAGTTGCACCAACAATTGCGTCATATGCGTAGCACAAATTGTTATTGACAATCCAAAACTCAGACACCAAATCAATCATAATAAAATGGTCGTCGGGTTGGTTTGGTATATCAAACTCAGGCACTATCCAATAACCCATCGGTATGCACATACCATCAAAGTTTGTTCCTAAGTTCATCATCATGCAAAACTCATCATCATATCCACGAATTGCCATAGCAATTTGACCGTAGGGCATGATAATTAAGCCGCTTTTTTCATCGTTGTTTTCGTATATTTCTAAGTTTTTCATTTTCGGTTTTCCCCCCTTTTGGGTTAGTTACCCATACACGCCGTAGCATATAATGGTTCGGATTGGGTGAGTTTTACGAGCTTTGGTGGTATTAGTTAAGCCGCCCCCCAAGATAAGGGGATGGGATAAGATTACTCGAAAACAAAACTCGCTAACTCGTGCAGTATATTTTTCCTTCAAAAAACGCATTCGCCTGATGTGTTGGTTGTCATGTTGTTGTCAAAAAGTGACCTTATGGTGGGGGAATCCCACCGGATTGATATTGGAAGAACCTTTTCATATTACCACCTATTTATTCAAAGACTTGGTGGTGCGTTATATTCCCAATCGCATGACCTACAAAACACTAACAATCCGTCTTCGGAGTCGTCATAGTTAAAGTAATCTTCGCCAGCCGCACCATTGATAACTTCTTCACACATATTACAAAGAATGATTATGCTTTTTTTCCTTCCATCCTTTTCATTTTTATAGGTGTGTCCAACAAGTTTGTGTGATTTACAACGGTGGTCGTAGTAGCCCGCTTCCCCAGTCACATATGAATGTTCTAATGTGTATTCGGAAATAACTTCATCACGATGAACCATTTCATTGCACACAAAGCACTTCACAGTGATACCATGTCGCTTTTCAAAGTCGGCCTTCATTAGTGCTTTGCCCTTTTGTTGTCGGTCAAATACCTTGTATGCCCGTAGTAGTATTTGCATACGGACAATTTCTTGTTCGTAGTATTGCTTTAATACCACCATTGATACACCAATAGGTATTTTGCTTTCCAGCGCACTTATTAATTCGTCGTTTGTGGTTGGGTATGTTAGATTATTGCTAACACACACCAACTTCAGAAACGCCATTTCCTTTTCATTCAATTTTATATTCTTCAATTGTTTATTTTCGTTATTCATGTTTTTTACCTCCTTTTTAGTCGCATCGGGCTTTGTTATTGTCGCCCGCTACAACCACTGCTGGGGGTATGTGGGTATAAAGGTTTATATTGGGCGTCTTAGTGGAGCTTTGGTGGTATTATATGAGGTGCGCCTCCGGCCTCAAGTTTTTAGGATAAGGTCTCGAAAAAAAACTATGACAAGTCGTGCAGTATATTTCACTGTCAGAAACTCGAAAGACGGCGAATCCTTAGCATATGTAAAAAAGCGATAAAAAAGTTAAATCCAATAGGTGAACTTAATGTGGGGAATATCCCACCGATTCAAACATTATCTTAATAGTCATGGTATCACTTCAGTTCAATATGACCTATCGTGGGTTGGCGGGAAGTGTGTGTAGTCATTTGTAGTGACTAAATCCATACCATACCTAAAGTGTAATTCCGCCTCAACTGCATCTAATACACCATTACCAAACATACCCTTTAGAATGCCCGTTAAAACTTCAGGTATTCCGCCGCCGATGTGATGCGCTAATCCAACTTCGCAGATTAACTTTATTTCACAATCGGTTGTGTGGCGTGGGTCAAAGTTAACTTGTAGGTTGTGTGCCACTAATTGTAGCGTTACAACTTCCCTGTTTGACATAATCCACACTTCAGGTATTTGCGGGGTTAAACATTCCCGACATTTGTAGGCTTGCGGAGTAGGTTGTTCCGATACATCTTCAGATTCCCCGTCACCACATAACTTACCGCAGTAGTCGCATTCACGACACCCGCAACCATGTATTTCACCAAATTGCCTTATGTGCCATTCGTAATGTTCCTTTGATAGAACATGACCGCAACCACATACAATTTCATTCGTTTTTTTATCTTCTTTCATTATTTTTGCCTCCTGTTTTTTTGGATGGCCGCCGTTGCGACCATGTTAGGCTGTGGGGGTAGTAGCATATATAATGTTCTATTAGGCAAGTATAGCGAGCTAAACGCACTTTATTCATCTTGCCGCCTCGTCGAGTTAGGCAAGTTTAAAGCCTACGAAAAAACTTCACAAATAATCGTGCAGTTTATCCGCTTGTGTGACGACTGTTAAGTTTCATGCAATGCTACGCCTTACAAAACATGAAGGCAGTTAGGGATGCCAGCCCGAGCTGATGGTGGGTGATACAAGTTACCATCAATTGATTAAGCACCGTAGGATGCGCAGTCGCAACCACATAATTCAGTCATATACAACCATTCAGGTGTAGCAATTTCAGAAGGGTCATGCCCACAAAGACAATGTGAGAATGAGCCATCTTTGTTGTAGGAAGTGACGGTGTAATTACCAGCGGCCATTTTTGCATTGAGCTTTTTAATATCAGCCAAGACTTTTACAACACGAACACATGGTTTGCAGTAAGCAAGCATTGTGAAGGTTGGGTGGCCTACATAAGGTATATCCACCATTTCATCGGAAGGAAACCATTCGGAGCAGCCGCAGCACATATCAGGATTCAAGATAAATCAACCCCATAATTAACAGGTTTTGGTGAGCAAAGGTCGCCGGTGGCAGAAAGACAAGGCCCTTCAGAATAATAACCACAGCGAAGACAAATTGGTTTAGCAAGATGTATTTTGGTATAACAGTCTAAACAATATTTTGAGTCGTTATTACCGAGCATCATTGTCTTTTCCGAGAACCATTCATCGCAGTGAAAGCATTCATCCTTTGGTGAGCCCCATACATCGGCCATAAGAATCTTTGGTTCACACCAGATTCGGTGTGCGCCGCACAGGTGGATTTCATATTTTAAGACAGTTCTATGACTATCAGTTTGGGCAAAGAATGCGAAGTCCATAAGAATGCAGCCGCAGTCAAGTGTTTGTTGTTTGCCTAACTTTTGAAGATTGTATTTGGCGACAGTTGCAGCGTGGTCATCCCAGCATTCGGTGTCATCATGAGGGATGCAATCGTCATCATAATAGTCGGCGTAGCAAGGTGAGCAAAGGAGTTCATTGCCACCGTCGCACCCAGCCACATTGATGTATTGAGTAATTGGTCTATCGCAAGTATCGCAATTGCCGATTATGTTCCCCAAGTTGGTGGGGATTCGAGAATCAGAGGTCAATCGCAAGTCGGGCATCGGGGGTGTGTCGGGTCGTTCCGCCATAACAAGACATCGGGGGCATTGCATATATACCCTGCGTATGGCCGAAGTGGGGTGCATCACGATTGAGTTTTAGCGAGTTAAAGGGATATACGAGTGTGTATCACATTCCACCTCATCGGATGGTTGGGGGTGGGGGGAATAAATGTCTCGAAAACTATTTTTTAAATATCGCACAGTTTAATGCAGTCTCTATCTTGGCCGCCGCCTCAAGTTTTTTATTTGAGTTGAGCTCGAAAAAAACTTAAGTAAAATCGTGCAGTTAAGTAAAACGAAAATACGCCATTTAGCTCGTGCCTCGATGATGATGCACCGCACTTGCCTATACCGGCATCTATATATAGTAGTGATGCGTAAGACTATCATGGGCAAAGTGAAGACCAGCCCTACAAAAAGGAGGCAAAAAATAATGAAACAAGATAAGAAAAATCCGAAAGCGGAGAAAGAAGCAAAGGAAGCACCACCAGCTGAAGCTGTTGCTGTAACTTACTTGCCACCCACCGAGAACCAGTGGAAGGTAATGAAGATGCGCAACCGAGATTACCTGGATGCTAACAAGAAGATGATTGACGAAGAACTGGTGCTACAAGCAGCAGCTCTTGCAGTTGATGAGAAAAACCGAGGGATGGTAACATTCTCCCCTTATCAGGCGAGCCTTATGGTAATCGCCCTCGAGGCGGCGTTGTTAGTCTTCACTTCAATGTGCTCAGAAGCAATTCGTGTAAAATCTGTCTTCATTAATTTGAAGGCGGATTTCGGACTGCAGATAGCTCGATTGAACGGACTCATTGATGGCACAGTTAAGGCAATGACACCTGCTGAGAAAATTGCGAACAAGGCCGCTCTCGAAGAGAAGATGGCTGAAAGCGCAAAGCTCCAAGCGGAAATATTAGCCTTGAGTCAAGTCTGATTCTGGAAGCTCTTTCCATTCAAGTAAACTTGTGAATGCGTTCACAAGCCGAGCACAAAAGTAAGTCTCGTTTCGCTCCCCTTGAGGCTGAGGCCTTGAGGGGAGCTCCATTTTTTTTTTGACTTATTTTTAATCAAGGCAGAAATGCTATAAATCTCGAGACTCTCGAAAAATACTCGCTATTGCTTGGCAGAAGATTAAAATCTTGAGATATAACGAAAACACCGAAAATCAAATCGTGCTCAAAAAAAGCGGGTCGAGTGTGTTTCATAGTAGGAGTTTGTTTAACATCTCGCTATAAGGTATCGCCCCTCGTCTTCTCATATATTAAAATAGTAAGACAGTAAATCCATGCAGAAAATCTCCAGCCAATCAATACAAGACTACCATCTTATCCCCGAAGTTACACAAGGCAAAGAGCCGGAACTCCGCACCCGAGCGGTTAACTCATATATGATGCACGAACCCCATAGGTTTATATAGTTTGACGATAATCTCATATTAGGTGGAACGACAGAAAACTTACAGTAATCGGTAATATCTTGTCTCCCCAAAAAACAACTGAAGATAAAAAAACGGAAGTGAAAAAATTGTATGATAACAAGGATTACTTCTCCCTCGAGGAGATAGAAAGAAATGGCAGAAGCTGTCGTTATGAAGTTTGTGTGGCCGATGGAAGAATCGGTCTCCAAGTAGTAACATTCAGGACAGATTCATGCTATCAAGTTGAAATTGGTTTAGGTGTTAAGTCACCTCTATATACCGGAGGCACATGGGTCACAAAGACCAAGATTGCTTATTGGGATGGAGCTGGTGCGGATAGGCAACCTGAGGAAAAGGAACAAGTGCAAGACCATCTAAATCAGATATCTTGGCACATGGGCAGCGTCTGGAATGTTCGAGATGTTGCATCCTCAGTCTTTGACTTTATCTTATCTGATTACGGGTCAGTTTCTATTGGTATAGCTCAACTCAAAGCGGTTAGGCTTCAGATGATGATGGCAAAGCAACTTCAATTACAGCAAGCGTTCTTACAGGACTTTATCGCAGGTGATGCAATATGAGTAAGGCAATTAATCATTGTTGTATCAAGCTTAACAACATCACTTGTGTATATGAAAATCCTAAGGGAATGCGTGTATGCTCAGATTGCTATATTCCAGGCAAATTATATTTGTCAGTCACTTACACCACTACACTGAGGTTTGATGTATGAGTTTAGATAATGGATTCTTTACCTTCCCTCTATGCAAAGAATGCAAGGGAGTTGTTGGTTATGTGAACAAGCAAGGCAATTGTTCTCCATGCGCTGCAGACCTACTGAGGTGGAATGAATGAGTGGGATAGATATTATTCTTAAGGATAGGCGGATTGCAGAAGACAGAATCAAGCGAGCCTTGAAGGTCTTAAGCTCATGGCCTACGGATGAAATGCAAGAAGAAGAAGGCTTCTGTTGGAGGAACTTTTTCTCAGGCATGGGATGTGCCGCCCGAGACATCTTGGAGGGAAATGAATGACTTCCGATACATCAGCTGGCTTCATGTATTGCAGCTTCCCTAAGTGCGACAATAGAACTGACATGGGTCATAATCTTGTCTGTAATGAATGTGCTCTAAGATTGTTAGGGATAACAATTAGAGGTGATGAATCATGAGTGAATTAGTTTATTGTAACTCATGTTGGAAACACATTGGCAAGCCCATCTTCGCATGGGGTCGCAGGTTTGAAGCTTGTGCTTGTGAAACACCAAGCCCTGATGAGCGAGACACAGATATGAAATATTCTGAAGTACTTGCAGATGTCTGCGAGAAAATCAAACAAACTCATGTGAAAGCAGTTAAGAATGAGAAATGGACTGATGAAGCATTAAAAGAAATGCTTAAGATGCTTGACATTGAAGGAGATGATGAAGATGAAGAATTACTATAAAATAGAAGATGAAGTGGCCTACCGGCTTAAGGAGAAAACTGATTGCGCCCACTGTCGAGAAAAGTTTTTCGAGCCAGATGGAGAATATGTAACATCTCAAGGAGTATTGTGTGAGTTACATTGGCTCAGATTGCTTGTCAAAAATGCTCAAGACAATACCCGCATACAAGATGAGTTAGGTGCAAAAGTTAAGAGGGATATTAATCTCGAGTGTTCTCTTTGTGTTGGAGAGTCTAATGACAAGGGAGAATACATTACCTCTCGAGGTATAATGTGCAAGTATCACTGGAACAAGGAGTTTACAGGAAGGTGTGTTGCTAATGAGTGAGCAACACTCATTTATTGGGATGCCAGCATCTCGAACTGCTCGTAACGATATACCTTATCTGTTTAAGAATCAAGGAAGATTAGTTATAACAACTGAATCATATCGCTTCTCTTGTTGTCCTATTTTGAAGCCCATTGTCTGGGTTGCCGGAAGAAACTGTGATATTCGAGGCGAACTTCATATTTGGAAGTGCAGCGGTTGTGAGGAGCTTTTCTCTATTCAACATTCGCCTGCTTGCACACAAGGGCTTTGCAGATGCTTGCTTGACAAAACCAAGTATAAAGTGGTAGAGTCAAAATACATGAGGTGATTATGATGTGTGAAAATGAAGATAATCCTTGGAGAAACATTAGATTTATTAAGGAAGATTTAGCGTTGCTAACTGAACATAAAAATCCAAGAATAGCTTATACCGCAGGAGTTTTATTACACCAGCGCAACTTAGAAGAAGAAGCGAAGGGAAAGCATGATGAATGGTTTAAAGATTTAGAGGATGAGTATGTGGAGAAGGTGGGCTGATATGAAGACAAGAAAAGAACCTATGTATGAGCGTGATTGCATCACCTCAAGAACTTGCCTTCGTAATACCAGTGCAAGACCAGGTCTTTATCCTGAGAGCAGACAGCCAAAGGAAAGACTTAAGTTATATAGGGTTGACTCACATTGTAAATCTGCTCATGCACCTGAAGAAATTGTGCAAGACTGCTGCATCTTATATGGCGTAGCCGAAGATGGAGCTCGCTTTATATGGAGTCATGTCTTCCAATACTGGAGAGAAGCACAAGTAAAAAAATATGAAGAAGAAAATGGAGATGAGAAAAATGAGTGAAAAAACTGAAATACGAAAACTGGAGCAAAATCCTGCGCAGCTGCGCAGATGGACTGACCTTGTATGGCATGACTATGAGATGGGTAAATATTCTCAAGAAAAGGCTTTGAGACCAGCATTTATGGGGCAAACAAGACAAGCTTGGATAGATGAGAAAATGGAAGCATTCCTTGAAACTCACCCTAACTACCTCGATGGTGACGAAGATGGAGATTGGCCAGGCTACAAGAGAAGTGGTCTACGAGACCAAATGGAAAATGAATCTTCTTTTTATACATTCGCCTTAATTGATGGAAGTTATAGACCAGGAGCTTGGTATGTAATGATGACTCAAGAAAGCCGACAATATCTTGGGCCAGAAGAAGGAGGAACTTGGGGCGGTTGTTCTCGATTTGTTCAATGGACTTCCTTCTATACCCGAGAAGAAGCAGTAGAGTTTATTGAGTTTTACAATGCCAACAAGAAAGCTGGCACAACCAACTCGGATTCCCTTGAGTTACTTGGTGGTGACGATACAGTCTCATCAACCTACCCTGAAGGTTATATCCCTACTGGCTTCTCTTTTGATAAATCCTTAGAGGTCTATTTAGTAATCCTACCTTATGTGCCTGAGCCGGAGCCTTATTACTATGAATGAAGAAGATATAATCAGGTCACTTGCTCATAGTATGCAGATGACTGTCCGATTCTGGCTCAAGAGTGGTATGTCAGACGAGACCAGAAAAGTATGCGAAGAATATGAAAATATCTTCAGGGGAATCTATGTGAAACCCTTCCGGCAGAAACTTTGGGTTGTCTCGAGATATTCAGCGCAAGTTTTGTTATGGGGCGATAAGATGTTTGGAGGAAATTAAGATGGATTACAAAGCAAAGAAAAGAGATGAAGATGGATTTAAAAAACCACTTAACAATAATGGTTGGGCTCATATTCACGAGTATGAGATATACATAACCTCAAGCAATCCTGTGAAGTTTACTTGGCAGTGTTGCTGGTGTGGGAAAAAAAGAAATGAAGATAAGAACGATAAAAGAAAGTGGTGAATGAAAATAAGGAGTGAAAATAAGATGAGTGAAAATATAATAGATGAAAATATACGATGCAGAAGATGTCGCAGTTCAGCTGTGGCATTCAGGAAGAATGTTTTTGGGTATAACCTTGAGGAATGCCTAAGGTGCAAGTTCACCTACATAAGCAATAGAATGAAAATTAGGAAACTTGTTAAAATTGAAGTTCCTGAAGAAAAACTTTGTTTTGTTGGCTGTGTTTGTGCATCTTGTTATCCGGAGGACTACCGATGAAGTGCGAGAATTGTGGCTCAAGTGCCGATACTGAGTTTCATCATGCCGGTCAAGTAAGTTGGTGTTCCCCCTTAACTGGGTGCAACATTGATTCTGTTGTTGAGGATATACTACAAGCTGTAATAGTGAAGCACAAAGAACTGATAGCAGGCAAGAACAGGAACATATGTGCTGGAGAAACTAATGAATCTTATGATGAAGCAAGTGACTCAATTATACCGATACACACTTCTTATGCAGAAGTAAGAAAGTGGGTTGAAGAACAGATGAAATTAATAGTGCAAGAAATGGCTGAAATGGAGTATGGTTTCTGATGCCTAATCGAGAAACTTCAAGTCATGGGTGGGTTCATGCGAGCGAGCCAACTTATGTTCGTAAAAAACTCTTCGTGTCATTCATTTGTATTAATCAGGTTGCTGGAGTAACTCCAGCAAAAATACCATGCAACACTCTAATTACTCATTGTTCAGTATCTGAGGATGATATTGAGTCTCGATGCCCTGAATGCAATTTCCCTCACCTTCCTACCGAGTATCAAATCTGGGGGGTTTCTGATGAGTGAAGTAGTAGTAGTATGTCATCGTTGCCGAGCAGAAGATAGGCCAGACCATACAAGAACTTATAAGACATTTGCTAAGAATGCTTACTGCGTATGTGGCACTGCCCTTCATGTTACAACTCTTGATGAAAATGAATTATTTACTTGCATACATTGTAAATCTCTAATTTATGGTCTGGATAATGACGGCTCAACTTCTTGGGTGGACTGGAATGATTGCGGCTGTAAGAATAAGGTGGTCTGATGCTTAAATCAACATCTGTCTTATTGTTCAACATCTCTAAATGGGTGGGTTGAGTTACTATGTTATTTTTATCTTCAACAAACCAATTTATCTCATTTTTACGAGACCAAGCCAAACCTCATCATTATATCTTGGCTAACAAAAAATATCTGGTTCAATTTTTGGAGCAGAAAAATATAGGGCGAAAAACTTATCCCGAAAAGCTGCAGACGAAAACCTTGTGCAGTAAGCGAGTCACAGTTGCTACCGGAATGTTTATAAACCCCAACGACCAATACTCATATAGGCGGAAAACCAGATGACAAAAAAAACGAATAAATCTAAGTCCAATTTGGCACGAGACAAAGTAATTAAAGAAATGGCTGACCTTGTAAGCGAGGCAATCAAAAAGGGCGAGAAGCCTTGGCTAAGGCCTTGGGATACTTCCAAATGCACAAGTGGTCTTGCTCATAATGTGGTTTCAAAGAAACCTTATCGGGGTGTAAATCAGTTTTATTTGGGTCTATGCTCGATTGACTTTGAGTTTGCATCATTCAAACAATGGTCTGAGGTTGGTCGCAAACACGCTATCAAAAATGGTGAGTTTGAGATGGCTACCGATAAAGACGGCAAATCCTACAAGAAGACTACCACATACTACGGAGTTCAGAAAGGTGCAAAGGCTGTAACTGTTGTTTATTTCACCATGTTGAAATTAGAAGACAAGGACAATCCCGATGAAATTAACATGATTCCTTTACTCAAGTGGCATAAAGTGTTCGGAAGAAGTGATACCAACATACCTGCCCCAATCATTGAGAAGCCAACGGAGGATGAAATGCCAACCTTTACCGAGATTCAAGAAAGAATTGAAGGGGAAATGCACGATTGGATGGAGTCGGAGGGTATTGGTTTTGCCGAAGGTGGTGAACGAGCCTTCTATCGCTATTCAACAGACCACATTCAAATGCCAGATAAAATAGCATTCCCTTCTGGTTATGCTTATATGCCTACACTATTTCACGAATCAGTTCACTCAACCGGACACCGGAAGCGTTTAAATCGTAAGATGGGTATGGGTATGGGAAGTGATGAGTATGCTTTCGAGGAATTGGTAGCGGAGATGGGTGCATCCCTTCTTTGTCGCCACCACAATATTCTTCCAACCGATGCGTTGGAGGATGGTTTAGAAAACCAAGTATCATACATAGCACATTGGCTCAAGCAATTGAAGTCAAATCCAAAAACAATTATTCAAGCAGGTAGTAAAGCGCAGCGAGCGGTGGACTATATACTTGGAACAACATTTGAAGACAATAAAAACGATGAAAAAAAAGGAGATATAAAAGATGAATGATTACAGCGAGAACTTAATTGGGATTGACTGCAACTTCGGTTGCACTCACTATATTAGCGAAGATACTGCGTGGAGCTTATTATGCGGTGCGTTTGAAGGTGGTTCAAATTATTGGATAGACCAATGCAGAATCCCTGATACTATGGAAGCAAGACGAGCAAGAACCTTAGGGATTGCACAAACATGGGAATCTGGCAAACTAAACGCTTGTATCGCTACACAATCATGGAGATACATACACCAAATACCATTCCTTACCAATGGCCACTTGTTTATCAAAGCCGATGGAGTGGAATATATGTTGGATAGAAATGCTCTAATTCAAGGAATTGAGGGGATTGCCGATATGGATAACAAGAGGCACCTTCATGATTTAATATCTGAATCTGGTGATGCTATCACATCTGATTTATTTCTTCAATTTGCTTTATTCGGTGAGGTGATTTACGGATGAGTGACGATATGAAACATACTCACGAGTATAAAGATGGTAAGTGTGAGGTCTGTCGCAAATGGGAAAATGTATGTCCTTGTGGAAATTGTCAGAGAATGCACACTGAGTTTATAGCAGACTATTGTTTGGAGTGGCAATGCACCCAAGCTGAAGTTTTACAATACTTTGCGGGGTTAGATAAAAGCCAAGCATACCCAGTAAAAATAGATGAGGTGGTTGAATGACTGATGAATCTCCATTATGTAGCAATTGCGAAAACAAAGCAACCACTCAAGATAATATCTATTGTCCTACATCTCATTATGCGTGTGATGACTGGCAATGTATCAAGATGGCTGCGCTTGCGCTATGGGAAGATTCACACGAAACGGTTCTTGGATTAGAAGAGGTGAGCGAATGAGTACTGAATGCTTTTACTGCAAACAAGAAATATGGGAGCAGCCTGCTGAAGCAGGGGTTTGGGGAGGCGACTGGTATTCTGGTTGTGAAGTATGTGGGTGGCACTGTGAAATGGATAAAGAAGATATACCACGCATCAGACAACAATTAAATCTT
>Ga0115000_10001706_pt1 | contig 19210 bp, 22 predicted proteins | sample ArcticOcean_MG_C_6_FD_89690 | JGI IMG/M metagenome (GOLD analysis project Ga0115000, IMG submission 89690) | Marine microbial communities from western Arctic Ocean - ArcticOcean_MG_CB8_128 | ecosystem: Environmental > Aquatic > Marine > Oceanic | place: Arctic Ocean: Canada Basin | collected... | reverse complement strand
CCAGCACAAAAATTAGTGAGTATTTTACTTGCACCTGGCTCAAAAATTGCTAATTTAGCGCGCGCAAAGAGTTTAAAAAATTAATTTATAGGATTTATACATGTCAGACTTAAATAAAATTATAGAAGATTTATCTAAATTAACTGTAGTTGAAGCAGCAGACCTTTCAAAACAATTAGAAGAAAAATGGGGAGTTTCAGCAGCAGCACCAGTTGCAGCATCAGCAGGCGCAGCAGCACCGGCAGCGGAAGAAAAATCTGAGTTTACAGTTTTTCTTGCATCATTTGGTGAAAAAAAAATAAACGTAATTAAAGAAGTTAGGTCTATTACTGGTCTTGGACTTAAAGAAGCTAAAGACTTAGTAGAAGCAGCTCCAAAAGAAGTTAAAGCAGGTGTTGCTAAAAAAGATGCAGAAGAGATGAAGGCAAAACTCGAAGCAGCGGGCGCAAAAGTAGAATTAAAGTAATTAAAATTTTAAGATAATTTTATTGCAATTTAAAATGTGCGGTAAAATTTTACATTATAAATGGAACTATCTTTTACTCAAAAAAAAAGCATTAGAAAAAACTTTGGTAAACTTAAGGAGGGTTTATCAATACCTAATCTTATAGAAGTCCAAAAAAATTCTTATAATGAGTTTTTAAGCTCTAATTCTCTGGATATACAAGTTGAAAAACTTTCTAAAGGAATAAATAAAGTTTTTAAAAGTATTTTTCCTATTGAGGACGGTACCGAAAAAGCAACTTTAGAATTTATAACATATAAATTAGAAAAACCAAAATTTGATGTTATTGAGTGTAAACAAAGAAGTTTAACTTACTCAGCATCTTTAAAAGCTAATCTAAGACTTGTTGTATATGATATTGATTTAGAAAATAATACTAAACAAATTTTATCTGCAAAAGAACAAGAGGTCTTTATTGGTGAATTACCCTTAATGACTCCAAGTGGAACATTTTTGGTTAATGGAGTTGAAAGAGTCGTGGTAAATCAAATGCACAGAAGTCCTGGTGTTTTTTTTGATCATGATAAAGGAAAAACTCATTCTAGTGGTAAATTATTATTTAATTGTAGAATAATACCCGGTAGAGGATCGTGGTTAGACTTTGAGTTTGATCCTAAAGATATACTTTACTTTAGAATCGATAGAAAAAAGAAACTTCCAATAAGTACAATTTTGTATGCTTTAGGTTTAGAGAGAGATGAAATTATTGACAATTTTTATTCATCAAATTTATTTCAATTTGATAAAAATAGTAAAATGTGGAGCACAAGTTTTGTACCAGAACATTATAAAAGACCGATTAAATTATCTTATGACTTAATTGATGCTAAGACTAAAAAAAAAGTACTCAGCAAAGGTGATAAGTTAAATCTTATAGTTGCAAATAAACTTAAAGAAAAAGGTTTAAAAAGTATATCTCTAGAAAGTAGCGAAATTGTTGGAAGATATTTAGCCTCAGATATTAAAGACAAAAGTGATAATTTAATTTTAAAATCAGGTTTTGATATTACCGAAGAAATACTAGAAAGAATAATTTTAGAGGAAATTACTAGTTTAAAACTTGTGAATATTGATCCAATTATAAAAGGTCCGTATCTTTTGGAAACTCTTAAGGTCGACAAGTGTAATAATAAAACTGAAGCTCTAGGTGATATTTACAGAGTTCTTAGGCCAGGCGAAGCTCCAACTGTTGAAATAGCTGAAGAAATATTTAAAAATTTATATTTTAATTCAAACAGATATGATCTTTCTGAAGTAGGAAGAGTTAAGTTAAATTCTAAGTTAAATTTAACAGGAAGTATTAAAGAAACTGTACTTAAAAAAGAAGATATTCTTGCAATTATACAATTCATGTTAGATTTGAGAGACGGCAAGGGAGATGTTGATGACATAGATCATTTAGGCAATAGAAGAGTTAGATCAGTAGGTGAATTAGTTGAAAACCAATTTCGAATTGGTTTATTGAGAATGGAACGAACTGTTAAAGAAAAAATGACCACTTTTTTAGAAATTGAATCAGCTATGCCTCAAGATTTAATTAATGCAAAACCTATTACAACTTCACTTAAAGATTTTTTTGCAACAAATCAATTATCTCAATTTATGGATCAAACAAACCCTCTTTCTGAAATAACACACAAAAGACGTGTATCTGCTTTAGGTCCCGGCGGACTTACAAGAGAACGTGCAGGTTTCGAAGTTAGAGATGTACACCCAACTCATTACGGAAGAATATGCCCTATCGAAACACCAGAAGGACCAAATATTGGTTTAATAAATAGTCTTGCTACTTATTGTAGGGTGAATAAATATGGCTATATTGAAAGTCCTTACAAGAAAGTAATAAATGGCAAGGTGACAAAAGAAATTCAATATTTATCAGCAATTGAAGAAGAAAAATTTACAATAGCTCAAGCTAATTCCCCAATTAAAGATGACGGATCCTTTGGCGAAGAATTGGTTTCGTGTAGAAAAAATTTAAATTTTCAATTATCTAATCGAGAAAGTATTGATTATATAGATGTGTCACCAAAGCAATTAGTTTCAGTAGCGGCAGCTTTAATCCCTTTTTTAGAAAACGATGACGCAAACAGAGCATTAATGGGTTCTAATATGATGAGACAAGCTGTACCTCTTTTAAAACCAGAGTCTCCACTTGTTGGCACAGGAATGGAGTCAGATGTCGCTTTTGACTCAGGTGTCACTATTGTAGCTAAAAGAAATGGCATCATAGATAAAATTGATGGGAAAAGAATTGTCGTTAAAGCGTCTGAAGATAAAGACTTATCCCAGTCTAGTGTAGATATTTATAATTTATCTAAATTTAAAAGATCAAATCAAAATACATGTATAAATCAGAAACCATTAGTTAAAGTAGGAGATGTTATTAAAAAAGGGGATATTATTGCTGATGGTCCAGGAACCAAATTAGGTGAATTGGCATTAGGTAAAAATGTAACTGTAGCATTTATGCCATGGCAAGGTTACAATTTTGAAGACTCTATATTAATATCTGAAAGATGTGTAACAGACGACGTTTTTACCTCTATACATATCGAAGAATATGAATCGATGGCAAGAGACACGAAGCTTGGTGCTGAAGAAATAACTAGAGACATACCAAATGTAAGCGAAGAAAGCTTAAGAAACCTTGATGAATCAGGCGTTGTCTATGTTGGCGCTGAAGTAAAACATGGAGAAATTTTAGTCGGTAAAGTTACACCTAAAAGTGAAACATCATCAAGTCCAGAAGAAAAATTATTAAGATCTATTTTTGGAGAAAAAGCCACAGACGTAAGAGATTCATCTCTTAAATTACCATCCGGCAGATCTGGTGTGGTGATTGATGTAAGAGTTTTTAATAGACATGGGCTAGAAAAAGACGAAAGATCATTAGCAATTGAGAGATCTGAAATAGAGTCTGTACAGGAAGATAAAAAAGTTGAAGAAGAAATTTTGAACAGAAATACAAAACAAAGAGCAATCGAATTAATTAAAGATCAAAAAATTAATAAACCTTACAAAGACATAAATATAAGCGAACCCCTAAAAGAAGAAGTTTTAGTTGAAATTAATTTGAAAGATATCTGGAAACTTACTTTTTCCGATGAAAAACTAAACGAAAATTTAAATAAGTTAAAAAATCAATTTGATAACGCCAATGAAGATATCAAACTTAGGTTTGAAGATAAGGTAATTAAAATTAAACAAGGCGATGATTTATTGCCTACTGTAATGAAAGTTGTAAAAGTTTTTGTTGCAGTAAAAAGAAGATTGATGCCAGGAGATAAAATGGCTGGTAGACACGGTAATAAGGGAGTTGTTAGTAGAATAGTACCAATACAAGACATGCCTTACATGGAAAATGGTAAACCTGTAGACATAGTGTTAAATCCTTTAGGAGTACCTAGCCGTATGAATGTTGGTCAAATACTAGAAACTCACCTTGGTTGGGCGTGTTCAGAACTTGGCGACCAAATAAAAACTATGCTTAAGAACTTTGAAGATCAAATTGAAAACATTAAATCAAAATTAAAAGATATTTATGGCTCTAAATACTACGATGATGTGATAAGCAAATTAAATAAAAAAGAAATTCTCGAACTAGTTGAGAATATATCTAACGGACTACCTATAGCTACTCCAGTTTTTGATGGAGCTTCGACTGACGACATAAATAAAATGCTCGATTTATCAAATTTACCAAACTCTGGTCAAACAACATTATGGGATGGTATATCGGGAGAAAAATTTGATAGACCAGTAACTGTTGGAATTATTTATATGTTAAAATTAAATCACTTAGTTGAAGATAAAATTCACGCAAGATCTACAGGTCCTTATAGTTTAGTAACTCAGCAGCCTCTTGGTGGAAAAGCACAATTAGGTGGACAAAGATTTGGTGAAATGGAAGTTTGGGCACTAGAAGCCTACGGAGCATCTTATACTTTACAAGAAATGCTAACTGTTAAATCAGATGACGTTGCTGGAAGAACTAAAGTTTATGAAACAATAGTAAAAGGAAATAATAATTTTGAGTCAGGTGTTCCTGAATCATTCAATGTATTAATTAAAGAAATAAGAGCACTAGGATTAAATATAGAACTAAATTAAAATGGAAAAAAACCTAAGCAAACATAATACATCCAATGTCCCTGAGAATAACTTTAGTAGTATTAAAATTACTTTAGCAAGTCCTGAAAAAATTAAATCCTGGTCTTTTGGAGAAATAAAAAAACCAGAAACTATTAATTACAGAACATTTAGACCAGAAAAAGATGGCTTATTTTGCGCAAGGATATTTGGTCCGGTAAAAGATTATGAATGTTTATGTGGTAAGTATAAAAGAATGAAGTTTCGAGGGATAATTTGTGAAAAATGTGGTGTTGAGATCACAAAATCCAATGTAAGAAGAGAAAGAATGGGACATATTGATTTAGCATGTCCTGTTGCTCATATCTGGTTTTTAAAATCTCTTCCTAGCCGTATTGCTCTAGCCGTTGATATGAAGCTTAAAGATGTGGAAAAAGTACTATACTTCGAAAGCTTTATTGTTGTGGAACCGGGTTTAACTACTTTAGTTCAAGGTCAACTATTAACAGAAGAAGCATTAATGAAGGCCCAAGAAGAGTTTGGCGAAGATGCTTTTTCAGCAGGCATAGGAGCAGAGGCAATTAGAGATATTCTTTTGAACCTTGATCTTTTAAAAGAACAAAAAAAATTAAGAGATTCATTACCTGGGATTAAATCGAAAGTAACTGAAGAAAGAACTATTAAAAGATTGAAATTAGTAGAATCTTTCATTTCTTCTGGCAATAAACCTGAGTGGATGATTTTAACAACTGTTCCTGTAATACCTCCTGAACTTAGACCGTTAGTTCCTTTAGATGGAGGTCGATTTGCAACATCTGATCTTAACGATCTATACAGAAGAGTAATTAATAGGAACAATAGATTAAAAAGACTTTTAGATTTAAAGGCTCCAGACATCATAATACGTAATGAAAAAAGAATGCTTCAAGAGTCAGTGGATGCCCTTTTTGATAATGGTAGACGTGGAAGAGTAATTACTGGTACTGGCAAAAGACCACTAAAATCTCTTGCTGAAATGCTTAAAGGTAAACAAGGTCGTTTTAGACAAAACTTACTTGGTAAAAGAGTAGATTATTCTGGAAGGTCAGTGATTGTAGTTGGTCCAGAATTAAAACTTCACCAATGCGGCTTACCCAAAAAAATGGCGCTAGAATTATTCAAACCCTTTTTATATGCAAGATTAGACAAATTAGGTTTAGCAACTACTATTAAACAAGCAAAGAGACTTGTCGAAAAAGAAAAAAGCGAAGTATGGGACGCGTTAGAATTTATCATCAGAGAACATCCGGTTATATTAAATAGAGCACCAACACTTCATAGATTAGGTGTTCAAGCATTTGAAGCTAAATTGATTGAAGGGAATGCTATCGAGTTACATCCTCTTGTATGCGCAGCTTTTAATGCAGACTTTGATGGCGATCAAATGGCTGTTCATATACCATTAAGTTTAGAAGCTCAATTAGAAGCAAGAGTTTTAATGATGTCAACAAATAATATTTTAAGCCCATCTAATGGGAAGCCAATTATTGTTCCTAGTCAAGATATAGTTTTAGGAATTTACTATTTATCTCAAACAAATAAAACTGAAATTGACAACAAAGAAATTAAGGGAATATTTTCTGATATTAATGAAATAGAACATGCTTTAGAAAATAAATCAATAAGTCTGCACTCAAAAATTATCTCTATCTTTAACACGGTGGACAGTGAAGGTAAGAAAATAAAACAAAAATATAAAAGTACTGCAGGAAGATTTCTTTTAGCTCATATTCTACCTAAAAATCATAATATTAAATTTACTTTAGTAGACAAGCTTTTAACCAAGAAGGACGTTTCAGAAGTAATTGATTCAATATTTAGATTTTGCGGACAGAAAGAGACAGTAATTTTTTGTGATCGCATTAAAACCTTAGGTTTTAAGCACGCTTTTAAAGCAGGTATCTCTTTTGGAAAGGATGATTTAATAATTCCTAAAACAAAAGTAAATCTAATAAATGATACAAAAAAAATGATAGAAGAATATGAAAAACAATATTCTGATGGTTTAATTACAAGAGGTGAAAAATACAACAAAGTAGTTGATATATGGTCGAAATGCACTGATACGGTAGCTAATGAAATGATGAAAGAGATTTCTTCTGCAGAAAAAGTTTATCCTGATGATAGAATTGAAACTAACTCAGTTTATATGATGGCAGATTCAGGCGCTCGAGGATCGCAAGCGCAAATGAAGCAATTAGCAGGTATGAGAGGACTAATAGCAAAACCTTCAGGTGAAATTATTGAAACACCTATTATCTCAAATTTTAAAGAAGGTCTTTCTGTACTTGAATATTTTAACTCAACACATGGTGCAAGAAAAGGTCTAGCAGACACAGCTTTAAAAACAGCAAACTCAGGTTATTTAACTAGAAGACTTTGCGATGTAGCGCAAGATTTACAAGTAACTATGCACGATTGTGGCTCATCTTCTTCAATAACTTTAACAGAAATCATTGAAGGTGGAAATATTTTAGTTAGTTTATCTGAAAGAGTATTAGGAAGAGTGCCTGCGCACGATATAAAAAACCCTATCACAGGAGAAGTGATACATAAGAAAAAGAAATTAATAAGTGAAGCTGATTGCGATATTATCGACGCCGCGGGCGTTAAAACTATCAATGTTTATTCAGTTATAACTTGCGAAGCTAAAAGAGGTGTATGCCAACTTTGTTATGGAAGAGATTTATCAAGAGGTAAGCTAGTAAGTATCGGAGAAGCAATTGGTATGATCGCTGCTCAGTCAATCGGTGAACCAGGCACACAACTTACAATGCGAACTTTCCACGTTGGAGGTACAGCCCAAATTAAAGAAGAGTCTCAAATTATCTCACAATCAAAAGGTAAGTTAAAAATTATTAATAAGAATTTAATTGAAGACTCAAAAAAAAATATAATTGTAATGGGCAGAAATACGCAGCTGTCTATTGAAAATGATAATGGAGTACAATTAGCTATTTATAAAGTGATCTATGGTTCAAAACTATTTTTTAAAGAAGGCGATATTATTGATAAAGGTAAAAAAATTGCTGAATGGGACCCTTATACATTGCCTGTAATTGCAGAAACTGGTGGGTTAGTAAATTATATGGATTTAATTGAAGGATCTTCATTAACTGAAACATTAGATGATGCTACCGGAATATCCTCTAAATCAGTAACTGATTGGAAATCTTTAACTAAAAATTCGGAACTAAAACCAAGAATTACATTAAGAGACGACCAAGGTAACGTGATTAAAAAAGCAGATGGTAATGAAGCAAGATATTATTTAGTTCCAGATTCAATTTTATCTGTTAAAGACGGTCAAAAAATATCTACAGGAGATGTATTAGCAAGACTACCTAAGGAAACATCTAAAACAAAAGATATAACAGGTGGATTACCTAGAGTTGCAGAATTATTTGAAGCTAGAAAACCTAAGGACAGTGCAATTATTGCAGAAAACGATGGTACAATTGAATTCGGTAAAGAGGTTAGAGGTAAACAAAAAATTTCTATTGTATCTTCTAAAGGGATAACTTCTAACTATTTAATACCAAAAGGCAAGCATGTTAATTTTAATCAAGGTGAAAAAATTAAACAAGGTGAGTACTTGCTTGATGGAGCGCCACTTCCACATGATATTTTAAAAGTTATGGGTGTGGAAAAACTTACAGAATATTTTGTAAGTGAGGTTCAAGAAGTTTATAGGTTACAGGGTGTTGTTATAAATGACAAACATATCGAAACTATTGTTAGACAAATGCTTAAAAAAGTTGAGATTAAAGATCCCGGTGATTCAAAACTTCTTTTAGGCGAAAGTATTGATTTATTAGATATTCAAGAAATAAATAGAGAATTAAAAGAAAACGGAAAAAAAGTGACTAAATATGAAAGAGTTCTATTAGGAATTACTAAAGCATCGCTTCAAACTAATTCGTTTATTTCTGCAGCTTCTTTCCAGGAAACAACAAGGGTTTTAACTGATGCCTCAATTAGAGGAAAAGTTGATACATTACAGGGATTAAAAGAGAACGTCATTGTTGGTCGACTTGTACCTGCAGGTACTGGCCTTACTAAAATGGGTTGGGACAGTGAAGCACGCAAGCAAGACCTTATAAGATTAGAAGAACTTAAAAAACAAGCTCTAGAAAATCCAGTTACAGCTGATTAAAGCTAATTAAAAGCATAATAACACCTATTAAATATTGACTTTTCTCAATTCAATGTTATTTTACGGCAATTTTGATAGTTAGAAGTAAGGCATAATTTAACCTTAAACACTAACTTAAGATCCTTGAATTCAAGGCCTGCCTTAACTTTTGCTTCAAAATTTTTATTATGCCGACAATTAATCAGTTAATAAAAAAACCAAGAGTAAAACCTTTAATGAGAAATAAGGTCCCTGCTTTAGAAAAACAACCTTTAAAAAGAGGTGTTTGCGTTAAAGTTTATACTACAACTCCTAAAAAACCAAACTCAGCTTTAAGAAAGGTTGCAAGAGTAAGACTTTCTAATGGCTTTGAAGTTACAGCTTATATTGGTGGAGAAGGTCATAACCTCCAAGAGCATTCTGTTGTTTTAATTAGAGGTGGTCGAGTAAAAGATTTGCCAGGGGTTCGTTATCATATTTTAAGAGGAAATTTAGACACACAAGGTGTTGCCAATAGAAAAAAAAGAAGATCTCTATACGGTACAAAAAAACCGAAATAATTATTTATGTCACGTAAACGAAAAGCTCCAGTTAGAAAAGTTTTCCCAGACCCAAAATTCCACTCAGAAACTATTTCAAAATTTATAAATTCTATTATGTATGATGGAAAAAGATCAACTGCTGAAAAAATTTTGTACGATGCGTTAGATAAAATTAAAGATAAAAATGATCCTGATCCATTAAAAATATTTAATGATGCGATAAGTAATGTAAAACCTAATGTAGAATGTAGATCTAGAAGAGTAGGCGGTGCAACTTATCAAGTTCCAGTAGAAGTTAAATCAAAAAGAGGACAAGCTCTAGCTCTTAGATGGTTAATGGATGCAACAAGGAAAAGAAAACAGAAAACTATGGCTGAAAAACTTTATTATGAATTATTAGATGCTTCACAAAACAAAGGTGCAGCAATTAAAAAAAGAGAAGACACACATAAAATGGCTGAATCCAATAAAGCTTTTGCACATTTTAGATGGTAATTAATTATGACTAAAAAATATTCCTTAGATAAATATAGAAATATAGGTATTATGGCACACATTGATGCCGGTAAGACAACAACAACGGAAAGAATCTTATATTATACTGGAAAAAGTCATAAAATTGGTGAAGTACATGACGGCGCTGCAACAATGGATTGGATGGAACAAGAACAAGAAAGAGGCATAACAATTACATCAGCTGCAACTACTTGTTTTTGGAACGAACACAGAATTAATATTATTGATACACCAGGCCATGTTGATTTTACTATCGAAGTAGAAAGATCTCTAAAAGTTTTAGATGGAGCTGTTTGTGTTTTTGACGGTGTAGCTGGAGTAGAACCACAATCAGAAACTGTTTGGAGACAAGCAGACAAATATAAAGTTCCAAGAATTTGTTTTGTAAATAAACTAGATAGAACTGGTGCTGATTTTTATATGTGCGTTGATATGATTAAAGATAGACTTGGCTGTAAACCTTTAGTATTGCAATTACCAGTTGGAGCAGAGGCAGAATTAAAAGGTATTATTGATCTTGTAAAAATGAAAGCCGTAATCTGGCAGAATGAAGACCTAGGCGCTAAATTTGATGTCGTAGACATACCAGCTGACTTGAAAGAAAAAGCAAATAAATATAGAAAAGAACTTGTCGAAGCAGCAGTTGAAGAGGATGAAAAATTAATGGAAGCCTATCTTGAAGGAAAAGAACCTTCAGAAGCTGATCTTAAAAAATGTATAAGAAAAGGCACTTTAGGTTTTAACTTTGTTCCAATAACTACAGGTTCAGCTTTCAAAAATAAAGGAGTTCAACCACTTTTAGATGCTGTTGTTGATTATTTACCTAGCCCAATGGATATCGGTTTAATTGAAGGCACTAAACTTGGAACTGAAGATAAAGTTGACATGAAATTTGGAGATAACGAACCATTTTCTGCCTTAGCTTTTAAAGTTGCCAACGATCCTTTTGTAGGCTCATTAACTTTTATAAGAGTTTATTCTGGTACTATAAAAACTGGAACAAGCATTTATAATTCATCAAGAGAAAAAACTGAGCGTGTCGGTAGAATGTTGTTAATGCATGCTAATAGCCGTGAAGATACAAAAGAAGCTACAACTGGTGATATCGTTGCTTTAGCTGGTCTCAAATATACTGTTACAGGCCATACACTGTGTGAAGAAGATAATCCTATTTTATTAGAACCGATGGAATTTCCAGACCCAGTAATTGAAATTGCAGTTGAACCTAAAACTAAAGCCGATCAAGAAAAAATGGGTGAAGCCCTAGGAAGATTGGCAAAAGAAGATCCTTCGTTTAGAGTTACTTCTGATGAGGAATCTGGACAGACTATAATTAAAGGAATGGGTGAATTACACTTAGATATAATTGTTGATAGAATGAAAAGAGAATTTAAAGTTGAAGCTAATATTGGTGCCCCTCAAGTTGCATACAGAGAAACTATACTTAATGCAGCAGAGGTAACTTACATCCATAAAAAACAAAGTGGTGGCTCGGGACAGTTTGCAAAAGTAACCTTAAGTGTTGAACCTCTAGAACCTGGAAAAGGGAGAGAAATTGAAAACAAAATTAAAGGTGGATCAATACCTAAAGAGTTCATTCCCGGTGTTGAAAAAGGAGTTGAGAGTGTAGCTGAAAGCGGTATTTTAGCTGGCTTTCCAATAATAGATTATAAAGTCACAATAATAGACGGTTTACATCATGACGTTGACTCGAGCGTACTGGCTTTTGAAATAGCTTCTAGATATTGCTTTAGAGAATTATGCCAGGCAGCAACATTAAAACTTTTAGAGCCGGTGATGAAGGTAGAAGTCGTTACACCTGATGATTTCATGGGTGATGTAATAGGTGACTTAAATAGTAGAAGAGGTCAGGTTGCTTCGACAGAAGCTAGAGGAAACGCTACAGCTGTAAATGCTACGGTACCATTAGCAAATATGTTTGGTTATATTAATAATTTAAGATCATCAACTCAAGGAAGAGCACAATATACAATGCAATTTAGCCACTACGACAAGGTTCCACAAAACGTTCAAGACGAAGTAACAAAAAAATTAGCTTAAATTTATGGATAAACAAAATATTAGAATACATTTAAAAGCATATGACAATAAAATCTTAGATTTATCTACAGAGGAAATTGTTAATACTGCTAAAAGAACTGGCGCTCAAGTTAAAGGACCCATACCGCTACCTACGAAAATTGAAAAATATACTGTTCTAAGATCTCCACATATAGATAAAAAAAGTAGAGAACAGTTTGAGTCAAGAACACACAAAAGATTAATAGATATTATTGAACCAACACCACAAACAGTAGAAGCTCTAATGAAATTAGATTTAGCATCAGGCGTAGATATTGAAATTAAAATATAATTATGAAAATTGGACTAATAGGAACTAAAATAGGAATGACAAGAGAATTTGTTAAAAGCGGTCAATCTATTCCGGTAACAGTTGTTAGGGTAGAAAAAGGAAGGATTTTGGAAGTAATTACAAAAGAAAAACGTGGATATAGTGCTGTTCAAATTGGATTTGGAAATGTAAAAAAATCAAAACTCACAAATCAAATGAAAGGGTTTTACGCAAAAAAAAATACAGAACCCAAAAAAATAATACAAGAGTATAGATTAGATAAAGTGGATGATTATAAAGAGGGAAATGAATTTGGATTAGAAATATTTAAAGATAATAAGTTTCTAGATGTTAGATCAAAAACTATTGGAAAAGGATTTGCTGGTGTAATGAAAAGATGGAACTTTGGAGGCCTAAGAGCATCACACGGTGTGTCCGTTTCTCATAGATCTCATGGTTCAACTGGACAAAGACAAGATCCAGGAAAAGTTTTTAAAGGAAAGAAAATGGCTGGCCATATGGGAGACAAATACAGAACAATGTTAAATTTAGAAATAGTCAAATCAGATTTAGATAATAGCTTACTTTATTTAAGGGGTTCTATACCTGGTTCAAAAAATTCCACAGTTTATATACGAGAATCAGTGAAGGACGTAAGACGAAAAACAACTTCTGAAATATACGAAGAGAAAATTAAAAAAGCAGCAGCCGCAAAAGGAAAAAAATAAATGAAAATGAAACTTTTGAACATTACTGGTAAAAAATCTGAAAGTGTAGACATTTCAGATAAATTAGTTAATTTAAAAGTAAATCATAAATTAATAAAATTTGTTATTGATTGGCAATTAAATCATTTAAAAGCTCGTACTGCTAAAACGAAACAAAGAAATGAAATTAGAGGATCAACTAAAAAAATTGTAGCTCAAAAAGGTACAGGTGGGGCTAGACACGCAAGTAAAAAAGCACCTTTATTTGTTGGTGGAGGGGTTGCGCACGGACCTAAGGGTGCCGTTTATAAAATTAAAAAAATTAATAAAAAAGTAAGAAAAATTGCTTTAGCACAAACACTTTCTAAAAAAAATGTAGATAAAAATTTACACATATTAAATGATGTAAAAAAAGAAATAAAAAAAACAAAAGAATTCAATAATTTTTTAATATCCAATAATCTGTCTCATGCATTAATTGTTTCTGACGCTGAATCAGAAAAAAATATTAATAAATCTGCTAGGAATATAAAAAACATTAAAATTATAAGTGAAAAAGGAGCTAATATTTATGATTTACTTAAATATAAAAATGTTATTTTAACTTTAAGTTCAATCAAAAGTATTGAAAATAGGATTTTAAATGAAAAAAATTAACTTTATAGACTCAATAAGACAACCTATTATAACTGAAAAAGCGACTAATTTGTCTGAACTTAATAAAACAGTATTTGAAGTTCATAAAGGTGCAAACAAAAAAACAATAAAAAAAAATATTGAAAAACTATTCAAGGTTAATGTTATTAAAGTAAATATTATAAATACAAAAACAAAAAAAAAATTAAAGCAGGGAAAAATTACTACTATAAGTGGATATAAAAAAGCAATAATAACTCTTAAAAAAGGTCAGAGTATTGACTTAACTACAGGTATCTAAAATGGCATTAAAAACTTTCAAACCATATACAAAATCTACTCGAGGAACTGTAATAGTCGATAAAAGTGCTCTTTGGAAAGGTTCATCTTACAAGCCTTTAACTAAAGGTCAGTCTGTTACTGGAGGAAGAAATAACAATGGAAGAATAACTTCTAGACACCAAGGTGGAGGACAAAAGCATAAGTTCAGAATTATTGATTTTTTAAGAAAAAAAAGAGATATGTTAGCAACTGTTGAAAGGATAGAGTACGATCCTAATAGAACTGCTTATATAGCGTTGGTTAAATATGAAGATAATTTATTCAATTATATTATTTCACCTCAGGGCCTTAATGTGGGTGATAAAATACAATCCGGTAAAAATGTAGAAATTAAAATCGGAAACTGTCTGGAACTTAAAGATATTCCACCCGGTACATCTGTTCATAATGTAGAACTTATACCTGGAAATGGTGGTAAATTAGCTAGATCTGCTGGTTCATCAGTTACTTTATCGGGGTACGATGGAGATTATGCTATAATTAAACTTGCTTCAGGCGAAACCAGAAAAGTTAGGAGTGAATGTGTAGCAACAATTGGCTCTGTTTCAAACCCTGATCAAAAAAATATTAAAATTGGTAAAGCTGGTAGAAATAGATGGAGAGGCAAAAGACCTCAAACTAGAGGTGTTGCTATGAACCCTGTTGATCACCCACATGGAGGTGGTGAAGGAAAAACTTCTGGTGGTAGAAGCCCTGTTTCACCATGGGGTCAATCAGCTAAAGGATTAAAAACAAGAAGACCTAAAAGAAGTGATAAATTAATTATAACAAGAAGAAAGAAAAGAAGATAATATGGCTAGATCAGTTTGGAAAGGTCCATTTGTACATCCCAGCTTATTAAAAAAAGTTGATAAGATAAAAGATAAATCCGACAATAGACCAATAAAAACGTGGTCCAGAAATTCAACAATCATTCCTGATTTTGTAGGCGTAGCTTTTCAAATACATAATGGAAAAACATTTATACCCATAACGGTTTCTGAGGAAATGGTTGGACATAAATTAGGTGAATTTGCACCAACAAGAACTTTTAGAGGACATACACCAGCTGATAAAAAAGCTGCTGGACCAACTGCTAAACCTGCTGGAGGTGCCGGTGGAAAAAAATAATTCTTCAGTAAAAGCAATAAATAAAAATGTGAGATCGAGTGCTAGAAAAATATCTTTAGTCTTAGCTTATATAAGAGGGAAAAAAGCTGATATAGCATTAAGGGATTTACAGTTTACAAGAAAAAGAATTGCACTAGACGTTAGCAAAACTGTAAAATCTGCTATTGCAAATGCAGAAAATAATTATCAACTTGATATAGATAATTTATATGTGAAAGAAGCTTATGTTGGAAAATCACTTGTAATGAAAAGATTTAGACCAAGAGCCAAAGGAAGGGCGAGCCCGATAAAAAAACCATTTAGTAGAATAACGATTGTTTTAGAGGAAAAATTAATACAAAAGGATAAAAAATAATGGGACAGAAAATTAATCCTATAGGGTTTAGACTTGGAATTAACAGAGGTTGGGATTCTGTATGGTTTGCAAAGAAAAAAGAATTTGGAAAGTATTTGATCGAGGATTTTAAAATTCGCCAATATATTAAGAAAAATATATTAAATTCAGGTGTATCAGAAATTATTATCGAAAGATCTTCAAAAAAGATTACTGTTTCTATCCATACTTCAAGACCAGGCTTTGTTATAGGAAAAAAAGGTGCTGATATAGAAAAGATTAAAAAGAATATTAAAAAAATTACTGATAGTGAAATAACATTAAATATAAAAGAAATAAAAAAACCTGAACTTAACGCAAATTTAGCTGCTGATAATATTGCACAGCAACTGGTAAAAAGAATAGCTTATAGAAGGGCAATGAAAAGAGCGATGCAATCTGCGATGAGGTTAAATGCAAAGGGAATAAAAGTGATGGTTAGTGGTAGATTAGCAGGAAATGAAATTGCAAGAACCGAATGGTTAAGAGAAGGTAGCATACCATCTCACACTTTAAGAGCTAACATAGACTATGGAGTAGCTGAAGCATTAACAACATACGGAATAATTGGTATAAAGGTGTGGATTTATAAAGGTGAATTATTTGAAAAGGATATTGAAAAAGAAAAAATAGAAAGAGTTAAAAATGTTACAGCCAACAAGAACTAAATTTAGAAAAGCCTTTAAAGGCAAAATCCACGGAACCTCCACAAGAGGAGCGGTTCTTAATTATGGACAGTACGGTTTAAAAGCTATGGAACCAGAAAGAATTATAGGTAAACAAATAGAGGCAGCAAGAGTGGCTCTAACTAGATACATGAAAAGAACTGGTAAAGTATGGACAAGAATATTTCCTAATATTCCAGTGTCAAAAAAACCTATTGAAGTTAGAATGGGTAAAGGCAAAGGTGCACCTGAATATTACGCATGTCGGGTTAAGCCAGGAAGAATAATTTTTGAAGTTGATGGCGTGACTGAAGAGGTTGCCAAAGAAGCACTTTATAAAGCTTCAGCTAAATTACCAATAAAAACAAAATTTATTAAAAGATAACTATGAAAAATAAAAAAGAAGATAAAAAACTTTCTAAAGATCAATCTGAAAAAAAAATTCAGACTCTAAAAAAAGATCTTTTTAATATTCGTTTTAAAAAAATTAATGGGCAAGTTGAAAATCCAGCTCAATATAATTTAATAAAAAAAAATATCGCAAGACTTTATTCAAATATAAAAGGCACAAAATGACAAAAAAAATATTAAAAGGAAAAGTTACCAGCACCAAAAATAATAAAACAATAGTTGTACAAGTTACTAGAAAATTTAAACACCCCTTTTATGATAAAGTTATTTCTAGAGCAAAAAAATATCACGCCCACGATGAGAAAAATAAATTTAAAGAAGGCGATGAAGTTAAAATAGTAGAATGTAAACCGATTTCAAAAAAAAAAACTTGGGAAGTGATTGACAGATGATACAAATTCAAACAGAATTAATGGTTGCGGACAATACCGGCGCTAAGAGAGTAGAGTGTATAAAAGTTTTAGGCGGATCTAAAAGAAGATATGCGGGTGTGGGTGACTTAATAGTTATAAGTGTTAAAGACGCTATTCCAAAAGGTAAAGTAAAAAAAGGAGCTGTACATAAAGCTGTTGTTGTAAGAACAAGAAAAGAAATTTTTAGAGACGATGGATCAAAAGTTCAATTTGACAATAATGCTGTAGTATTAACAGACGAAAAAGGCGAACCAATTGGAACAAGAATTTTTGGTCCAGTAACTAGAGAATTAAGAGTCAAAGGTCATGCTAAGATAATTTCTTTAGCTCCAGAGGTGATATAGTGATGATTTTAAAAAAAGGTGCGCAAGTAAAAATTTTAGCTGGTAGAGATAAAGGTAAAACTGGTGAAATTATCGAGATTAACAGGAGAGATAGTTCTATAAAAGTTAAAGCAATTAATATGGTTAAGAGACACACAAAACCAACAAAAGAAAATAAAGGCGGTATCGTATCCAAAGAAAGTTTTATACACCAGTCAAATGTTAAAAACATAGATATTGTAAAAAAAAATGACAAAAAAAAGGATACTAAATAACAATGATATCTAGATTAAAAATTGCTTATGATAAAGAAATTATTGCAAAATTAATGTCTAAGTTAAATGTTAAAAATAAATATCAAGTGCCAAAATTAACAAAAATTGTCTTAAACATGGGCCTTGGTTTAGACGCTACTGATAATAAAAAAATAAAATCATGTGTAGAAGACATGACTTTAATAGCTGGTCAAAAAGCTATTGTAACAAAATATAAAAAATCGATAGCAAATTTTAAAACACGAAAAGGTACTAATGCTGGCATTAAAGTTACTTTAAGATCGCAGAAAATGTATGAATTTTTGGATAGACTTATTAATATAGCACTACCAAGAATTAAAGATTTCAGAGGACTAAGTCCAAAAGCAATAGACAGAGCGGGAAATTATAGCTTTGGAATAAAAGAACACATAATATTTCCAGAGGTAAATTTTGATAAAGTGGACAAAATAAGAGGAATGGATATAACTCTTGTAACAAATGGCTCTTCAAAAGATGCAACAGTAGAATTGTTGAAAGAATTTAATTTTCCATTAATAATAAAAAAGAAAAACAACTAATAAAGGTAAAATGGCAAAAACAAGTGCAATACAAAGAAACTTAAAAGTAATTAGATTAGTAAAAAAGTTCGCTAAAAAGAGAAGTGAACTAAAAAAAATAATCAAAAATAAAAAACTTGATTTATCTGAAAGATTTGAGGCTCAATTAAAATTAAACAAATTACCAAAAAACTCTTCTAAAATTAGAATTATGAATAGATGTGAAATAACTGGAAGACCACATGGTGTTTACAGAAAATTAAGAATATCAAGAATTGCTTTAAGAGATATGGCTTCTTCAGGCAAAATTCCTGGTATGACAAAATCAAGCTGGTAGGAGGAAAAATATGACTATAATGGATCCAATTGGAGATATGTTTACTAGAATAAGAAATGGCCAAATGCGACTATTGAAAACAATAGACGTCCCATCATCTAATTTTAGATTAAAGATATTAGAAGTTTTAAAAATTGAAGGTTTTATAACTAATTACTTTATTGAAAAAAATAAAAACAACACACAAACACTTAAGGTTGACTTAAAGTACTACGAAGGTGTTCCTGTAATTAAGGAAATTAAAAGAGTTTCTAAGCCCGGTAGAAGAGTTTATTCCAGAGCAAGTAGTATTCCAAGAATTCAAAATGGTCTTGGATTAGCTATTTTATCTACCCCACAAGGCGTAATGACTGATACTGACGCTAGAAAAAACAATATCGGTGGCGAAATAATTTGTAAGGTATTTTAATGTCAAAAATTGGAAAAAAAAGTATTGTGTTACCAAAAGATTCAACGATAAAAGTTGATAATGGTAAAATTATTGTTACTGGTCCTAATGGGTCTAAAGAATTATCAATAAATGATAAAATTTTTTCTACAATGATAAATGAAGCTAATGAGTTTCAAATTTTACCTCTTCAGAAAAAAGTTGATAAAAAAACTTCTATTATGTGGGGAACTACGAGAAGCTTAATTAATAATGCAGTAAAAGGTGTTTCTACTGGTCATGAAAAAATACTTGATATTACTGGTGTTGGTTTTAGAGCAAACCTTAAAGGAGAAATATTGAATTTACAATTAGGGTTTAGTCATGATATTAATTTTGAAATTCCAAAATCTGTTAAAATGACAGTTGAAAAACAAACTATAATAAAAATTACCGGAGTGGATAAAGAGTTAGTTTCAAAAGTGGCCTCAGACATAAAGGCTTTTAAACCTGTTGAGCCATATAAGGGT
>Ga0115000_10001701_pt1 | contig 19226 bp, 20 predicted proteins | sample ArcticOcean_MG_C_6_FD_89690 | JGI IMG/M metagenome (GOLD analysis project Ga0115000, IMG submission 89690) | Marine microbial communities from western Arctic Ocean - ArcticOcean_MG_CB8_128 | ecosystem: Environmental > Aquatic > Marine > Oceanic | place: Arctic Ocean: Canada Basin | collected... | reverse complement strand
CCAAGAAGAAGCAGATTTTTCTACGGTTAACGTTTTCCAGTCCAAAAGAGTGAAAAAACAAAAGCCGACTATGGCAAAAGCAACAAACTCAATTTGCCACCAGATGGGGAAATTAAATTTTCCTGCAACAAACCAGATTATTATTCCAAGAATTAATATAAAAGGTATTTTGAATTTTATGTTCTGGAATACAGATTTTTCTTTAGGTTTTTGTGGTCTTAGTTTGAGCAGGACGAAGTAAGTTGCAATCAATGCTACTCCACAACAGAGGCCTATAACTCCAAAAATATTAAATAGGGCATAAAGAGCACTAAGTATTAATATCAGACCAATAATGACCACATCAATGTTCATTTAAAATCCTCTCCCTTATTCTGCCATTTGAGGCGCTGCGGCTGGCTGAGTTTCTTTTTTCTTGGTTTTTGGATATTTAATTCCAATCCATATGATAGCCGTCATTAAAACAAAGAACGTCCATACAATCGTGGTCACATGGAATCCTGATTCCGCTAGTGATGGTGCAAATTTTTCCGGTGTCACATCTTTAAATACTTTATAAATATGCCAGTTCATCCGTGATAATGATCTAATAGTTCCCATCCAACTCATTAACCAGATATCTGCAAACCCAAGAAAAATAAGCACATAAGGCCCAAGTGGGTTGATCTTTCCATAAGCCACTTTACCTGTCTTGGTTGCAATAGTATAAAAAATGTAGTTAATGAATGTTACCGTTACCAGACAAAAGGCTGCCGTATTTTTTGAAACCATTAAGGCCAAAAAGGCAAGATTGTCAGGTAGAACCATATTGGAATCCATCCCCGGTTCAGGCATCATAGTTGCGAAGAAACGCCTCGGAGTAAACCAAATGGTGGCTGCTATAATAATTAGTACAAAACCAAATTTCATTGCTGGGAAGAAACGTTCGGCATTTTCGATACGTTTCATACTGACCCACATATAGATATTACTGGCACTGAACATGGTGCCCACCAGCAGCCCTTGAACTAGCATAAACATGGACTCACGGTCAGACATGATGTACATACCAATGGTGGCATCGTATTGGTAAATTTCGCGTACGAAGATATAACCCATTGCAGGTAATGGAAGCATGATCGCCACACCTATTAGGTTACCAATGTAACCAACCCAATCATAATATTCTCGATCTTCCTTTTTATCTGACCAAAGGTACATATAAGCACCGATAACACAAACCATATAGCCACCAAAAGTTCCATTACCAACTAATCGGTGATAATTGAGTGGCATCCAGGCTGAGTTTGCGATTTTTGCCCATTCCCCAATATTCATCAACTCGTTCAGTGGTTTGGGTGGGGTCTGCATAAATGTTGCAGGTCCATCCAGAGCCACTAGGAGCGTTAATCCAAGAATATTTAATATGACACCCGTAACAATGTGTCTTCCCTTTTTATTGGCTTTATTGAGCGGATCCCAAGAATAAACGTAAATATACATGACTGCCGTTTCCAAAATAAACAGAGTGGGGTAGCCCACCATGAATAGTGTTGGAAAAGATGCGATAAGGTAAGTTATGAAATCCTCATAGGCGATTAGCATGACAAACAGAAAAAGTCCGCCTGTGAGAGCTGTGAAGCTGTAACAGATACCGATTACTTTGGTGATTTCGTGTGACAGACGCTCAAACTTGTAGTCCGACTTGGCAAACATGATGCCGTTCGAAAGCAAACCACCTACGGCTCCATTTACTATGGCTAGGATGATGCCAGATGTTTCAAAATGCTCAACTGGAGTAAGCGCCATTGCTATGACAGTACCTGTGATTGCTCCCACGAAAGCAGAGCTTCTGAGCCCCATCAATTTGTGAAAATAATTTAGGAAGCTGACAAAGAGTGCACCAAAGGCACAGGCCCACATTCCATAAAGCACGCCGTGATGGATACCAATTATTACTTCCCCAGTTATCCCAATAACAACGCCAATTAGAACCCCGAGAAACACATTCGATAGAATAATAGCTTTTCGAACACCTTGCGTCCGCCGTGCACCCATGACTTCCATGATGACAACAAACATGGGACATCCCAATATAAAGGAAGCGAATAAAATATGTAGTTGAGCGGCTGCCCAAGTGAATTTGCGATTACTTAATCCGAGGAAAGAATACTCTTCGAATTCGTGTTCTGCTGCTGGGCCGATATCTGTTAGATAAGATAAATCTTCTACCTCTTCCCCTTCAGCTTCTTCGCCATCTTCCTCCTCATCACCTTCATCTTCATCCTCGTCTTCATATTCTTCATCGTCTTCGTCTTGTGCAAATGCGAGGGACTGAAAGCTTAGATTAGAGAAAATGGAATTTGAAGAAACAGACAGGATAGGGGATAAATGGCCTAACAGGTAAACCATTACCAAGCAGAGTATCGTTTTCAATAACGGTATTTTTGGAGAATTCTGGTTCATAGATTTCCCGAAACAAAAGAATATTAACGGCTGAAAACCTTTTTCTCTAAGCCTTTTAGACAGCTAAGATATTAAAGAAAGTAGAGAAATATCATACGGGTTGGGCAAAGTCAAGGAGACTTTAAAGGCTATAACCAATTGTGGGATTTCACGGCATTAAAAGGTGCAAATGAGCAGAATATGCGGGGCAGTATATTAAGACTTATTCTTGATTGTCGTCAGGAATGTTCAAAGGCATGATGGTTAGTGCAAATCCCATCGCGGTGCTTAAAACAGAAAGAAGCCCTACAAAAATCTGCGGCCATTCAGATTGAATATCTCTTACTGACCAAACAAACAGAAAGGCGCCAACAACCATCAGGAAGGAACCGAGGACCCTGATTTTCCATCCTCTCATTTTTCTGTCCCGCCCGCTACAAGGGCTTTCTTTTTCTTATCAATAAGGACTAAGTTGCGTACGTATATAATCGAGCCGAGACTTTGACCAACAATAAATACCGGGTCCTGACGATAAATTGCATACGTTAAGAGAACCATAGAACCACCGATGCTGCAATACCAGAAAGACAGAGGAATAGTGCTCTCGCCACGTTTTTCCGAAATAATCCATTGAATAATAAATCGAGCTCCAAAAAGAGCCTGTCCTACAAACCCGATTATCATCCATTGTGTTACCGTCATCTAATCCTCCTGAATAATATCATAGTTAATATGTCTCTTTTTCATCCAGCGAATCGCCATCAAATCATGTAGTGACGAGAAAAGTCGATTACGAATATTGTATTTCGATACCCCGTGAAGGCGTGGGTGATGACTGACTTTCACTTGTGTTACCCGAAAGCCTTCCATTTTCATCAAGGTTGGGAAAAAACGGTGCATTCCTTTAAAAATTTTTACCTTGTCAAAGCATTCTCTACGGAATGCTTTTAAGGAACATCCGGTGTCTGCAATTTCCTCCTGACTCAATCGGTTTCTCACCGCATTGCCAACTTTTGAGGAAATACGTTTGATCCATGGATCGTTTCTTTTAAATCGCCAGCCGCAAACAACATCAAAGTTCTGCATCTCGTCAAGAAGTAGAGGGATATCAGCAGGATTATTCTGCATGTCCGCATCCAAGGTTACAAAAATTTTGCCACGCGCGGCCTTGAATCCAGCTGCAAAGGCTGCCGACTGACCATGGTTATGGCCGAAGCGAATCAGTTTTAACCGGGGATTACTTTCTTTAAGCGAGTTAATTATATGATGGCTACCATCCACACTGCCGTCATCAATTAAAACTATTTCATAGCTGAGATTCAATTTACCGAGTTCTGTTTCCAGTTTCTCTTCAAGCGGAACCAGATTATCGCGTTCATTATAAACAGGAATTACAATCGAAAGATCGAGGTCAGGGATGGTCATGTTTAAGTAGTTTTTAAAAGGAATGTTCAGGCATAACTGGGATTTTGAGATTCTGCCGCTAATTGTCCGCAGGCCCCGAGAATATCGGTAGCGCGGTTCTGTCGAATGAAAGCAGAGAAGTTTTGTTCTATTAAATAATTTTGAAATTTGAACGTTTGTTTGTCCGGTGGCGGTCTGTACTCCGATGACTCGAACGAGTTAAAGGGAATCAAGTTGATCTTGCAAGGAACCCCTTTCAGCAGTTTAGCAAGTCGACGCGCATCTTCATCCGAGTCATTAATGCCTTCGAGTAATACATACTCAATTGTGTGCCTGCGTTGCGGTTTTAATGGATAGTTTTTTAGGCAATCCATTAGAACTTTAATGGGATATTTTTTATTGATTGGCATTATACGATCACGCGTTTCATCATCTGTTGCATTGAGTGAGATAGCCAAGTTTATATGAAGATTTTCTTTTTGAAATTCATTAATCCGATCGACCAGCCCAGATGTGGAAACGGTTACTTTGCGTGTGGATATACGCATGGCCTCCGGAGCAGTCATAAGGCGTAAAGCGTCGACTACGGGTCCGAGATTGTCGAGAGGTTCACCCATCCCCATGAATACAACATTGGTAATAGCATCTTCTTTACCAAGGTCTTCATTGACAGTCATACATTGGCCGAGAATTTCTCCTGCTGACAGGTTTCTCTTCAAACCCAGACTTGCAGTCAGACAGAACGAACAATTCAGTCGACATCCCACCTGGGTTGATATGCACAAGGTCTTTCTTGAATCGGAAGGCATCCACACACTTTCAACTAAGGCTCCATCATCGAGTCTCAATAAGTATTTAATAGAGCCATCTTGCGAATGAGTTTTATTTTGTATTTGCGGCAAAGTAAAATGAAAGCGGTCTGCGAGTTGGGCTCGCATTACTTTCGAAATATTGGACATTTCTGAAAAATCCCGATAGCCGTAATGATAGACCCAATTGAAGATCTGATGAATACGATAGGGTTTCCAGTCGGGGAAGATTTCTCTTAAATAGGCTTCCGAGGTACCGATGAAGTTTTGCGATGAGTATTTTGTGTCTTCAGTCATTATTCAAAAAAATCAAAAATCCGGAATTGTTAGAAAACCCCTAATAAAATGTTTTTTATTGAGATTTGGGCAAATTTATCCACCCCGCAACTCTCCAACCACTTTGCTGGGCTAAATATAACTCATTGAAAAACAATAAACTACCAAATTTAGACCGGTAGGGAAGATTTTTCCTGATTGCAATGATCTCTAAAAGGCGATATTTTTATATCTCATTGATAAATAAAGTGTCTTAAAACTATTAAATTTTGGCACATTTCCTGTAATCAGGAGTAGTTATGCAGCTTACCGAATGCTTTAGAATATTACAGGTCGAGCCTGGTGCACCCTGGCAAGTGATTAAAAAGTCTTATTACAGTCTTGCTAAAAGGTTACATCCCGATATTAATCCACAAAGCCCGAATGCCGAATCGCAGTTTAAGGAAATTAATCAGGCGTTCCAGGTTTTGCGTTCGCATTTTAGTAGGCCGGGTGAAAAGGCTCTGGTCAACGTCAAGGCAAAAACCTGGAGTTTTTTATTGCAACGAATCGTCCATAATCCCAAGCTGCAAAAATGGAAAGGCGACTGCGCGACTTATCTTGGTCAATTGGATACACGTATTTTCCAATTGAACGTTTATAAGAAAATTCATGTTCCCATCTCCACCGCGCAATCGGGCGCGAGCATCTTCTTGAAAGCCGGTAGAGAAAAATTTGAGATAAAAGTTCCTTCCGGAGACTGGAATCAAATGTCCTTGTCTATTCCCGGTAAAGGCGAAATCAGCCTATTCAGTAAAAGACGTGGTGATCTCATCCTCGATCTACAAACCCCGCGAATGGAAGTGGTCAATACGGGAGCCTCTTGCTTCTCTTATGAGATGATAATAGATAAAGCCAGAATGGGTAGCGTTATGACCCTCAATTCTTCAGAAGGCCCTATCAAATTTGTATTGCCACGAAATACAGTGAACGGGCAAACCTTTTGCTTGAAGTCAAGTGCCAAGAGCGAGAGCAAGCATGTTCTGACGGTGCGATTAAACTGAAATATCGTTAAGAATAAGTAGTCAGAGTGTAAACCATCACACCACCGCTCATAAACGCGATTATTAGCGTACAAAACACAAGACTTAACAAGGATGGAGGCGGCAGGTCCTGTTTTTTTCTAAGCATCCATTTGCTGCCCAGTATTAAGGAAACTAGAGCCAGTAAAAGCGAAGCCCATGTGAGCTGGGAAACCTGACTGCTGAAAACAATATTTTTATCCATTTTACCGAGAATAGCGATCGTCCAAGCGAGTGGAACTAAACAAAAAAGATAAGCTCCTAGAAGCATATTATTTTCTGGGGTTTTGTATCGTGATATGAAACGCAAGCCGAGAAAAACCATTCCACCGATCATAATCCATGAAGTGAGATCGACTAAATCCTCTTTCTGCTTTTCTTCGCGGATGTGCCGTAAAGCGCCCAAAACATATCGAGAAACCTCTTCGTCCTGCATTTCATAGAATCCGCCTTCTTTGGTATCGAATGCGAAAACTCGGGCGGTAGTTGATTCAGCAGGCAGGGAAATAGCGCGGTAGCCATCTTTATCCGCCCTCTCGATTTCCATATACACAATTCCCCTGTGATATTTGAAATTGTATTTTTCAATCTCGAAGAGTTTGCCAGCGTATCTGTTATTTTCCAGATAAAATTGATCCTGGATTTTCATCAGGTCTAACAGAGCTTGTCGAGCCTGAACATCTGAATCTAGCTCAAAAATATTAGAGCAGGATGTCAGTAAGAAAAGCAGGGCTGTGAAAATGATTGATCGGATTTTTGGGTTCATGCGATAAGAAAAAGTTAAACGTATATAGTAGGTTTTAAGGTAATACTAAAGGAGTTTTTAATAATAGCACTTTGGAGTTGGTATGTTTAGTCAATTTAAGTTTGTAACCGGGAACCCCAATAAAGCCAAAGAAGCTGGGGATATTTTAGGGATTCCTTTGGAGCAAATCGAAGTGGCTGATTTATTTGAAATTCAAACCCAAGACCTTGACGAACTAGTCTCTCACAAAGCTCAACAGGCTTATGATGCGTTGTGTTGCCCAATACTGGTTGAGGACTCTGGATTGGTTTTTCATGCCTGGAATGGGTTGCCAGGTGCTCTAGTGAAATCGTTTGAAACAACCGTTGGCTGTAAGGGTATGTTAAAGATGCTGCAGTCCTTTGATGACCGAAGAGCAAGGGCGATTTGTTGCCTGGCTGTTCATGATGGGAAAAAAATTCAGATTGTGCGTGGGGAAGTTGAAGGAACCATTGCCAATGAGATTCGAGGCGCTAACGGATTTGGTTGGGATGTCCTGTTCATTCCAGAAGGTTATGAAAAAACTTATGCAGAAATGAACTCGGCGAAAAAAAATACAATATCGCATCGGAAGAAGGCGTTAGAAAAGCTAAAGGCACTTCTACAGGGCTAAAATGAGCTAAATGGCTTTTAGTTTTACGAAAAGCTGACTCAAAGCGTTATGGAAGGTGGGTAATTTGCCATAAACGGTTTCTGCGTCCTGCGGTGGTTTCTGGTTGATCCGCTGATAGTCTGCCACCATTTCTTTCCAATCGAATTTTTTTTCAATCCATCCGCTACTGATTAAGGCTTGAAAGCATTGTTCATCTGTTTGGCAGGGCAGGTTTTTCCCTTTGGCGAATGCACATAGGGTTTTCAAGACAATGTCATAGGTGTGGCCAAAACGTTGCAAGGCCGCCCCTTTGAAATAATCACTTTGCTCCTGCTTGAGAACTTCATCCAACCTTTGCAGGTTCCAGTCAAAATGAGTTAGTAAAACCTGTAGCTCTGAGGGTGTTTTTTGCAACATATTATTTTGTGATGCTTTTTATGATTGGAATAACCTTTGTAATTACCAGTCTATGTCATAAAAAGTTTTTGTCCATTGCTTTTGTAATAAGTGAAATGATATTTTATAACAATTATTTACTTATTACTTTTAGTTATGCTTGAATCCCTGGATAAATATGAACACTGAAGACATAAATAATGATTTTGTAGATAACGGTGATGGAACGGTTACCTCAAAAAAGCATAGGTTGATGTGGAGTAAAACGGATTCCATGAACGATTTGAAAAAATGGGTCAATTATCAGGAAAGCAAAGACTATGCGCGAGAGTTGAGTGAAAATAAATTTGCAGGTTATGATGATTGGCGTTTACCGGGTAAGGATGAAATGTCTACCTTTTATAACGAAGCTTTTATCAATACCGACCAATTTGGTAAGACGATTCATATCAGCGATAAATTTTCTCCCGACGGCGGATTTTCCATGGTTGCACAGCAGGTGAGAGGTAAAATGCGAACATGGGTTTTAAATATTAGAGATGGTGAATTTACTCATCCTGAAGGACTCTGGACAATAACAGAAGCGGCGAGAGCGGTTCGCAGCATATAAATGCACCCCCCTGTGTCAAGGGGAGCTAAGGGGATTCCTAATGACATGTGGCCCCTACGATAGGCGTTTGAATTGGAGATCGAAAAATGAGTGAGAAACTTTATTACCCTCCTGAGTCGATTTCATCCAAAGCTCATATAGGAAGTATGGAGCAATACCGTGAAATGTATGAACGCTCGGTAAATTCTCCTGATGAATTTTGGGCAGAACAGGCAGAGCGTTTCTGCTGGTTCAAACGGTGGGATCAAGTTAGGTCTTATAATTATGACGTGACCCAGGGTGATATCCAAATCGAATGGTTTAAGGGTGGGCAGATAAATATCACATCTAATTGTTTGGATCGACATCTTGAAACAAGAGGCGATCAGACTGCTATTTTATGGGAAGGTAATGAACCCGGCGAAAACAAAAGCCTTACTTATAGAGAGCTTCACCGGAAAGTTTGTAAGTTTGCCAATGTCTTGAAAAGTCATGGAGTAAAAAAGGGCGATCGTATTTCTATTTATATGCCCATGGTTATCGAGTTGTCTATAGCCATGCTGGCTTGTGCAAGGATAGGTGCTGTTCACTCGATTGTGTTTGGCGGATTTTCACCGACTGCATTGGCAGATCGTATTGTGGATTCCTCCTGCACCGTGGTTATTACCACCGATGGTGGATTCCGAGCTGCAAAGACGTGCCCCATAAAAGCAAATGCCGATGAAGCTATGACCCTTGCTGAAAAACAGGGGGTCCTTGTCAAAACCTGTATTGTGGTTCAGAGGGTTGGTGAGAAGATTCCTGTTGTAATGCAGAATGGAAGAGACTTTTGGTGGCACGATGAAATGTCGAAGGCCGATCCCCTTTGCGAACCCGAAGTGATGGAGTCGGAAGACCCGCTGTTCATACTTTACACTTCAGGCTCAACGGGAAAACCGAAAGGGGTTATGCATACTACTGCCGGTTATATGGTTTATACGGCACTGACTCATCGGTATGTGTTTGATTATCATCAAGGTGATATTTGGTGGTGCACAGCGGATATAGGTTGGGTAACGGGTCACTCTTATATTGTTTATGGACCTTTGGCAAATGGGGCGACTACCGTTATGTTTGAAGGGGTTCCGACTTATCCTGATGCAGGGCGGTTCTGGGATGTTGTTGACCGATTGAAGGTCACGCAGTTTTATACTGCTCCCACAGCGATTCGCGCTCTTATGTCCTGCGGTGAGGGTTTTCCATCTAAATACGATCTTTCTACTTTACGTATTCTAGGTTCTGTTGGTGAGCCGATCAATCCTGAAGCATGGCGTTGGTATCACAAAAATATTGGTAAAGGCAGGTGTCCTATTGTTGATACTTGGTGGCAAACGGAGACAGGAGGCGCATTGATTACGCCTTTACCGGGATGCACTCCTGCCAAACCAGGATCGGCAACATTCCCTTTTTTTGGGGTCAAACCCGTGATCATTGAAGCGGAAACAGGTAAGGTGATTGAAGGCAACGGGGTGACGGGCGTATTGGCTTTAGAGGAACCCTGGCCAGGTCAGATGCGGTCTATCTATGGCGACCATGATAGATTTGAAGAAACTTATTTCAAACTTTATCCGGGGTATTATTTTACCGGAGATGGGTGTCGCCGCGATGAAGATGGTTATTACTGGATCACGGGTCGTGTCGATGACGTCATTAATGTTTCAGGGCACAGAATCGGTACGGCTGAGATAGAATCTGCGTTGGTTTTACATGAAGCGGTTGCAGAAGCGGCTGTTGTGGGTTTTCCTCATGAGATTAAAGGGCAGGGGATCTATGCCTACGTTTCTCTTATGGAAGGTGTTAGTACAAGTGACGAGTTACAAAAATCGTTGATAAAATTTGTTCGTAAAGAAATTGGCCCTATAGCGACTCCCGATGTTATCCAATGGGCACCGGGTCTTCCCAAGACACGTTCGGGAAAAATCATGCGGCGTATCTTAAGGAAAATAGCGGCGAACGAATCTGAACAGTTGGGAGATATTTCTACGTTAGCCGATCCTTCTGTTGTGGAAAACTTGAAGGCTTCTTACACAGAGATGTTTCCAGAAAATCTAACCTGAGGATAGGTAAGATCAGGATCATGGAGTTGAACGAGTCCAACTCCACGACTTTTCACTTATCCAGCGAAAAGAGGAAGGTATCCCTCCATCCCCAAAAAAAGTTTTAGCGTCTGTAATTCCTTAGCAACCAGTAGGATAGCTATATTTTAAGTGAAAAGAAAATGGTGTCAATTAAAATTTTCGATTTCCCCCAAATAAATCGTATATACGCTAATTTGGGCTCGTTTTCTGTGAGAAGGCGGCAGTTTTTCGGCTTAGTCTTTCTTCGGCAATGGCTTGCTTTGTCTGCCTTAATCCTCTTTGGGCGGAGTTGTTGAGGGGTTCCAGACGGATGGCCATGGTAAAAGCAGCTCGGGCTTCCAGAGCTCTGTTTTGTTTTAAATAGGCCCATCCGAGTCCGTCGTAGGCATCGGGCTGGTCTGGCTGTTGTTTCAATTCATCGATAAATAGGGCAATGGCTTTAGGGTTGTCATCGTTTATAAAGTGTATTCTGCCCAATTTGGTACGGGCGGTGGTCTGAAGCTTAAATGGCGCAATGGCATTGTTATCAGTAACGAGTTCGAACACAGGATTGGGTGTCGGATTCAAAGCGAGGCATTGTTCAAACATTTGTTTTGCTTCGCTAAAACGTCCAAGGTTAAAAAAGGTATATCCCATTCCTTTGTGTGCTTCAGACCTGTTGGGTTGAATCTGCAATGACGTCTTGAACATTTTCATTGCTTTGTGATTTCTCCCATTTTGAAAGTAGGCCCAACCTAGGTAATTATAAACCTGCCAGCCAAAACGTTCTTTGGAAAGTAACTCTGTAAATTTTTCTGTTAACGCAAAATCGGGATCCAGAGAAATTGCTTTCAGGAAATACTCGATCGCCAGGTCCGGGTTTTCATGATTATAGTGAATCCAGCCCAATGCCATATAAGGAGATGCCAATAAGGGGTGTTCCTTCAATATCTTTTCAAAATAGACTCTTGCTGCTTGCGGTGTTTCGCTTTTTAAAATGGCCCAGTCCAATTTGTATCCCAGTTCTTTGTTGCTTGGGTCGTGCTGCAATGCTGTTTCCAAATAAGGGACTGCATCCTGAAACTCGTTGACTGCGAATAAAGATAAGCCAAGTCCCTTCGAGGCGTCTATCTTATAATCCTCGTGCTGCACAGCTTTAATAAACTTTTTTATTGCGTAACGATATTGCTTTTTCTGGAACTGACTCCAGCCTAGTCCATTATAAGCGTGAGCGGTACCAAACTTGTCTGATGGCCAATCATCACCTTCTTGTACATAATCATAATAAATCAGGGCAGCAGTTTTATAGTCCCCTTTTTTTAAAGCTTGGTCGGCTTTGTAAAGATGTTTGTCGATACCCTTTAAAACCTGCTCGAGTCCATTTATTGCAATTGGATTGTTCGGCTCTTTTTCAAGGGCTGTATGAAAATAATCTTTAGCGAGGTCAAATTCTTTTTTAGCCAGAGATATTTTGCCATGCTGATTGTAAGGATGAGCCCAGTTTCTATAGCGGAAAGATAGTTCATCGAGTTTTTCTTTAGCAAGTCTATACTTCCCAAGGTCTAAATAGTACTGAACGTAGACGGCCTGACGTTTTTTAATTTTTTTTATTTTATCAATCCCGTTCAACGCACCAATGAATTGGGGATAGAGTTCAAGAATTTCTTTGAAAATTTCTTCCGACTTGTTTATTTGTTTCGCCTTCATCAAGCTCCATGCGAGACCGTTAACAGCGTCCAGAGCAGGGTTATTTTTTAACGCAAGGTCTTCGAATTTATGGATTGCATTTTTGATTTTTCCATGGCGATATGTTTTCCATGCTTCGTCTAGTTTCTGTAGATCTTTATTTGTAGGTAATCCCCAAAGAACACTCCGGTAGCGTGGGTGTTCAACGGGCAAAGTGAAAATAGAGGTTGAGCTGGCATTGGACGGTACAATATTCCACACGGCATCGGGGTTGTCTTGACCCCATTGGTTCCACATATGAAAAATATTTTCGATTTCATTGCCATCAAAAATTTGATGTAACTCCTGCTTTGCAAGGTTTTCCCTCTTTTGTTCGAGGTAGGTGAAAGCCCGCCCCTTGTGAACTTCGTATGATCCCGGCATCAATCTTTCGGCATGGTCAAAACTTTCCAAAGCTCTTTGATAATGTTTGAGACTGAAATAACACCAAGCCATTCCGATTATGGGGATAGGGTTTCTTTTGTTGAAAGTGTGAGTTTGACCAAAGGCAATGAGTGCTTTGTCGAAACGTTTCTGGAAAAAATATGTCCAGGGGAGCAAATTAAGAGCGCGAATATCTTCTGGACGATTAGCTAAAGCCCTTTTTAAGTAAAATTCAGATACTGAAAAGTCTCGCCGATTGAATTGATGTTGGGCGAATAGAAAATCCTGATCTTTATCATTTCTTATAATGGGAGATTTTTGTGCAACGGAAATGATACTATTCTTCGTTCCTTGAAAAGTTTCTTTCACAGAGGTAACGATACTGTTTTTCGCTCCCAGGAAATTTTTCTTCACAGAGGTGCAACTCAATCCTACTAAAGTAATGAGAACAAAAATGGTGATTTGAGTTAATCGAATTTTAAAAGTTTCCAAAAACATAGTTCCCCAAAACAAGTTATATCCATTATTTATCGGTATTTGGCAGAAAACTTTGAGTAGAATATTGGCTTTTCAACAGATATTCTGAGCTTGAGGGGCAAAAATGGATAATTAGGGGCATTTTTTTTTGTAAAACCCGGTTAAAATGTTATGATTCCAGCCTTTTACAACTCCTGTCAAAATAATGCGCTCTTTTCAAAAATTTACTCTGCTGGCACTAATTTTATTTCTGTTCGCCTGTTCTGATAAACTAGCTGAAAAAGCTGGTGATGAATCGCATCCCAGCTTTTCTGAGTTGCCTGAAATTACTGAAGAGTCACAGGCTCCTAGGCAAGTAATTGTACCAGTTGCTATTCTTTTAGAAGACCAGGAAAAGGCCAACAATGCTCCGGAAGGCATGGTTTTCATTAAAGGCGGTTGCTTCATAATGGGCAACGACTATACGCAAGCAGATGAAAAACCGGAACACGAAGTTTGTCTGAGTGACTTTTATATGGATAAATTTGAAATAAGCCAAGCGCGCTGGGAAAAGGTGATGGGATTTAATCCTTCCAAATTTTCTGATCCAAATTTTCCTGTCGAGCAAGTCAATTACCATAATATTCAAAAATTTATAAAAAAATCTGGTGGAAACTGCAGATTACCGACAGAAGCCGAATGGGAATATGCCGCTCGTGGCGGTGCCGAGACACGCTATTTCTGGGGCAATATGGTTAATGAGCAATACACATGGTACGAAGAAAACTCTAAAAAAAGCACACAACCCATTGGTAGCAAGGCACCCAACCAATTTGGTCTATACGATATGATGGGTAACGTCTGGGAATGGGTTGATGACTGGTATGAGCCCTATTATAAAATGCGAACTAAAGATAATCCTACTGGTCCAGCTACCGGAGAATCCAAAGTGGTGCGCGGCGGTTCCTTTGACTCTTCTGCCGGTGCGTTACGTATCACCAACCGTATCTGGCTGCATCCGAAGAATAAAGTCTTTCCCAAAGTGACCACCTACGGTCAGATCATGAACGAAGTCTTCAATTATATTGGCTTCCGCTGTGCAGAATCGATTTCCTGAAAATAAGGCTGGGATTCTAGAGAAGTAATGAACCCGCAACAGCTTGTCGTTAAAAATCTTCTAGAAGTAAAAGATATTTATTGTTTTCTAAACAGAGAATTTTGTGGCTTTCGTTGACACGAGCTAACGATTAACTCTCAGATACTCATAATATGAAGTCTAGCGGCACTCGCTACAGAGGCCAAACATATCGAGTTTGTGCGAGGTGATAGTGAAGCCGTTGCGGCTCGCAACTTCTTCCTGGAATTTTTCAATTAGGGGATGGTTAAATTCGATAATTTTCCCACATTCGGTGCAAATCATGTGGTCATGGTGGCTATGCATATATTTATGCTCGTACCTTTTTTGCCCATCGCCAAAGTCAAGTTCAGAGGCCAGACCACTTTGAGTCAAGAGAGCCAACGTGCGGTAAACTGTTGCCAGTCCTACTCTTGGTTCTGACGCGGTTACAAGATTATATAGCTCTTCTGCGCTGACATGATTTTCGCACTCAATAAATGCGTTAAGTACGGCACGTCTTTGTTTGGTGATTTTTAATTTGTTTTGGACTATAAAGTCTTCTAAGACTTCCAGTTCTTTACTTGCCATATCACACTCTATATATAAATATAATTTCAGCGATTTCGGCTAATCTAGCATGCTCACCTATTCAGGGTCAAGATTGACTGTCTGGTGATTTAGATGGAACCAGTCTCGCAAAGTTGCAACTTTTTCCAGAGGTTAATTATCAGTACTTACCTGCTTTGCAATTTCCGTGGAAAGTGATTTTGAATTAACCTCATGTTGATCGCCTTCTGCCATATTTTTTAGAATATATTTGCCTGAGCTTATCTCGTTTTCGCCAATGATTAAGGTGAAACGACAATTTGACTTATTGGCCTTACGCATCTGACTTTTCATACTAGCCATTTCATAATCACGCTCAACGTTGAATCCAGCATGTCTTAATTCATGCGCAGCTTGAAACCCGGGGATTTTGGCTGCATCACCCAGACAAACTATAAAAATATCCGGATTATTATTTAGCTCTTCTTTAAAAGGGACTAGTGAAACTAGTCTTTCCAGTCCCAATGCAAAACCAAAGCAAGGTGTGGATGGTCCAGAAAGTTCTTCTACCAAAGTGTCATATCGGCCTCCACCACAGATTGCGTTTTGAGCCCCGAGGTTTTCAGAAGTCACTTCAAACGCGGTCATATTATAGTAATCCAGTCCGCGTACTAGGTTTGTATTGATGGTGTAGGGAGTGTTTGCAATATCCAAGAGGGTTCGTACTTCAGCAAAATGTTGTTCACTGGTTTCATCCAGGTGATCTAACATTTTAGGCAAACTTTGTGCAATTTCTTTGCATTGCTCGGCTTTGCAGTCTAGAACGCGTAAAGGATTTCTCTCATACCGATTGATGCAGTTCTTGCAAAGATTTTCGAGATATTTTTCTATTGCTGATTTTAAAATCTCTCTATATTTTGGGCGACAATTATGGTTGCCAAGACTGTTTATTTGCAATTGGGAATCTTTGAGTCCAAGTTCGCGAAAAAATTCGATGAGCATGGTCATCACTTCCACATCAACGGCAGGGCTGGGTGACCCCATTGCTTCTACTCCAATTTGATAAAACTGCCGTAACCGTCCTGCCTGTGGGCGTTCATAGCGGAACATAGGCCCAATATAAAACATTTTTGAAACCGAAGGCGCGGCATACATTTTATGTTCGATATAAGCACGTACAACCGATGCGGTTCCCTCGGGGCGGAGAGTGATAGAATCGCCTCCACGATCCTCAAAGGTGTACATTTCCTTTTCCACAATATCGGTGGTTTCTCCTATGCTACGGGAAAAAAGTCGCGTGTCTTCGAATATGGGAACACGAATTTCATTAAATCCGTAACGGGAAAAGACTTTATTTGCAATAGATTCAACCCATTGCCATTTCCAGATTTCTTCAGGCAATATATCTTTAACGCCACGGAGGCTTTGTATTCTCATATTATTTTAATAGTGACGGGTCATTATAGGGCTTAGATGTGCGGGCATTTTTTTAAGAATGCGTAAAAGGTGTTAGTCACTCAGCCACTTAAACCAACCACCTTTTTTTACCGTTGCGGCGAGATGCGATTCTGCCATATCCACGTCTTTTTTGCTGCCAATATACAACGGAAGCCGGTCATGAATTCCTTTGGGTGTGATATCCAAGATTCGCTTGTTGCCAGTGGAGGCTTTTCCTCCGGCATGTTCTACAATGAATGCCAGGGGTGCAGCCTCAAAGGAGAAACGAAGTTTGCCTTTGGGACTTTTCTTATCTTTGGGATACATGAAAAGTCCACCCTTCAATAAAGTGCGGTGAAAGTCCGCCACAAGTGAGCCTATATAGCGTAGTTTGTATGGCCTGCCGGATGCGGGGTTCTCTTCTTTTAAAAAGGACACGAGATTTTTTTGAGTCTCATCCCAAACCCCCCAATTGCCTTCGTTAGCACTATAAGTAGAACCCTGTTCAGGAATTTTTAGATCAGGGTGAGAAAGGAAAAATTCTCCTAAAGAGGGGTCCAGTGTAAAACCATGGACCCCCTGACCGGAAGTATATACAAAAATAGTGCTGGACCCATAAACGATATATCCGGCCGCTACTTGCTCATCGCCTTTTTGTAACAGGTCTTCATTTGTTACTTCATCCCCCAAACTTTTTTTGCTATATATCGAGAAGATAGTTCCGATATTGACATTCACATCGATATTGGAGGAACCATCCAGAGGGTCCATCATAAATATATATTTTCCAGGATTGTCTTCTGGCGGAATAATATAGGCGTCTTCTTTTTCCTCGGAAGTGATTGCGCATACTGTCCCGGATTTGCCGATAATTTTTGTAAAAGTGAGGTCTGAAAACTCATCGAGTTTTTGGACTTCCTCACCTTGTACATTTATTTTTCCTGTGAGTCCGAGAATATTTTCACCAATTCCGGCACTGTTTACTTCCAAAGAAATAATTTTTGATGCCACCATTATTTCGGTAAGTAAAGTGGTAAACTCTCCAGTAGCACTGGGTATGGTTTGTTCTTGTTTGCGAATATGCTGAAGAAGAGTGGTACGTTGCATAGATTTCAATATTCCGTTAAAAAAGTTTGGTTTGCATTCGAACCCGCGCTGCGATTCAAAATTCGTAAGGGTATCTAACGAATAGCGGTTTAAAGTGTCGGAATGGTCGGAAAGTTTACATTATTTCTAATCCTTGAGCAATGAAAATGGTAAGTTGAAAAAGCTAAGGCTAAACTTGTGGTTTATTACCCGTTTCGTTTTTTCCTTGGAGTTCCGTCACCATTTGATTTAGCTCATCTGCCAGAACAGTTAACTCTGTTGTTATCAATGTGGTTTGATTTGAGGGCCTGGGTTGATTGTTCGATTCCTTGTTGTATTACCTTCAGAGTAGTGAAAACTTGTGATGTTGCTGTTTTCTCCTGTAGGGTTGCCTGTAAAATTTGTTTCATGGCTTCATTAGTGGACTCTGCGCCTAACAAAATTCTATCTAAGTGTTCGCGTGCCTGATGTGTCAGTTCGACTCCTGTTCGGATATGCTTTGATTCGTTTTCTGAAGAAAGAATCAAATGGTTCACTCCTTGCTGAATTTCTTCTGCGATCGCATGAATCTCAGCAGTTTAATCCATTACGCTATCCGCGAGTCGTCTAATCTCCACGGCTACTACTCCTAACCGTTTTCCCTTCTCGCCAGCAGCAGAAGGCTCTATCGCCGCATTGAATGGGATTAGCTTGGTTTGATCAGCAATATGATTAATGATTTCCATGACCTTTCCAACTTCTTTGAATTTCTTTCCTAGTTAAATAACAGACTCGACGCTTTGGTTACTTTTCCTGGTAATCTTATCCATATTTGCGTTGGAGGGATTGAATAATCTCCATTCCCTTTTCGGGTTTTTCGAGGTTTTTTTCTGCAATATGTAATACCGAACCTGAGCTTTATGCTATCTGAGATGCGGAAACTGAAAGTTCTTTTAGGGTAGCCTTTATGCCCACAATCCTTTCTGATTGTTGATTCATAATTATCGATTGGTCTTTAACGATTATGGATATATTCTGAGAGGTTTTGTAAAGGGAATTTGCAGATTTGAAAATTTCATCTACCTGTTTCTCAATAGATTTTTTAATATTCTCAACCATTTTTATAAAGCAGGTAGCTAGATAGCCAATTTTGTCTTTCGTGGTGATGTTTATTCTAACGGCGGTATTACCCTTGGGTACATATGATGCGGCGTCATCTCTCAATTATGGATTGGGCGTGTAATATTATAGCTGAATATCAGTGATAGTACGGAGCCTATTATAAATATTGCGAAATTTATATATAGCGTAAAAGTTTTTTTTCTCAATACTCCTGTAGATATTTTTCAACGATAACGCTACTAGCAAAGTGCCGTGTGGTTTGCCTTGGTATTCATAGGGACGACGACCAATAGATTACGGTCTTATTAAAAATGTCCTCTACGGTATAACAACGCTTCAATATCAGGATTCAGTTTCTTTGAATCAAATACAGCAATCTTTTTTTTGCTTGTGTCAAAAATTCCAAGGTAACGAATCTGGAGTCTTGTTTGGCCAACTCTATGGCCAAGCCAATGCTTTCAAAACCTAGGAACTTGAGGCTGATCCCTGTGGATAGAGCAACAAACTCTGTCATGTTGTGAACATGATTTTGAATAATTTTTTAATCCTGTTTTTTATGTGCTTGAGGGAAGTAGTTGTAGTTAAAAACAGAGATCAATAAAATAATAAACGAAAATAAGAGACCAGTTTTAAACGGATGGGGATATTCATAAAAGGCGCTGTGACCTTGAACTCCTGAAGTAATTGAGAATGTCCCCCACTTTACGAGTCTAGGGTCAGACGACCAGAACGATTATTGAAATCTAGCATTTACAATCATGTCAGAAACGCGACTGTGTGCTTTGCTTGCCTCGTCCACAATCGATCAAACCAAAATGCGAAGTTGGCCGGGTTTTAAATTAAAATCTCTTTGGCGGGGATACTAGTTATTGAGGGCAGGGGGCATATCAGTTTCAATGGTAACAATTATATTTTTAGAGTCCTGCGAATTTCTGACTTTATT
>Ga0115000_10001700_pt1 | contig 19243 bp, 11 predicted proteins | sample ArcticOcean_MG_C_6_FD_89690 | JGI IMG/M metagenome (GOLD analysis project Ga0115000, IMG submission 89690) | Marine microbial communities from western Arctic Ocean - ArcticOcean_MG_CB8_128 | ecosystem: Environmental > Aquatic > Marine > Oceanic | place: Arctic Ocean: Canada Basin | collected... | reverse complement strand
TGTATCGCCAATCAGGCGTCGGTGTTCCTTTGGCAAAGCCGATCGACTCCGCTCCACCTGCCGCGGCAACGTCATCAAGCACAAGTCGCAAATCCGACTCGCCAACTTCGTCAGTCTCTAGAACCAAGCTCAGCAGCTCACGATTCAAGCTCACGCCGCTCTCGCTCTTCGCCTTGCGTATCGCTGAGATAGCGTCACAGGCAGCTTGGAACGATCCAGCGGTTTTGGGAGCAGGAATCGAATCAAACTCTTCAGGAGTGGGCCATGGCGCTTTGTGAATCGAAGGGTGACCCGTTTCATCAGCAAACACCCAGCTCCAAACTTCATCAGTAATTGTCGGGACAATCGGAGCGAACAATCGCAGAACAACGTTCAGACCCAGTCGCAAAGTCGCAACTGCCGACGCCCTACCCGAAGGATCGTCTTCCGAGCGTGAGCGTCGTTTTAGAAGCTCGATGTAGTTGTCGGTAAACGCACCCCAGAAAAACTTTTCAGTCTCCTGCAACGCAACCGAGAACTCGAATTTTTCAAATGCCTCACCAGCAGATCGAACAACCTCTTTGAGCTCAGCAATAAACGCCCTATCAAGCTCGTTTACGATTAGACCATGATCGGCGGTCTGACCCAGTACGAACTTTCCTGCGTTATAAAGTTTCGTTACCAGCTTGCCACCGATCTTGAATATCGCCTCATCGTGAGATGCATCCGTGCCGAGTTTGAACGAAGCCGACCAGTATCGAACGGCATCCGCACCAAACCTATCGAGCGTATCGACCGGAGTGACCACGTTTCCCTTCGACTTCGACATCTTCTTTCGATCTGGATCAAGCACCCAGCCGGAAAGGTTGATGTTGTGCCACGGAACCGATTCCTGGTGCAGCATCGCTTTGGCGATCGTGTAGAACGCCCACGTACGGATGATGTCGTGACCCTGTGGACGTATGTCCATTGGGAACAACGTGTTCATCTGATCGTCTTCGTCGCCCCAACGAGCAACCGTTTGGGGGCTGAGCGACGAAGTGAACCAAGTGTCGAAAATGTCGGGTTCCCCGGCGAATCCACCAGCAACTCCCCGCTGACTCTCGTCGTAGCCCGGAGCTGCGACCGACTCTGGGTCGACCGGCAGCATGTCTGGTGTCGCAATGATCGCCTGGTCGTACTGAGGTTCACCCCGATCGTCGAGCGGGTACCAAACTGGAATTGGAACACCAAAGTAACGCTGACGCGAAATGCACCAGTCGACGTTCAGATTCTCCGTCCAGTTTTCAAACCGCTTGCGCATGAACTCAGGGTGCCAGTTGATCTTGCGACCCATTTCGATCATCTGATCGGTTTTATCGAGCATCCTTACGAACCACTGGCGAGTTGTCAGATATTCGAGCGGACTGTCACCCTTCTCGTAGTATCGAACAGGGTGTTGAATCTGCTTGGGTTCATCCTGCAAAGGCGCTCCGTTTCCGGTCGCCGAGTTCGCAGGATCCCGCATGAGATCGACAACCATCGACTTAGCAGACGGCGTGCGCTTGCCAACTATCGTCTGGTAGTTCTCGTTCGCCTTATGAGAATTTGTGCTCGCCCAGCCGTCGTCTCCGCCGAACTTATGATCGAGAATACGACCGTTTCGACCCAGTATTTGTCGAAGTTCAAGTCCCTCTTCACGCCACCATGCAACGTCAGTCTGGTCCCCAAAGGTACAAACCATCAGAATTCCGGTTCCCTTTTCAGGATCGGCTTCGGTGCTAGGGAATATCGGTACTTTGGCGAAGAATCCAGGTGTAATTGCGTGCTTGCCGAATAGACCTTTGAACCGCTCGTCGTCAGGGTGAGCCGTAATACCCACGCAAGCGGCTAGCAATTCAGGGCGAGTCGTCGAAATCACGAAACTCTTTACTGGTACATCCTCCTCGAACACACCAAATTCGATGTCGTGATAAGCCCCACCCTTTTCTCGATCTTCAACTTCAGCCTGTGCAACCGCTGTCTGGAAATCAACGTCCCACATCGTCGGCGATTCGAGTTGGTATACGTGATTCTTCTGATGGAGATCCAAGAAACTGCGTTGGGCGATTCGACGGCTCTTGTCATCGATAGTCGCGTACTCGTCGCCCCAGTCGATCGAGTAGCCCATCCGATCGAACGTCTCTTTGAAAACAATCTCGTCCATCTCGGTTACAACACGACAAAGCTCAATAAAGTTTTGTCGGTTGATTACCAACTGCCGGTCCTTTTTCAGACCCAACTCCACCCGTTTGGCTTCAACGTCAAGATTTTCGATATAAGGAATGTTTCGTTCAGCCCGTACAGAAAAATAGTTCTGAACCCGACGCTCCGTAGGAAGGCCATTGTCGTCCCAGCCCATCGGGTACGCAACGTTCATGCCCGTCATGCGCTTGTAACGCGCTATCAAATCCTGGTGGGTGTACGAGAAGATGTGCCCAATGTGCAACGATCCGCTAACGGTCGGAGGTGGTGAGTCGATTACGAACGACTTCTCACGTGGTGCGGTAGGGTCGCGCTTTTCAACGCCCAACTCGCTCCAGCGTTTGCGCCAGTGCAGTTCACGCTCATTAATATCAAAGCGTTTTGGAAGATCACCGAACTCTATCGACTTCACGATTTCTAATTCCTACTTGGTCTTATCGACCAATCTAACCACCTGAAATTCAGGCAATAAAAAACCCATCCACATCAGAAGTAAAAACTTCTTTAAAGGACGGGTTAACCGCGGTACCACCTTCGTTGAACGAAGCCGCATACAAACGACCACGAACCACTCAATTAGCTGTAACGGAGCAACCGGGCGCACTTAGCAATTCCGATCTAGTCGAAACATTCAGTCCACCAGCTCGGAGACGACTTCACGATTCCAAGGGTTCCGGTTCACACCAACCACCGGATCTCTTTGACCCTACAAACACGCTACTACTTCTCGTCGAAGCTGATTCAATATCACATTTAGGCTAGCGGCAACTCAGTTCAATTGCAATGGCAAATACTGCTTACGACTCAGCTGGAGCTTTCCGTGCAGGTCGGCTTTTCTTGCTCATCTGACGGTGCATAGCATCCGCATGAACAAGCTTCCTCCGACGTAAGTCGTTCTGACGCATTCGCTCTAATTTCGCCAAGCCCTTGCGTGTGTCACTAGCGATTTTTGCGGGATCGGATCGTTCCATTCGCAATTTGAATAACCAATAGGTGAAAGCATCTTCCGACCCTAGGGTATGTTCGTCTCGATGTCGCCATCCGTCACGTGCCGATAACGTACCAGCCTCTAGCTTGAACACTTCCCAAAGCTGATCGCGAGTGTTGCCGTAGAGCATTTCGTAAGCGAGTTCCAATGAATGGTCGCTTAGCGGCCGTCCAGCCCCAACTCGCCTGTGGGTGACCTCCTCCTCAACAGCGGTAACAAGCGATTGCTCGACGGTTACACCGTAGAAATACGAAAGATGCGCTCTTCCTTTGTCCACACCAACAGCACGCATGAAGTCTGCCTCTTCAAACCCAGCAAATAAAACCGGAGCAGAAAGCCAGTCCCACCACACCTCTTGATCTATATCGGCTTCACATTCACGTAGCAATCGCTTTGCAAGCAGTTGCCAATCAAACGCTTCGCCACCGATCAAATAAACGTATAGATCGTCGCCGATCTGCTCTTGTGCAGTGGGCCATAAGGCAATGGTTTCGAGGACCGCTAATTTCCACGCATCGCCAACAAGACCCACAAGCAAAACTTCAGATTTTAGGCGCGAAATCATTTCTCCCGCGTCTTTTGGCGAAGAGTCTGTTTCGGTGCTTGTTTCTTTACTACTGACCACGAGATTTATTGAATGCGTAGCGTTCTGATTTCGGGAGCGCCAGAAATTCCACTAGTTCGGCGTAATGAAGTGTGTTGATTACGTGGTGGGCTTCAACCCAACCGCGAATCGCCGTACTAACCCCGAACCTCATGTTGTCGAATTGCCACGTTCGGTGCGAGTCGGTGTTAACTGCAAATATTACACCCATATCGACTGCCATTCGCACATGATCGGCTCTTAAATCGAGCCGGTCTGGCGACGCATTTATCTCCATAACTGTGCCAGTTCTAACCGCTGCTTCGAGAACGGCGGCGATGTCGATCTCAACAGGTGATCGTTTGCCAAGCAGGCGCGCTGTTAGGTGGCAGATAATGTCGACGTGTGGACTCTCCATCGAATCGATTACCCGTTGGGTCATCTTTGCGCTGTCCTGATCCATTCCAGAGTGAATCGAAGCGATGACAATATCGAGATCAGCAAGCAATTCATCGCTGTAGTCGAGCGATCCGTCAGGCTTAATATCCATTTCGGTTCCCGTCAGCAACCTCATACCTGAAGACTCGGACAGTTCCCTAACGGCGGTGTTGTGGGCAATCAACATGTCGGGGCTAAGTCCATTTGCGACAGTCGCACTCGGCGAATGATCGGTAATGGCGAGGTATTCCAATCCGCGCGTTTGAGCGATCGCTACCATCTCTTCCATTGGGTAGCGACCGTCCGACCAGTTCGTGTGCGAGTGCAGATCGCCCCGAATATCTGATTCGGTGAGAATATTGGCGAAATCTTGTTTGGCAGCTAGTTCTATCTCACCAGAGTCTTCTCGCATTTGCGGTGGGACGAAGTTCAGACCCAGTCGTTCGTAGATATATCGCTCGGTTTGAATATCTTTTGAAGAACTTTCGGCCGGATCAACAAGTCCACTCGAACTAAGTGTCATGCCACGTTCGCTCGCCAGTGCTTCGAGACGAGTTCCGTGGGCGATCGACCCCGTTGCATACACAAGCGCCCCAGCAAACGCCTCAGGCGTTACGATCGTGATCGAGAATCGAAAGCCCTTTGCATCTGCGAACACAGCCGTAGATTCGTCATGGGCAATTACGTCACGAACGTTCGACAGAGTCGTGAACGCATCGACGACACCCTTGAATTCATTCTCCGGTGCGCTGCAAACAACATCGATATTGCCGATTAGTTCTGCCGCTCGTCGAATGCTTCCACCTACTTCGATATCAGCAATGGTTTCGCATCTAGATTTCAGCTCGGTAATCACGTCGCTCGCCATCTGGTCAGCGTGTCCAAGTCCGATCCGGTTGCCTTGTTCAACACGCAGCTTGGTGTGTCGAAGTATCTGAGCAGCGCCCTTCTTACTGATTCTAGGCAAATTCTGAAACTCACCCGATTCAATCGACGCTTCTAGCTGCACGTAGTTGGAAATACCAAGCTTGGTAGCCGCCGTAACGGCAGTCTTGGGTCCTATACCGGGAATTTGGACGAGCTCGAGGATTCCATTGGGGAGTTCTTCGAGAAGACCTTCCAACAGACTAAGCCGTCCCGTTCGAGCAAGCTCCTGAGTCTTCTCGACTATCGCGTCGCCAAACCCAGGAAGCTCGCCTAATGTCTCGGCGTAATCGGCTATATCAGTGATCGGATACGGCAGGCTCTTGATCACATCGGCAGCCTTCGAATGAGCTCGTACTTTGAACACGTTCTCGCCCTTCGCCTGCATCAGCACAGCGACATCGGCGAACGCCTGAGAAATCGAGTTATTGTCCATGCGCTACAGGATAACGGGCATCTCGCTATGGAGGGTTGATGGATTCTTGCTCCCATCTAATTCCTTCTCCCTAGCAAGAAGGTTAGTTAGATTGAGGGGGAATGCCAACGTTGCCTATTCAGAATCGTCGATTCAGGGTAATTATTGACTAAGGAACCTGAATAAATAGTTGAACATCACAAACCATGCGAGTTCGATGCCCCGAATCTAGTTCAGGGTGACGGTGGCTATGACTGCAGCCCAAACTACCGATAAAAATTACCCTGAAGCAGCAACTCACCGACTAAGAACACAACCCTCGATCTCTAAGAAAATGTGCCATAGGCATCCGTTGGCACCCTACTCGCTGTCTTGCTTCGCCTGCTTACGTTGAAGTCGCTCAATCTTGCGTCGCTCGGAACGACTCATCTTGCGGCCGTCAGGCGTGTGCGTAGGAACGTCCGACAGACTATTTCCACCGTTCTGGCTATCACCGTGACCTGAGTTCACGCTCGCCATCACTGAACGTTGGCTAGCAAGTGCATTCGCCTTGTGGGTCGAGACGTCAGCATCTTCCTTGACAGCGTTCACTTCGGGAGTCCGAGTCGACGGTGGCTGTTGGGTCAAAGCGACTCGGAAAATCGTTTTAGCGATGGTCGCCTTGATCGTTGCGTCGAACGCAGTAAACATCTGGAACGCCTGGTGCTTGTAGGCAACAAGTGGATCGCGCTGACCTGCCGCTTCAAGACCAATTCCCTGCCGCATGTTGTCCATCGACGTCAGGTGCTCGACCCAGTGCTCGTCGATCGTTCGCAACATGATTGTTCGTTCGAGTTTATTGAGCAGTTCTGCCCCAAACTCTTCTGTTCGTTTGTCGTAGATCGTTTCGATTAAATCGAGGAACACCTCTTCAGCTTCCTCGGGGCGCAGCTCGTAAATATCGTCTTTTTCAGGGAAGCCATCGAGGGTCGGAAAGACTGTCATCAACTCTCGGTAAAGACCGTCCACATCGTAGTTCTCTGAACCACCATTGATACGTTCATTTACGATCAGACGTACTTCTATTGCGATGTATTCACTAATAGTCGAGCGTAGTTCCTCGCCATCAATGATCTTGTCTCGAAGCTGATAAACAATATCTCGCTGCGTGTTCACAACGTCGTCGTAGTCAACGAGGTATTTGCGAATCTCGAAGTTCTGCGCTTCAACTTTCGTCTGGGCAGTTTCTACCGACTTCGAAACCATCTTGTTCTCAATCGGGACATTCGCCTCCCATCGCAACAAATTCATTGCGCCACGAATTCGATCGCCACCGAATCGTCGAACAATGTCATCTTCGGTCGACAAGAAGAACTGCGTCTCACCTGGGTCGCCCTGACGACCACAACGACCACGAAGCTGGTTGTCGATGCGACGTGACTCGTGACGTTCGGTCCCCAGCACGAACAATCCGCCTTTTTGGACGATTGTGTCGTGATCGTTCTGCCAGCCGTTCTCGGATGGCGTGGTTACATCGGGATTTCCACCGAGAATAATGTCGGTTCCACGACCCGCCATGTTCGTTGCGACCGTTACAGCTCCAGCCTTACCAGCCTCAGCAACGACAGTAGCCTCTCGCTCATGCTGCTTGGCGTTCAGTACGTTGTGCGGAACGCTCTTTTTCTTCAGAAGATCGCCCAGCAGCTCCGACTTGTCGATGCTAGTGGTACCAACGAGTACCGGTCGCCCATCGTGGTGAAGTTCGGAGATTCGCTCTGCGATAGCTTCCCACTTGGCTTCCTCGGTCATGTAGATGTAGTCACCACGGTCGGTTCGTTGAATCGGCTTGTTAGTAGGAATTTCAACTACTTCAAGCTTGTAAATCTTGTCGAGTTCTTCAGCTTCTGTGGTTGCTGTACCAGTCATTCCGGCCAGCTTGTTGTACATACGGAAGTAGTTCTGGAGAGTGATCGTTGCGTAGGTGTTCGACTCGCGCTGAACCTTTACGCCTTCTTTGGCTTCGAGTGCCTGGTGAAGGCCGTCAGAGAATCGACGCCCGGCCATCAATCGACCCGTAAATTCGTCGACGATGACAACATCTTGTCCCTGAACGACGTACTCGCGGTCACGTGCGTAAACGTGCTCTGCACGAATTGCGTTCTCGGTGAAGTGCGATAGAACGTCGTTTTCAACCCCGTACAGGTTCTCGATATTCAGCTCTCTCTCAACAGCAGCGATTCCTTCTTCAGTAAGAACAATCGTCTTGCGTTTGTCCTCAATTTCAAAGTGAACGTCAGTGCTAAGTCGTTTCGCCAAAACCGCGAATTTACGATATTCCTGACCTTGCTCTTTGGCTGGGCCAGAAATGATGAGAGGAGTACGTGCTTCGTCGATGAGAATGCTGTCGACTTCGTCAACGATCGCGTAGACACGACCTCGCTGAACTCGTCTGTCTAATTCTTCAACCATGTTGTCGCGGAGATAGTCGAAGCCGAACTCGTTGTTCGTTCCGTACGTAATATCGCAGGCATAAGACTGTTGTTTGGTCGCCGATTGGAAATTATCTTCAGGCGTGCGAACCGGAGGGGCAGCGTCGGCATTCTCTTCATCATGTTTGCCGTCGATCTGAATAGGCAGCGGAGCGTCGGGGTTGAAGACCCAAGATCCGTCGTTTTGCAAGCAACCCACTGTAATACCAAGTGCGTGGTGAATAATGCCCATCCAACCAGCGTGAAGCTTGGCGAGGTAGTCGTTCACAGTAATGATGTGCGCGCCCTGGCCGGTAATAGCATTCAAGTACGCGGGTAACGTCGCAACAAGGGTCTTGCCCTCACCCGTGCGCATTTCAGCGACTTTGCCTTGGTGAAGAACGATTCCGCCAATCATCTGCACATCGAACGGTCGCATACCGACTACTCGTCGTGAAGCCTCGCGAACGGCTGCAAAAGCCTCAGGCAGAATATCGTCGAGGCTTTCCCCGCCTTCCCAGCGTGATCGGAAGTCGGCGGTTACGCCCTTCAGTTCCTCATCGCTGAGTTTCTCAAAGTCAGATTCGAGATCGTTGATCTCGTCGACGATCGGCTGGATGTCTTTTAGGGCTTGTTCATTGGAATCGCCAATGAATTTATTGAAGAACTTGAACATATACGGCTACTGGCTCACCACGAAACATCAACCAGATTAGAAGCATTCACCAATTACCAACTAATTGATTGTGAACAGCTCTCCAACTGAGCGGCCTTCGTGGATTCGCCTGATCGCTTCTCCGAGAAGCGGTGCGATTGAAATTACCTTGATCTTTGAGTTTACTTTGTGATCGGACAAAGGAACCGTGTCAGTTATTACCAATTCTTTGATATGTGGAATGCTCGCAATTCGGGAAGAAGCTTCCCCGGGCAGTACACCGTGGGTTGCAACGACGTAAATATCGTTGGCTCCCCGCGCCATGATCGCCTCTACAGCTGAGATTACAGTTCCACCGGTACTTATCTCATCATCAAACAGAATTACCGGTCGATCTCCCACTTCACCAATTACGTTCATGCTCTCCACTCGGTCTTCATTACCGAGACGTCGCTTTTCCACGATCGCCAGAGGTGCGCTGATCGCATCCGCAAAGTAACGAGCCTTTTTCGAAATTCCGATATCGACTGCAACAACCACCGGATCCTTGAGATTGTGCTGGATGAAATAGTCGACCAGCTTCGGCATCGCCGTCAGCTCGTCTACCGGCACTGCGAAGAACCCTTGCACCTGTCCAGCGTGCAAATCGACCATGATGGCTCGATCTGCACCGGCTGTTTCAAGAAGATCGGCTATTAGTCGACCAGTAATCGGCACCCGGGGTTGGTCTTTTTTGTCGGTACGTGCATAGCTGTAATAAGGAATTACTGCAGTGATACGACCAGCCGATGCACGCTTGGCGGCATCGATCATTATCAACATTTCCATGATGTTGTCGTTCACCGGCTCGACATCAGACTGCACTATGAAAACGTCTTTTTGACGAACGTTTTCGAGAATCTTGACGAATGTGTTGTCATTGGTGAACTTGAACACTTCGATCTGGCCGAGATCCTGCTGCAGGTAATCGCAAATACTTTGCGCCAACGCTGGGTGTGAGTTTCCAGAGAAAATTACTGGATTTCCGTTAACTCCGTACATCAAATCCCCTTGAACCCTGAACGTCTTTTTTCGCGATGCGCGGCCATACCTTCAATATGATCTTCAGAGGATAACGTGATTGCCTCGGCTGCGGCAGACATTTCTAAGGAAGTTTCAAGATCCATCGACATTCCTCGTCGCATCATCGTCTTAGCGAGGCGAATAGCGATAGGTGGACCTACGGCGATACGGTGCGCCATCTTCTCAGCAGTAGAGGTCAGTTCGTCTTCAGATACGACGGTGTTCAGGAATCCGAGCGATAACGCCTCGTCGACTTCCATGAAATTCCCCGTGTACATAAGCTCAGCAGCTTTTGCCGACCCGAATAATCGGGGATAGAGCCACGTTCCACCATAACCGGGGAATAGACCAACGTGGATGTAGGCGGCCATGAAACGCGCCGATTCGGCAGCGATTCTAATGTCGCACGCACAGGCAAGATCAAACCCGGCTCCAACTGCTGGACCATTGATGGCAGCAATCACCGGTTTTTCCATCTTGTAGATACCAAGAATTACTCTTTGAGCAAGCTTGAATCCACGTCGCAAATCTTCAGCGCCCCCAGGGCCCAGTTTGTGAGGACCGTCACCCGATCCGCCAGTCATTTCGTCGGTGTCAGCACCCGAGCAGAAAGCACGTCCAGCGCCCGTAACGATGACAGCGCGGACGGAATCATCAACCGCTAGCCTGTCGAGAATATCGGCTAGCGATTCGAGCAATTCGTTGCTTAGGGAGTTCAATCGCTCGGGGCGATTTAGCGTGATCGTAGCGAATCCGAGTTCGCTACTTACATCAAGATTCACGCTTTGAGTCATCAGAACCTCGGCACTATATAGTCGGAGAAAATGTGCCGAAATTCTAGCACCGTGTCGATAGTTTATATCCGCGGAATAACGCTGGTATCGAATTGTTTCAAGACACACAGCACTACTTCCTCGCCACTCTCTGGCGAAGTCGAACGATATCTCGGCTAATAGCGAAAATCACCGTGTGCCGAGTCGAACCAACCTTGTTACGCAGCCTATCGCCCAGGATGAATCACCGTAACGGCCGGTGTCATTCGTAGAGTGAATAGTAGAGCTGCCATATCTGGCGAAAAATCTTCAGAGAATCCACATTGGAGACACTTCAGAAATGTTCCATGCGTATCGCTATCGGCGTTAACATCGCCTGTGCATATCGGGCAAGATTTCAAGTACAGCATTCCAGCCCTCTTCCCTATTCTCAGGATCGATTAAGAAGTGCAATAATCTTAGCTCCGAGCCGCGACAATTGAGATCGTCTCTGCCACCACCACATATGTGTGCTAGCACCCAAAATTTCGAGCTTATAATTCATTGCCACCAGCCCAATGTCCAAGGGTAAATCAGATCAATTCGTCGTATGCGCCCTGCTTGAACCCAAACACAATCTGGTCGCCGTCAGTGAGTATTGGACGTCTGATCAACCGAGGCTGCTCCAGCATCAACTCAATAAGCTCGTCGTCAGTCGCTTTGCCGCGGAGTTCTCTAAACGGCTTTGAGCTTGGACTCTTCCACGCAAACATCTCATCTATCGACGTAAGATCGCTCAGTTTTTTGATTTCGTCAGCCGAAAATTGTTCATCAAATAAATCACGAAATTCGTACTCTGTGTTTGATTCGTTGAGAGCCCGACGGGCTTTCTGGCACGTACTTCAACGAGACCAACAGTAAAACTTTAGTTCTTTAGACACTCGCTACCCCTCGATGATATGAACCAACTACAAATAAGCAAAGCATTGCGACACACTTATTGCTACCGTAACAGTGTGCGAAGCCATCCAACGTTACGAACTTGATGCTAGATGACTCACCAATCCGGTAACAACCCGCTCGAAGTAGAAGAACGATCCTTACGATCGCTTTTTATGCGCGCTTTCGGTAAATCTCGCCCGGGGTCACCAAATCTTTCAAACCTGAGCATCTACGCGTTCGGACTTTCTGGAGTTTGGACTGGCATTGGCGCTGGGATACTGCCGTTCAAAGTGATCGAAGCTCTAGAACTAGGCAATATATCCATACTCGGTTACGCCCTTGATAAAAACGGAGCGTTAGGTCTAATTTCTCTGCTCGGACTAATCGTTGCTGCTGCTGCACAGCTTGTAGCGGGATCTCTAAGCGACCGTGATAAACGACCAGGCAAACGACTGTTGTACCTGCTTATCGGCGGAATCGGCTTGGGTGTGATGACAATTCTGTTCGGATTTACCAGTTCGTTTCTCACATTAATCCTTGCCATCGTCGGAATGCAGTTCTTTGGAAACTCTGCTCAAGGGCCAGCGAATGCGCTAATAATCGACCACGTTCCCGTCAACGAAAGAGGGGCTGCCGCAGGAGTATTGAACCTGTGGCGACTTCTAGGAGCAGGATCGATCACCGTGTTTGTTCTTCAGTTCATGGCGAGATATGACAAAGAGGACTCACCAGAGTGGCTCTGGTATTCGATAGCACTTATGACCGTAGCAGTGGTGCTAAGCGTGTTCTGGACTGTAATCACGAATCGACCAAAAGACGGCTGGTTCATCCCGACGCTGAAAAAGAAGACGGCGGATACGGTCGATTCTCCGGAATTTGTTGCCGAGACCGCCGCCTCAAGATCAGGCATCAGCCGCAGCTATTTGGCATTTCTCGTAGCATTGGCGTTTGGTATCGCCGCCATGTCGTCGATGCAGATTTACGCCCTCTTCTTCTTGCAAGATGTCGTCGGGCTGGACAACCCAGCCAATGGGGCAGATTGGCTGGTAGTGGCAATCGTCGCAGCAGCAGCATTGACCGTGCTGCCAGCAGGACGACTCGCCGATCGCTGGGGGCGAACCAGTTTATTTATACTCGCCGGTGTAGCTGGCGTAGTTTCTTCACTTCTTCTTTTGTTTGTCAGCTCGATAGGCCCGGTTCTCGCAATAGGCGTCGTCATTGGAATTTCAGTTGGACTATTCATGACCCTTACGTGGGCTGTAGCAAACGACCTAGTGAGTCGATCTAGCGCGGCGAAAGAGCTTGGCTATACGAGCATAGCGACCTTGATCGGAGCAGCTGGTGCACGATTCGCAGGCGTCGCCATCGACGAGCTAAACGATTTTTCTGAGAACCTCGGCTACAAGATGATTCTCGTAGCAGTTGCGATTTCATTCGCGTTCTCTGCTCTAATCCTCGCAAAAATTGCCAACGATTCGAGTTTCACCGAGAATACACATTAGAGTGACCCTATCGCAACGCTATCGATATCCGACTTAATTTGATCAGAACCTATAAACGGTTCGGTCGTCGATATACTTAGGTTCACTCGGGCCGGCTTGCATCCTTCTGATCGACGAAACCTGCCTGCGCAAACAAAGACGATTCTTAACAGCCCGAATTTCACAAGATAGGCCGCCAATACATGGACGTGTATCTCGCCAGCCCCCGAGGCTTCTGCGCCGGAGTCGATCTAGCCGTCGATATCGTCGACCTCGCCATTCAGCAGTACGGCACACCGGTGTATGTGAAACACCAGATGGTCCACAATCCCAAAGTGGTCGCCGATGTCGAAGCGAAAGGCGCAATAACCGTCGAGAAGGTCGACGAAGTTCCAGAAGGCGCTGTTGTTGTCTTCTCTGCCCACGGTTCCCCGCCATCTGACTACGCCATCGCCAGAGAACGCAATCTCGTAGTTCTCGATGCCACCTGCCCTCTCGTTACTCGCGTTCACAACGAGGCGAAGAAGTACACCAACGAAGGCAAAAAGATCGTTCTTATCGGACACGTCGGCCATCAGGAAGTTATCGGAACCACCGGGCAAGCCGATATGACCCTGATCGACGAACGGCAGGATTGGGAATTACCCGACTGGGGTAAAGATGCCGAGGTCGCCGTACTGACCCAGACCACGCTCTCGGTAAACGATACCGCCTTCGCAGTCTCGAAAATCAAGAAGAGCCATCCCAACGCGGTCGTTCGTGATGACATTTGTTACGCAACGACCAATCGCCAGGCTGCTGCAACGGAGCTTGCAGATATGACCGAGCTCGTACTCGTGATCGGCGCTCAAAGCAGTTCAAATTGCAATCGTCTCAAAGATGTCGCCATCAAAAAAGGTGTGCCAGCGCATCTCATCAACGGCCCAGAAGAACTCGATCGCTCATGGCTCCAAGGAGTCCAGAAAATCGGCATCACGTCAGGGGCATCCACTCCTGAAAAACAGGTGAAAGCCGTTATAGAGGCCATCTCGCCCGTAAATGTATACCGGGTTGGCCCCGGCGAAGAAGACATCACTTTCGCCATACCCAGAAATCTAAGAAATATGGTTGGGGATGGAATCCGTAACAGCAGCGAAGAAGAGCCAATCTAAGATGAAAATAACTAGCGTCGAATGCCTAGTACTCGATGAAGAGTACCCATATGTTGTCCTTCACACTGACGAAGGAATAACAGGATTCGGCGAATGTTTTCGCCGCGCTCCATACGTTTCGAAAGTTGCAATCGAGACAGTATTCGCTCCTCTCGTAGTCGGCAGGTCTCCCTTCGATTCGGAAGAGATTTGGGACAACATGTTCAAAGCGGGCACCGTCGCTGGTCCGCAGGGAGCGCTGCTCACCGCGGCAGCTGGAATCGACATCGCACTATGGGATCTCAAAGGCAAGGCTCTCGGCACGCCTATATACAACCTCATCGGCGGCAAGCAACGGGAAAAGATCAAGGTCTACGCTAGTTCGCTTGCCCGCGACATGGCCCCCAAGGACGAAGCACTCCGTGTCGCCAAATTCCGCGACGAGGGCTACTCCGCTTACAAGCTGCACTCCGCCATTCCCGGCAAGATCGACGATCCCAGAGATTTGACGGTCGAGACGGTAAAGGCCATCCGCGACGAAGTCGGATACGATATGGGGGTAATGGTCGATGTGAACAGCGCATATTCAGTACACCACGCCATAGAGATTGGTCGCAAACTAGAAGATCTTGGCGTGTTCCACTTCGAAGAGCCTGTGCACATCAGGAACTACGCTGGCATGGCCGAAGTGGCCGATGCTCTCGACATTCCTATTGCTTCCGGAGAAAACTCATTCACCAGGTGGGAACATCTAACTCTCATACGTGAAGGTCGACCCGATATCGTTCAACCCGACGTCGTAAAAGTTGGTGGCATCACCGAATTCTTGAAAATCGAAGCCGTATTGACCGCTCACGGTGCAACGATGACGACGCACAACACACAGCCATACGGTTCGACCGCTGCGCACGCTCACCTGCTCGCTCCAAGCAACAATTTCCCCTACGCACAGGAATACAACATCGAGGATGTCGGTATTCGAGATAACGATTCGATTCTCGATACGCCTTATGAAGTTGAGGACGGGTTCATAAGAATCCCAGATGGTCCTGGACTTGGGCTCGACTACAATCTCGAAAAAATGCGAGCACGAAGCAGCGATCGGCCCTCACAACTCTCAGACGTATGGGGGCACATGCAATAAGCGGGCATTACCCTCGCTCTTCGGCCGAGAATCCTGTGATTAATTTCGGCCATTTCAATACTGCAAACACGAGCGCTATCAACCCCACAATTGCGTAGCCCGTGATCGTGGCTGGCACACCGTATTGCTCGATCAGCCAGCCCCCGATCACCAATCCCATCGGCAGACCATACACCGCCAACATTCGGATGCCCATCACCCGCCCACGCATCTCGAATTTGGTGAAGGTCATCAGCACTACCGACATCGAAATCATACAGAAACTGATCGACGCTCCTATCAGTGCCAAAAGCGGCAAACCCAAGGCATTCGAGTCAGTCTGAGCGAACAAAATCAGCAGTACATACCAAATAACCATCGTGATCATCATGAACCGCTCAGGTCGACGCGAATTCACGACCGACGCCATCAACAACGACCCCACCAACGCTCCTACTGCGAACACCGCAACCATCAGTGCCAATCCGTTTTCATCGTGCTGATAAACGTTTCGGGCCACTACGGGGAGTAGCCCGTTCGTAAGCGGAAACGCGGTCGCATTAACCAGAAAAGCGAGGAACATTATCGGCTGAATAACCGACGAATCGACCATGTACCTCAGCCCCTGCTTCATCTCAGTAAGAGGGTTCACGTGTTTCACAGGGATGCTCGATCGGATCGTGCTGATTCCAAGCCCCATCAACACGCTCAGCGAGTAGAAAATGGTCACACCAACATACGCCCACCCGAGTCCGAGTCTCGACAATAACGTCGCGCCCAACAGCGCTCCAACGATACGGGCGGTGTCTTGAGTTGTTCTCGCTAAACCTGAAGCGTTCATCAACAGGTTTCGTGGCACGGTATCGGCGATCAGCGACTGCCTGAGAACGTTATCTGCGGGTCGTAAAATTCCGCTTATGCTGGCGATAGCAAACACGTGCCACGGCTGAATTAGATCGGTTACAGCAAGTATCAAAAGCGCCAATGCCGAAAGCCCAGCGCCTGTGCGAAGCACGATTAACATCACCTTCCGACTCATGCGATCGGCGATAACGCCAACAATCGGGGCCGTAAGCGTTCCTGAGAATCGCAATGCACCAAGCAAACCAACCAAGAACGGAGAATCGGTTGCAACGAGGATGTACCAACCAAGGATCAGAGTTTCCATCTCCGATCCCCAAGTGGTCATCGCATCTGCCGACCATTGGAATCGAAAACTTCGAATTTTGAATGCAGCGAACGGGCTTATCTTGGCGTTCGACTCTTGCGATACCGAAGTTGGACGTTGTTCAGTGCTCAAGATATTGGCGACATCGATCTCTGAGAGCTCTGACAGAGCTTCCAAATGTATGAACTACTAATTTCATCAGCTACCATCGATCCGTGAATAATCCCATCTGCAACGCGAACGTCACCTTGTTCGCCCTAGTGGCGGCGGCAAGTATCGCACTTTTTGCCGCCTGCTCGGCGACCGAACAAGAACGCCCGACCCCAACAACGATTGTTCTACCGGCCCCGGGCGTTTTTTCCGAATCAACAGATTGCGTCGACCTAGAGTACGGACATCTGGGGCAGTCGAAGGTCACCGTGAGTTTCGGGTATATCGATCTGAAAGTGATAGCGGAAATCGCCGACGAACCAAGCGAACGATCTCAGGGCCTGATGTGCCGAGAATCAATTCCCAATGTCACAGGGATGATATTCCACTACTCGACCGAACGCTCATCGGGATTCTGGATGTACAACACCTACGTGCCAATCGACATCCTCTACATCGATCGTTCCCACAATGTCGTCGATAAAATCACCATGACTCCGTGCCTTCGTGATGGTCTGAGCGACGATGACTGGCAAGTAAAATGTGCCACTGAAGCAACCGACTACGTACCGGCGGGCGAGTGGCTCACGGCATTGGAACTCCCGGCGGGGTGGCTCGAATCAAACGGTGTTACAGACGTCGACATAAGCGACGTAAAGGTCACCTGGCTAACAGTAGCTGATTAGGTTTAAACCTCGTATCAAGCAACCAAAACGAACAAGGAAATACACGAGAATTGGCTAACAGCAAGCAAAAAGCTCTTCTAGCAGTAATCGATGGACTTGGATTCAGCCGGGGACGATCCAAAGCGGTAGTCGATGACGCGTGGTCACAACTCGACCAGAACGATCAAGAACTAATTGTGTCGGCAGCAGAGCGAATCGGACACGACGCCATATGGGCGAAGAACCTGCTGTACCCCGTTCATTCCGAGTCGCTCGAAGCCGACACACCAACGTCTGATGCCCTGACGTGGATTAACGATCTTCGAACTTGCCGTGGATTCCTGAACTCTGATCTGATCGAACGCATCGATTCACTCGTCGAGTCTGTTTCCGATGAGCAGCGATATGTTCCGTGGGCTTCAGCAGCTCGAAATCTCTGGTCATTACGAAACGCCAATATCTCGATACCAACAAGTGCCTCTGGCATCTGGGCTGGATTCGAGGATCTCGATCCAGCAGTTCAGGGCAACTCCGAAACCGGGCATCAACAGATCGGCAACACGGAACTCGCTCCACAACTCCCGCTTGAGATCACCAACTCGATCAACACGGGCGAGTTCTTCGAAAACCCAGCGTTCAACCGCACGATAACTCGTGCCAAAGAACGTGGATCGACGATCAATTTTTGTTTCCTCCTATCAGGAGTTGGTGGTGGTGACGGACGGGTCCACAGCGCTTGGAATCACCTCGAAGCGTTCCTAGAATTAGTATTCGTCCGGCATCGCATCTCTCCAGACAAGGTTCAAATGCAAGCTATCCTCGACGGTCGTGATTCAACAGCCAATAGTTCTGTCGTCGCCGTAAACGGTTCTGGTGATTTTGTCGGTCAACTACAGCTGCTGCTCTCGAAATACGACGCCGAGTCATCACTCGCTTGGCTTGTTGGGCGCTCGACGGCTATGGACCGCGACTACAGAGAGGCGGCAGCCAAAGCCGATTTCGATCTGCTGACTGGCAGCACAGGCGAACGAGTTGCAGATATCGCCGCAGCTCGATCAATAATTTTGGCGACCCACGATTCAGGCAAAACTGATCAGGACATCCCGCCAATAGCGGTCCTCAAAACCGACAGTTCAGTGCCATCTATCACAGCCAATGATGCCTTTATTGATCTCAATTTCCGTTCCGACCGACAACGATCAAAAATCGGTTTCCTCGCAGGCGCACGCGCTTTCCTCGAATCCGAAGGTGATTCGCGCGGTCGAAAATGGGACGGTGCATGGATCGACCACAACCTTAATCTCGATATTTGTGCAATCGCCGAATATCACCCGATCTTCGAGTCTGACTACGATGTATCGGTCGCCTTCCAAACCGAACCTCACTCGGAAAATTTTCTTGCGCAGTGGACAAAAACAGTCGGCGATGATGAATACACACTGGTTGCAGAAAGCGTTAAGTCGTCCCACATGGGCTACTTCTTCCGCGGCCGACGTGAAGATCCGGTTAACGGTGCCAACGAAGCTCGTTTCGTCACACCATCACACGGTGAAGAGGATGGCATAAAGTCAGACACTGACTTTTACCTCCACCCTGGTATGCGAGCCAAAGAAGTGACCGTTGATGTCGTGAAGGCAATCGAAACAGGCACGTCTCGTCTGATCTGCTGCAACATTGCCGCCCCCGATATGGTCGGACATCTTCTGCCAGCGCGCTATGAAGAAGCCAAAACCGCTTACCGTGCAGCAGCCGACTCTCTTATCAAAATGTCAGAAGCGGCTAAAAATGCTGGAACGTTTATCGTCATTACGTCCGACCACGGCAATATCGAAGACGACACTTCCGCCCATTCGGTCAACGATGTGCTGACGACGATCATTCGACCCGACGGTGCTCAGTCTGCCGTCGGCATACCTGTATTCCAAGCAAGGCTCTTCGATGTCGCCCCCACGGTGCTCGAGCTAATAGGTGTTTCTCAGGTGCAAAAAGACACTACAGCGTCGGCTCCCCCCGAACGTTTCGTGGGCAGAACGTTGGTCGCCACAGGGTGAAGTAACCCGGCTCCACTTGGTACAAACTCTCAGTTGAGTTTGGGTGTGGACGCACAAGATGTGTGCT
>Ga0115000_10001697_pt1 | contig 19265 bp, 19 predicted proteins | sample ArcticOcean_MG_C_6_FD_89690 | JGI IMG/M metagenome (GOLD analysis project Ga0115000, IMG submission 89690) | Marine microbial communities from western Arctic Ocean - ArcticOcean_MG_CB8_128 | ecosystem: Environmental > Aquatic > Marine > Oceanic | place: Arctic Ocean: Canada Basin | collected... | reverse complement strand
GGGGTCTCTCAAGAGGAAATACTTCGCATTCTCTACAATCTGGCACTTCAAGTACGCAGGAGACTCCTGGAGAGTTCGAATTCCGGTGTATTTCCTACAAAAAACGATCGCTCATTACGGAGGTCGCCCAAATACATCGTTCCCAAAGTTCCTGTCAAGTAAGAAGCCAAAGCCATAGGTGGCTCTGAAACCATTTCGGATAATTGCCATCGGAGTCGCTCCCCAAGAAGTTCCAATGCTAATAATATCGTTTGGCTTTAGGAAAATATCCGGCTCTGTTTGTTGCAAAATTGCCGCGTAATTCAGTGTGATTGTCGCTTGCACATTATCACCAATTCTTCGGGTCAAACTTACTTTCTCTGGGACAGCAATTGGCCCAAGATCACCCGCGGAAATGATGAATTGCGTTAATGTTATTTTGTGGCCAGTATTAGGATATGTATACACACCGGGTCTTGCCACTTCCCCTCGTACATACATGTTCCCTAGTGGCGGGGCTTTGATATAGATACGGTCATCTGGGCGAATAACAATGTTGTACGAACTGTCGCCCTCTCGTAGTTGTGTCCAAGGTATTTCGATAATTCGCTCAAGAACAGTTGGTGCTTTGGGTTGTTCTGTATTGCCTGATCCAGCTGGTACCTCTGACCGTTTCATAGGGTCAGTACTTACAGCGATCCATGTATCGCTTTCGGGAACATAGATATACGCGGCGTCGGTCGTCGAGCCATTCTCTACACTTGCATTTGTAAGTTCATCAACATCGATTGGTTGATGCGAGTTCCGTTGAGAAATCAAATCATCAACGTCTACAAGCGGTTGCGCTACAGTTTGAATCACTCCAGGTGATACTTTTGGGGTGCTTCCCGCATCTGCATCGACGCCAATATCAAGTTGATCAATCAGCGAATTTATATTGGTGTTTTCAGCTGGTTCTGATGTTTCTACTGAGGGTTTTTCAGTGCTTGGGGCTTGCGGGACAACCACGCCACCTTCCAACTGTTGGATAAGTTCTTCAATACTTGGAGTAGTAGTTGTGGTTTGAGAGTCTGGACCTTGGACCGCCGAATTTTGTTTCTGAGGCTGTCTTGAAGATGAATTCGCCTTTTCGCGATCCCATGTAGGCAACATTGTATCGCTAACTGGAAGTTGCCTAATAACATAAATCTTCTTAATAGATTGTGGAACCCCGCCAGCTAACGCAAGAACATCAATAAGGCGTAAGTCTGGGTCGCTCAATTTAAACACGCCCCAACGAGCAAGACCGCCATACACAGTGTATGTAAAACCAGTTTGGTCGAGCATACTCACTTGAACGCTCGGGTGGGTCATGACTGTAGATGCCAGTTCTTTTAAAATAACTTCTTGTGCGCCTTGTGGTGTCAAGCCCGCAACTAGTACATCGCCAACTTCTGGGACTCGAAAGTAACCTCCCTGGTCGACTCTCCGTTGCACTGGATGGCGTTGACTTTGTGCATACAGACCATATATTTCAACGTCTAGAATGTCGCCCGGTGCGATTCTGTATTCAAGATCTGAAGGTGTTAAATCCGCTGATGTAACTTTTGTAAGTCGTGGCAGCTCAACGTCCTGTTCAATGATATCTATTCTGTCCAAAATGGGTATGGAAGTTGGGGTTGGCTTGTAGTACCCTCCAGCAGTTGGGTCGCCCATCCAAGCATTCGAATTGCAACCTATAAGCACAGTTGCCAATAGCCCTCCGCATGCAACCCTTAATACTCTTGTCGATACCATTCGTAAAGCCATTTTTATCCAGTCTGTTCAATAATCCAAATTTGAAAATTTGGGGAATACTTCATTCAATCCGCCCTTCCCGATATTAATATGCGGGATGGTATCGGACTTTATCGACCAATGTTGTCTATATAGTTGAGTACGGTGTCTTTCTTTGACTGGTAGAATATGCAATCTGTGCATAATCCTTCGCCAACTAAACCGAACCAGAATTCACCTCGCCATCCAAGACCACTTGGTGGAGATACCGCTAGGCAAACGAGGCTCTCTGCTGTTCTTGATTTAAGTACTCAAGTACTCAATAACGCGCCCGACTCACAGTCACTGATTATGAGACGTAAACCAGCGTGGATTCGAGCCCAGATTCCAAGCGGTGAAGGCTACAGAACTATCAGGCAAAACATGGAAACCCATGGCTTACACACTGTATGCCAGGAGGCCTCTTGCCCAAATATTGGTGATTGCTGGTCAAGGGGAACTGCAACAATCATGATTCTTGGGGATACATGCACCCGATCGTGCGGCTTCTGCAATGTCAAGACTGGCAAACCTGCACCCCCCGATTACGATGAGCCCAAAAAAGTCGGTAAATCTGTATCTCTTATGGAGTTACGCCATATCGTTGTAACATGTGTAGATAGGGACGATCTACCAGACGGTGGAGCAGCTATTTGGGCTGAAACAATCGCAGAGGTTCATGCTCAGGCACCGAATACGACTGTAGAAGCCCTCATCGGTGATTTTCAAGGCAGTGAGCAAGATTTACGGACGGTTATAGAATCGCAACCTGAAATTTTAGCCCACAACCTAGAAACTGTTCCCCGCATGCATAGTGCAGTTCGACCACAGGCGACGTACGACCGCTCCATGCAAGTACTGACAAGAATTCAAGATTCTGGGCTTGTAAGCAAAACTGGAATCATGGTTGGAATTGGCGAAACCGATGAAGAAGTCCTTGTTATGCTCGCTGATATACGCGAAAAGTCCAAAACCGAGATTATTACAATTGGGCAATACCTGCAACCAAGCCGAAACCACTTGCCTATCGATCGCTGGGTTCACCCTGACCAATTTGCCGTGTACAAGGAAAAAGGGCTTGAGTTAGGATTCCGGGTCGTAGAGTCTGGGCCACTTGTTCGGAGTTCGTACCATGCTGAAGAGCAAGTACGCGAATTTAAGTTAAAACAGAACGCTGAATAATTCGTAACATATTTTCATTTCACGGCTTAAGTGCCACCTAAAAGGTGACGAAGAGCATGGAATGATTAACGATTCAAACATTCAATCGGACGTTTCAAGCCAAAATCGACGAAATAAAGCTCGTACTGCGTACAGCGGTGAAGCTGTTCTTCGCTGGAGTCATGATTTTGACACACCAGTGCGGTACAACGTCATTGACCGAAGCGCGGGTGGCATGCAAATCACCTCACAATTTCCCCTTTCTGAGGGTATGACGGGTGTTATTACTCGATACCTTCCTGAAGGCACTGCTGTGCATCAACCAATGATGGTTGCTTGGAGCAGTAATGAAGCCGACGATGATGGCTACCGATGTGGCATCTGGTTTTTTGGTTCCAATTAACCAAAAACCTGTTGTTAGCGGCAGAAACGCCGCGAGCCCCCGCTTTTGGCGGAGGCTCGCAGTGAGAAAAAAGAGAGAGGAGTTCGTAAGGAGGTGGCTGTTGCCACGTATAGATAATCATGATTGAACGTATTCTTTTCAACCAAGCCAAACTTTTTATTGATTTTTATTTTCTGAATGAAAATGCAGTCGCATTCGCTTGTCACCCTGAACCAGCGGAGTGCTGGTTCCTAAACAAGACAGGAAGTCGCCCATGATCGCCGACACATCACCACTAGGCCATATCGGCCCACAATCTCTACCACAGAATAAGAGTGAAAAACTTCGCTTGAACACCGACCAATTCGACGACAAGCTTGGTTCATTCTTTTCGAATCTCAACTGGACCGATAGACAAATTCTCGCTTTGCATTTTGCAGAGCGACTCTCCGCGTGGGAGATTCATGTTGTAATGAGCATGTCGATGAGCGATGTGCTTTGCAGGATTCAACGATTGCGAAAAATCGCGCGTGAATCTATTCAAGCATCACGCAACTCTGCGCCACGCTTTTCGCTCAAATAAGTACTTGCAAGCGAAACGTAAATTGAACAAGTACAGATTCTTCGGGAAACTGCATACGCGATGATCGCTCCCGCCATCATCGGCAATGTTGCATGGACAGAATTTGTCATCTCTACGAGAATGACCACTGCGGTAACTGGGCTTTGTACAACACCTGCGAAGAAGCACGCCATTGCAATCAACATGACAAGTTGTGGCTCGACTCCAGAGGCCCACTCAAATTGATGTATTAGACCTGTAAACCATTGACCAAAACATGCACCTGCTGATAGAGTCGGGTCGAAGAGACCGCCAGGTATTCCGCTCAAAAGAGTGAGGCCTGTAGCGATGACTCGAAGTATCGGATAGTACCACTCCATTTGTTCTTGATGCACAAGCATAGATTGCGCTTGTGTAAACCCCGTACCCAATGTTGCGCCGTTAGAAAGCCAACCAAGTCCACCGATTAACACACCTATACCGAGTGGAATAAGGACCGGATGTTTACGCATAGCGCTCGAAACTATTGGGTACGCCTTTACAATACAGGCCGAAAACAAACCGCCAAGGCCGCCCATTGCAATTGCAATAACTGGAATAAAAACCCAAACGGACCATTCTCCCAACGACACGTCGACTGTTCCATAGAACCAGTAATTGCCAAACGTGACAATACACACCACGCAAGCAACCAAGACGACGACCGTAACTAAACCTAAGTTCCGTTTGTCAAATGATCGTCCAATTTCTTCAATAGAGAATACGATTCCTGCAACTGGTGCATTAAATGCAGCCGCAATCCCGGCTGCGCCACCTGCTAAAATCAAACCTCGCTGAATAAAGTACGGCGGGAAAGAAACAATTTTACGAGTGAAATACACGAGGCATGCACCAGCATGTACTGTGGGACCCTCTCTGCCCATGGATGCTCCGCTAAATAATCCAAGCGTAGTAAGCAGCATTTTTCCAAGTAAAATCCGCAACGAGAGTATCTTGCTTCGCTCATCGTCGTCATCCATTTCTAATGCGGCTATTGTTTGCGGTATACCTGTGCCTTCGGTACCTAAGAAAAATTTTAATCGTAAAAAGTTTATAAGAATCAGAACTACTGGAGGCAGAAGGTACAGCACCCAAGGTGCCTCTTCTAGAACCTGCATTCGAAAATCGTGCGCATAACTTCCCACAAATGCGAGATAAAATGCAACTAGCCCTACCCCAACCCCCGCAAGCATTCCGACGCATCGAGCTGCCATTGTGAGCTTTTGGAAGTGTCGTTTTGTTCCACTCATTTAATGAGCTGGTGCATTTCGAAAAAACCACCCAAGTGAAATGGCATACGCACTACAACAGAGCATATTAATCCCAAAGAGTAAGCCCAGAATTTCAGGCAATGGGCAATAGGTCAGCAACACTATTCCAAAAATAATGCTGATAAAACCATTAAAAAATGCAAGGCCCCAGTGATTTGCATGACCGCCCGTAGAACGCAAAGCAAACGATGAGAAAACCTCTATAAGCCCAGACAACAGAAAAAATATTGCTACAACTATGGTGGTCGTTGCTATAGCAACTCCTGGCAATAATAAAAGCAGCAGTCCGCAAATGCACGCAATCACGCCCCCTGCCAATGCAGATGGCACTCTTGGTCCGGCCTGTGCTGTAATTCCGCCGACCAGGGCAAAACACCCAAGCAGCAATAACAGCCAGCCAAGCAAGTCAACAATAGTAAGCGCTGCCTCTTGAGGATGTGAAATTGCCAAAATACCCAGAACGAAGAGCAAAACGCCCTCAACAATACACCATTTCCATTTGATCATAGGAAGAATAATACCCAGAAAGATACATCCCTGCTTACAATCGTAGTATGAAAACACTAACAGTTGATTTAAGAAGCGATACTGTCACCCTACCAACGCAAGGCATGCGCGATGCGATGATGAATGCACCTCTGGGCGATGATGTATGGGGTGATGATCCTACTGTCAATGCCTTGCAAGAAAATTGCGCTGCAATGTTTGGAAAAGAAGCTGCCCTTTTTGTTCCAAGTGGAACAATGGCTAACCAAATTGCTATTCGATGCCATACGCAACCTGGAGACGAAATCATTGTGCATAAAGAAAGCCATATTGTGCACTACGAAGGAGGTGGTGCTGCTGCTTTAAGTGGTTGCAGTTTCGCAATGGTGGATGGTGAACGAGGATTTTTTACATCTGATGATGTTGTTGCATCTATTCGGCCTGACGATGCGCATTTTGGAAACAGTGCACTCGTGTCGCTCGAGAATACGCACAATCGAGGTGGCGGTTCAGTTTGGCCGTTGGAGCAATTGCAATCTGTTTGCACCACTGCTCATGCAGAGGGCTTACACACGCACCTTGATGGCGCGCGTGTTTGGCATGCCATTATCGCAAGTAATCACAATGCGAAAACCATTACCGCACAGTTTGATACTGTTTCAGCATGTTTTTCAAAAGGGCTTGGGTGCCCTGCTGGCTCGGTACTCATGGGTACAAAGGATGTAATTCGCCGGGCGCATCGAATTCGTAAAATGTTTGGTGGCACAATGCGGCAAACGGGCATTCTCGCTGGGGCAGCTGCATTTGCCATAGACCATCAACTTGAAAGGTTAGTTGAGGACCATTTGCATGCGAAAGCCCTTGCAACTGGCATAAACCAAATTTCTGGGCTTTCTTGCGATGTTGAAAATACGGAAACAAACCTAGTTTTCATCGATATTGACAGAAGTCTTGGAGATGGGGCTACGTTGTGCCGAAAATTATGGAAGAATGGAATTTTAGCGGAAGCTTTAGACCCACAGAGAGTGCGATTTGTAACACACTTAGGCGTCACAGATGCAGATATAGAACGAGCAATTCAAGTAACCGCTGACACTTGTCATGAAATGGATTAACACATACATACTTCTTCTTTGCCTAACCGCGAGCAGTGCATTTGCAGGCTCAACAAAGCGGTATGAATTCGAATGGAAAGACATCAACACACGCGAAGTTGTCCGCTGGGAAGGCGACACTGCTATTGTGAACCCTCGCAGTTCCATTACGGAACTCGATTGTTCTATCAAAATAAACAACCGTGATATTGACGCTGCAATCGAAAGTTTTGGCATTCCAAAATCATGGACTACGTTTACGTACACCAGCGAAGATGACTTGCAAAAGAAGCAGGTTAGTTTGCAAAAGAAAGCTGCACGGCGTGGTATCAAAATGTCTGACGATATGAAAAGCTATGTTATCGATTATCAATGGGTCATTGATCAGAGCAGCAGGGAATTACGCGATGCTGCGAAAGATATTCGTAGTATTGCTAGACGCAAGGGGTATCGTTCAAGGCGAGAACTTGTAGGCGCTTTTGCTTCGTTCGTTCAATCTCTTGAATACCGATTGCCACCAAACAATCGAATAGACGACAACGGAAAAGAAATAATTACCATAGGCGCGATTATGCCAATTGAAGTGCTCACGAATCAATGGGGAGATTGTGACTCTAAGAGTATGCTTTTCGCAACACTTGTAAGAAGTATTGATTTAACCGAAGTGGTTTTTATTGTAAAACATGAGCACGTGTTTGCAGCAGTTGATGTCATACCAGAGCCTGAAGACCAAACAATTCGCTATAAAGGTGATGACTGGGTGTTAATTGAACTCACAGATGCTTGGCCAATTGGTCGAGTTCCTGAAGAACACATTGAATGCATTGACCAAAAGCAGTTTGAAATCGTTGGATTACATTAACACAGTTCGATGAACACAAAACGCTTAGAATCGATTTCACGTACGCTTCTGCCTTTCGTTACGCGGATTGGCAAGAGGCTTGCAATCAACAAATGGGGAACTGCGCGTAAAGGAGTAGCAGGAGATTGGAACAATCATTTCACGAATGATGTAAAAGAACAGTGCGGGGAATTCAGTATGGATTTACTGACTGAAACTACAGACGAAATTGAAGATACTTGGATTACAGCAGAAAGTGACATTTCACTATGAATATTGTGCATTACTTCCCAACCACTCGACTCTCCGAAGGTGGAACTGCGCGTGCAGCGATAGATTTTTGTGCCGTGCTGGCAAGGCGCGGGAATTCAATTACGTGGCTCACCTGCGACGATGAAGATGTACCCGAGAGTTGGAAAAAGAAAGCACCAAATACACCAGATGTTGTCTTGCTCGGCAAACTTGAAAACGCAAGAGGCCGACTTACAAAACAACAGATTGCCAAAGCAACTGAAGTTGTGCGGGCAGCAGATGTTGTGCATATCCATGCGATGTGGACGCCATCAAACCCTCAGGTCGCCAAAGCATGCACAGCTACAGGCACACCCTGGATTCTAAGCATTCACGGCATGCTCGATGATTGGTGCATGGAACAGCGAAGACTTAAAAAAAGGTTGTACTTATCTACTATGGGTCGAATAATGCCCAGAGGCGCTGCAATTTTTCACGCAACTGCAGAAGAAGAAAAACGTCAAGCCTCTCGCTGGCTCAAACATTCAAACATTTCAGTTATACCGTGCATCGTTGATTTAGAACCATACAAAGAATTACCTGAGGCCCAAGAAGCACTAGACTTCTACGGAGAGTGTGATTCGCCAACAGTTTTATTCTTAAGCAGAGTGCATGAAAAAAAATCCATCGAGACCCTCATCGATGCAGCCAAACTTTTGAAAGAACGTGGGCAATCCATTCGATTGTTTATAGCGGGTGGCGGTGAAGAATCGTACATCCAAACACTTAAAGCAAGGGCGAATGCAGCTGGAATAGCAGACCAAGTTCAGTTCCTTGGCATTGTATCGGGCACTTTGAAATATTCACTCTTTGCAATGGCCGATGTGTTTGCGTTACCTACGCAGCAAGAAAACTTCGGATTAGTCTATCCAGAATCGATGTTATGTGGCACGCCTGTAATTGGCACAAAAGGCACTGACATCTGGCGCGAACTCGAAGAGGGTGGAGCCGTAATTGCTGCACGAACTCCAGAAGCCTTTGCTGATGCAATTCAATCTATGTGCAACGATAAACCCTTACTTGAAAAGTTATCTGCAAAAGGACGTGCCCATATGCTAGCGTGGCTTAATACCGATTCGGTTGGTATGCAGTACGAAGAAATGTACCGCAAAGCAGTTAACGAACAATAATTGTGAACACAACCGTTCGAGTGGGCGCCACATCTTTTTCCCAGGATTTCTGATACAAATATGTAACGGCTGTTTTACCTGCAGAACGGGTTTGAAGCGACCAAGTTGTGTTACCCCCAACGCCTACTCTGTTACTCCTATCTGCAACGTATTCATGAGAGACATTTTGAACAACGTGTACATCTTCTATAGTAACTGTCCAAGAGTACCCTGTTGTAGGATTGCTAGGCAACACAATTTCAAACGATCTTTCAGGAGCAAGAACGATCTCCCTGCTTGCGTCGACAGCCGAAAATGGTCTATCAATTACGCCATCACCGCTTTTTGTCATAGATGAACACGCGGTAAAACAAAGAATGCAAAAACTTACAAGTACATATTTCATGCGTAGAGGATACCACCCCGTGCAACTATTCGTCAGAAGGAACTGGCATCCCGTGGGGATCTGTATCTGCATCGCCTAAATGCGATTGCATCTCTTCAGTAGTAACGTGCTCAAGCCGAGAAGCGGATTGGTGCAGTTGGTGGCCATCTTGAGGGAAATTCTTGTCTAGGTACACTTCCCAGAGCCTGTGCGCTCGAACGAGTGAGGTGGCCCTAGCCTGACCTGATTTCGTCAAAATATAATGCGAAGCCTCTCGCGAAATAGCTCCATGCTTTACAAGGCGGCGGAGTACTTTGCTCAGAGCACCGCCAGAGACGCCAAGTGCTGTGTGTAACTCATTGGTGTGCACGCTTCCTTGCGAACGTTCTTCTACTCTCCATAAAAAACCAAGTACATCTTCTGCCAAAATATGCGAACGTGTTCGACGGTTATGCAAAAGGCGAACAAGTAAACCTTGACTTGGTGAGAACATCCAAGCAAGTACAAAAAGTACGCCGCCTGCGACAGCCATTGCACCTGCAGTTGTAGTTCCGCTAAATCCAAACCACGTTGGTACTGTTATTGCAGATAGATGCCCAAGACCTGCGGCGAACACACCTAGACCAAGTGAAAGACCAACCAAAACTCCATATCGATCAGTAAGAATGTACGCCGTTGCAGGCGGAACAATGAACATGGCAACAACCAGAATACTGCCCACTGTCTCAAATGCAGCAACCGCTGTGGCTGCAGTCATAGTCATCAGCATATAATGCATGAATCCAGGGTTAATACCCTGGGACTTTGCGAGTGCTGGGTCAAACGCAGTAATTTTAAATTCTTTATAAAAAAGCAACATGAAAAAAGCGTTCGCAAGAAGCATCGTGCCGTTCACGATAGCCCCTCTTGGAATTCCCCATCCATCAGGGTTTTGATCAAACCAAGCGAACTCTATTGCACCATTTAACACACAATCAGGGTCAATGTCTACATGGTCAATCGCTTGCCGCATGAGCACAAGCCCAAATGCAAACAGTACTGTAAACACAATGCCCATCGATGCCCCAACTTCTACCTTGCCTATTGATTGAATTGCTTGCACTAAAAATGCGGTAATAAGACCTACAACAACGGCACCGATAAGCATTGCTATTGGGTCGCGTGACCCTGTTACTAAAAAAGCTATGGCGATGCCGGGCAACACTGTATGACTTATCGCATCGCCCATTAAACTCATGCGCCGTAAAACTAGAATAGTTCCAGGAATTGCACAACCGGCTGCACACAGCGCACCGATAATCACAATCCAAGTATCTATTTCTGTCCAATTCATGCCTTGTCCCCAATCGGGTGGGGCGAGGATAACGGTTGTCCAGAGTCAAGCAGTTGCTCAAGTTTATCAACAAGGTCTTTGCCAAGAATGTGCTCTATCATGTCCGCATCTCGATCGACGTGCGAAGGGGCAATGTCTGCGTACGTAATCAAATAGACTTCCCATAAGCGGTGATTGCGTACAACTCTTTTTGCTTTGGCAAAACCCGCCTCGGTAACTATCCACTCGCCATGTTGCAAGTGTGTTGCGTATTTCTTACGCTGCGCACGCTTCAACAACGAGCGTACACCCGCAAGTTTCCATGAGCGGAGCAAGACTATAGATTCAATTCGGAATGTTTTTTCGGTTTTGTCTTCGCACACTTCCCACATTGCTCGAAGAATATGTTGCATACCCACTCGTCGTTGCAATTGAAGTCTTCGCCATTGGCTAATGACAACTCCATTGTTTCGTCCAAAGATAAAGCTCACAACAAACAAGAAACCGCAAATCAGGACAATAACTGGTCCCGTCGGCATTCGTGGCACCAACGCACTTACTGTTGCGCCTAACCATCCACTTGCGCTGCCTATAATCGCAGAAAGAATAAGCATAGAGGTAATATTTTTTGCCCAATACCGTGCTGATGCTGCTGGAATGATAAGCATTGCAACCGCCAGCACAAGCCCTACTGATTGCAGGGCTATGACGGTAACAACTGCAACCATGCCCATTAGCACAATATCTAATTTTACAACTGGCCAACCTTGCGACGTGCTAAATTTTTCATCAAAGCAGAGCACCGTAAATTCTTTTCGCAAAATGACCGTCACTAGAAAAATGACCGTTGCAACTGCGACCATTGTCCACGCATCGCTAGCCACCATGGACGCCGCCTTACCAAATATGAAACCTTGCAACCCCGCTGCACTTCCACCTGGCATTTCAGTAGCAATTTTAAGCAAGCACAAACCTAAGCCGAATAACACACTTAAGACTATGCCTATAGCTGCATCATCTTTGAGTCGAGTTGTATGGCGTATTGCAAGAATCAATAGCACACCAATGCAACCAAACACGAACGCTCCTAGAAGGAGCCCAAGCATAGATTTACCGTCGCCACCAACAGCAACAGCAACCATAAAAGCCACTGCAATCCCAGGTAAAGTTGCATGGCTTAATGCATCTGCAGTGAGTGCTCTTTTGCGTAACAGCAGAAACGTTCCGATGATGCCTGCTGCTGCACCAAGTGCCATAACGCCAAGGACTACAACGCGCGTGTTGTATTCTTCAAGAAGAAGTACATCCAAGAATTGTTCAAGAGAAGGAAAAACAAAACGCGTATCTGAAATTGAGTGGTTGGCAATCAACCTACGACCTTGTGCTTGGCTAGCCTATCTGTCGCTTCAGACAGCAGGGTCAACCGACCACCGTACGTTTTCTTTAAATTTTCATCAGTGAATACTTCTTCAACTGGCCCGTGTGCTACAACGCGCATGTTCAACATAATGACATGGTCAAAATATTCTGTAACGGTTTGTAAATCGTGATGCACTACGATAACGGTCTTTCCGTTAGAACGAAGGTCAGCAAGCACTTGCACAATCGCTTTTTCAGTTGCAGCATCTACGCTAGCAAAGGGTTCATCCATAAAATAAATAGTAGAGTCTTGGGCAAGTGCTCTGGCGAGGAAGACACGCTGTTGCTGCCCGCCAGAAAGTTGATTAATCTGCCTGTGTGCATACTCCGCCATACCAACACGCTCAAGCGCCTCTATCGCAAGGTTGCGATCTTTGCGAGTAATTGGTTTGCACCAACCTATTTTTCCATACCTGCCCATAAGCACAACACCAAGAGCGTCTATTGGAAAATCCCAATCGACTGATTCCCTTTGTGGCACGTATGCAACTAGTTTTCGTTGTTTTTTAAATGGTTTTCCATACAACAGGACATCACCAGAAGCCCTTGGCACAATATCAAGCACCGCTTTTATGAGTGTACTTTTACCAGCACCGTTTGGCCCAACGATAGCAACAAGTTTGCCTTCAGGTATATCAAGGTCGACATCCCACAAAACAGGTTTGCGATGGTACGCAACGGTTAAGTCGTGAATAGAGACCGGCGAATTTGCACTGTGCCCAACTTCTAACGACATCTCAATTGTCTTTCAAAGATGCAAAGCCGCCCTGAGTTGCATCTCCACCAAGTGCTCGTGTCATAGTTGTAATGTTGTGGTCAAGCATGCCAATATATGTTCCTGTGTATGTGCCAGGTTGCCCCATTGCATCAGAGAACAACCGACCGCCAATATGCACTTCGTGGTCTTTTGCTTTTGCGCCTTCAATGAGCGCATTCACATTTCTGTCAGAAACACTAGATTCAACAAAGACAGCTGAAATTTTATTGTCTACAAGCATGTTGACAAGGCGATTTATATCTTCGATACCTGCTTCTGATTCTGTAGACAACCCTTGAATACCAACAACATTAATTCCGTACGCCCTACCGAAGTAGTTAAAGGCATCGTGCGCAGTAATTAACACTCGTTTATCTGCAGGAATGGACGCAATTGAGCGAATTGCATATTCATGAAGCGCATCAAGTTTTGCTCGATACGCCGTAGCATTTCGTTTGTAATCTTCGCAGTTCGCTGGATCTTCTTGGCAAAGCGCGGTTGCCACCGCTTGCACCGCTTGCGACCATGCTGAAACATCCATCCACACATGCGGATCCCAATGGCCTTCAAATTCTGGTGGCTCAAGTAAAAATGTTTCTTCAATAAGTTCTGTTACTGGGAATACCACTTTTCCCAACCGAGCTGCTTTGAAGAATGTATCTGTCATTCTCCCTTCAAGCATGAGACCGCTGTAAAACACCATGTCTGCCGATACGATTGCTTTTGCGTCTGCTGCAGTTGGTTTATACAAATGAGGGTCAATTCCCTCGCCCATCAGCGATGTAACTGTTGCATGGTCTCCGGCAACTTGCCGAGTAATGTCAGCAACCATTCCTGTGGTCGCTACGATTGTAAGTGGCTTTGCATGCACAGAGGCGGATACCAATAATGCAATAAACACTGTTTTAAGTGTCATAATGAGTTCCTTTTGAGTAATCAAAAGTATAATCTATGGTATGCTATAAATCAACCCATGATTACCAGCACAGTAGAAGATTATCTCAAAGCCCTCTTTTTGCTAGACCCCAACGGGGAAAAACGCATCGCAACAGGCGAGCTAGCAAAGGCAACCAATGTAACGCCAGGTTCAGCAACTTCCATGATTAAAACACTCGCAGAGGCGGGTTTGGTACGGCATCGCCCACATTACGGCGTGCAACTCACTACTACTGGTCGAAATCTCGCTGTGCATGTCGTTCGCAGACACAGAATCGTAGAACTCTTCCTTGTCCAAATTCTTGGCATGGATTGGGGTGAAGTCCACGATGAAGCAGAAAAACTTGAACACGCCGTTTCAAATGAGGTCATTGAGCGGATGGACGCTCTACTTGGGCACCCTACCGCCGACCCACATGGTGATCCTATTCCAAACGCATCTGGCGAACTGCCTAGGCGGTCGCTAACCCAACTTTCTGCTTGCAACGAAGGCGACCACGTATCTGTCGCTCGCATTCATAATCAAGACACAGAGTTCTTGAAATTTGCCGAAGAAAGCGGGTTGCTCCTTGGAGCAAAAATCACGATTTCATCTAAGAGCGATCACGCTGACTCGATTACCCTTCTATCTGGTGAACACAAAGTCACACTCGGACTAGCTTCAGCCTGTAGAATCGAAGTTGAACATGTATAGCACAACAACATTAGCGTTCTTTTTGACATGTGTAGGTTTCCTTTGCAGTTGCAGTTCGCCAACACAAAAGAATCCTATACACACCATCACTCCGGGCATGATTCTTGCAGATGTAGAATTTCTTTCTTCAGATGAAATGAATGGTAGGCACTACCGCTCTAAAGAAGGGAAATTAGCTGCAAAATATATTGCTGATGAATGGGAAAAAGCTGGGCTTGTTCCACTACTCGGCAAAACGTCTATGTACTTGCCCACAAATGATATGCGTGATTCGCCCAACGTAGCTGCAATGCTTCAGGGTACAGAAGATACGTACATTCTTATCACTGCGCACTACGATCACCTTGCTCCAAAACGAAGTGGAAAAGATCGAATTTACAATGGCGCAGACGACAATGCGTCTGGTACGGCGGCGCTCATCGCAATGGCAAGAGTCCTTGGGGAATTGCACACGAAGTACAAGTCATCTATCGTGCTTGTTGCATTCACTGGTGAAGAAGCTGGCCTTGTTGGTTCTGAGCATTTTGCGAAAAGTGAGCCCATTCCTATGCGTTCCATCAAGGCACTTATAAACCTTGACATGATTAGTAGGGGTGACGCGAACACTATCTTTTTAGAAGGCAGTTCGGGTGCTCCACGTATAGCGCTGGCACTATCGAACGCCAACAAAGAAATTGGCCTTACCATTGTGAAGGGTAAGCATCCTGATTGGCTCTACAGAAGCGACCAGCAACCCTTTCTAGAACAAGGTGTTCCTGCAGTATTTTTGAGCGTTGAAGACCACGAAGATTATCACCAAGTTACAGACCACGCTGATAAAATTCTTCCAGGCTTAGCTGCAAAAACTACAAAGCTCACGCTGCTAGCTGCACTTGAACTCGCCCATCCTGTACCCTAGTGGGGAATGAAATATCCACTTATCTTATGTATCCCTCTTGCACTCACAAGTTGTTCAACTGAACCCGAAAAAGAACCGGTTACGCAGAGCATGGAATCTGCTTCCGCTATACAAGGCGGCGAAGAAATTTACATGTTGTATTGTGCACAGTGCCACGGGGCTACTGGCGATGGTAATGGCGTGTTAAAACACGACAGACCTGCCAGAAGTTTTATTGATGGCGGTTATTCGTTTGGAAATACTGTGCATGCAATTGCAAAGACAACCGCCTTTGGAATTCCCGGAACTCCTATGCCTCCGTTTATCGACATGCTCTCTGCAGAGCAAATGGAAAGCGTTGCGGCATACATACGGAATTTTGCGCCAACGCTTGCTGAGGCCAGCGAAGATGAAAAAGAAATGGTCGTCACTGACTCGCCGCTTGTTGCCCGCGGAATGTTGCCTGCTATCAACCCAACTTTGAAGTTGCATCCAAGGGGAATTGTCATTGGCAACCCGGATCGTTTTAGTTATGAATACCGAGTAGATGATGTACGACTACTATCTGTTCGCCAAGGTAGATTCGTACTTCGCGCAGACTGGGGCGAAAGAGGTGGAGCACCCCTTGAACTACTTGGCCGCGTAGTTGTACTTGTTGACAACGGCGACCCTGACGGATTGTTCACAACAAAAGATGGCGAAGCCCTTCATGCAAAACTGAAATCTACGAACACGATGCACGACTATGGCGAAATTTCGTACAACCTAGTTGCACAAGATGGCAGAGTGGTTGCGCAAGTTATGGAAACTTGTCGCACTACAACAGGTACTCGGACACTCATAGAGCAAGTCTTTGACATTCAAGCGAACGAATCAGTTCTTATTAATCCACCATCAAATACTGATGTATCAAATGCACCGCTCGTTCCTGTTGGAAATCATTCCTTCATTATCACGCACGCGATATATGGAGGAGATTCAAAATGAGTATTGCTCTATGTATTACAACAATCGTTTTACTTCAATCCCCGTACACAACTGATTATTTAACTGAACCAGATGGAGCAGTACTTGAGGTTGGCGGAATGGCCTTCATGGCTGATGGCGACATGGTTGTCAGCACTCGAAGGGGTCAAGTCTGGCGTATAGACAACCCAAATTCAGCAGACCCTACAGATGCCACGTTCACACTTATCTGCGAAGGATTGCACGAAGGGCTTGGGCTTACAATTATTGACGATGAAATATTCGTCATGCAACGTGGCGAAGTTTCAAAACTCGTTGATCTTGATGGCGATGATATTATTGATGAAGTGCAAACCGTTACGCAAGATTGGGGACTGAGCGGGAATTACCACGAGTTTGGGTTCGGTCTTCCAAGCGACAGCGAAGGGAACATGTACATATCTCTTAATGTTGGTTTTTGGAACCCACATTGGTGGCATGGAAAATCACGTGCGCCTTACCGAGGATGGGTATTACGCGTCGCTCCTGACGGAACAGTTACACCTATCGCAGGCGGATTGAGAAGCCCCGCTGGAATGGGATTCTTGGAAGATGGTCGATTGCTTGTTACTGACAACCAAGGTGATTGGATGGCGGTTTGTCCCGTGTATGCAATTGAAGAAGGCGCTTATTATGGCCACCCCGCTTCTTCGCGATGGTACGAGGGACAAGTAAATATTGAACCAAGCGATACGTTGCCTATCAAAAGAAAACGAGAGCATCCTGCACTCTGGCTTCCATACCAATGGTCCCGTTCTACAGGCAATGTCATCCAAGACAAAACAGGCGGACCTTTCGATGGACAATATTTCATCGCTGAACTTACCAACGGCCAAGTGCTGCGAGCAGAGTTTGAAGAAATTGATGGAGTACTGCAAGGTGCATGCTGGCAAGCGCACCAACGCGTAGGCTCTGCGTACCACATCGAATTTGGACCAGACGGAACTCTCTACGCTGGCATGACTAATCGAGGCTGGGGCGGACTGGCCCCTGGCAGTGGAGTAGCTCGAGTGAAATTCAATGGGGAAACTCCACTTGATATGAAAACCACGCATCTACTCGAAGATGGTTTCGAAATTACGTTCACAAAAGCGCTCTCAAAGGCACCAACAGTCTCTGGGCAGAAATACGACTACAACTATTGGTGGGAGTATGGTTCACCGCAACAACACATTGAAGACCTTGCTATCTCCAACGTATTGCTTTCTGAAGATGGACTCACCGCAACAATTACCATAGAGAATCTTGAGGCTGGAAAATGCGTCATGCTTACGCTCGGCAATGCTACAGCCACTGATGGAAGCGTACTGCTGAATGACCAAGTCTCCTACACCATCAATAAAATGCCCGGCGGTGAACTTGTGTACGTAGCTAAAGAAGTAGCGCCACCTATAGAGCGCGGCGAACAAGTCGAAGGCTGGCTTTACCTTACGTGGTTAGACGCGTTTGATATGTGGTCTAATGACGGCGTAGCATTATGCAATGCTGAGTTAGACATAGAAGACCCAACCCAATTCAAGATAAGCGAAGGCATGGGCTCCTTAGTAGCAACCGAAGGCGAGTCAATGGAAACAACCTTCACCGCGAAAGCTGGGAAAATAAAGTTTGTCTACATGCTTTCGCAAGACAGTGAAACAACTATTCAATTGCCAAATGGAATGACGTTTACTCTTGCTGACACTGAACTCGACGGTTACTTAGGGCCAGGCATTTGGCACAACGCACTTATTTCATACAACAACGAGGGAATACAGAAAGTAGAAATTAATGGCGTGAATGCTGTGACCAACATCCCAATGGAAGCAACTAGCGAACCGATGCCAATTCGATTCAAAAGCATCAAAGGCGCCATTGCTTTTGGTGACGTCAGAGTACAACAGATACAACAAACAGATGTACCCCCTTCGTGGAGCACATTCAAACTCGATGATCAAAGCATCAAGCAAAACGGCGATGTGCGTTGGAGCAAGTCCGATTCTGGCGGGCTCATTGTGTGGGGAACAGGAAGTATTACAGTTAAGAAAACGAGTTCGTTAACTTCCATCCGATTTGATGCCAAATTCAATGGCGAGGGGAATGCATCAATCACCATTGGTGATACAACGTTTGACTTTGCTACACAAGGCGAGCGCCTTACTGGGAGTACGAATGACCGTGCAATTCACGCTAATTTGATTGATCAAAACGAATGGTGCACCGTTGAACTTACCGAAGGTAGTCTTGTGCCCGTCCGTTTGAATGGAGTCAATCTCTACAAGGCTAGTACTATAGAACTCCAAGGAAATGAAATCAAAATACAAGTGGACAACGCCAAAGTGGAAATCAGAAGAGTGTTTATACAGTAGGATGCAATAATGAATACACTTTTACTTACAGCAGTATTTCTTTGTTCCCCATCGCAATTTGTCCCACTTTTTAACGGCGAAAATCTTGAGGGTTGGACTATCGTCAATGGTGATAAAAGCACTTGGGTAGCGAGCGAAGGGATGATCGTAACGACTGGAAAGCCAACGGGAGTTATTCGAACTGACTCCATGTACGAAAATTTCATACTAGAACTTGACTGGAAGCACGCTGTCGAAAATGGCAACGCTGGCTTGTTTGTTTGGTCAGACCCACTGCCTGCAAAGGGAGTCCCATTCACAAGAAGCATCGAAGTGCAAATTATGGATGGCAAAGAACTAGACTGGTACACAACACACGGCGACATCTTCTCCATTTGGGGTGCTTCGATGGTTCCAGACGATCCGCACCCAATGGGCACGCATATTGAGCGATGCTTACCGAGCGAACGGCGTTCTAAAGGTGCTCCAGAGTGGAACCATTACGTGGTCACGTGCATCGATGGGCAAATCAATCTCTCAGTAAACG
>Ga0115000_10001696_pt1 | contig 19266 bp, 20 predicted proteins | sample ArcticOcean_MG_C_6_FD_89690 | JGI IMG/M metagenome (GOLD analysis project Ga0115000, IMG submission 89690) | Marine microbial communities from western Arctic Ocean - ArcticOcean_MG_CB8_128 | ecosystem: Environmental > Aquatic > Marine > Oceanic | place: Arctic Ocean: Canada Basin | collected... | reverse complement strand
ATCTATTAAAGGTATTGAATCTATTATACCTATTAAAACGCCAGTCAAATGATCTATCTTGACTAATTGCGTACTGGGCAAAGTCATATCTAAACTGGAAATCGTCTCTTAACTTTCTATTTAAGTCCCACTGGTTAGTAATTATGTCTACTTCTATCTCCTCTCCTGATGGTCCATATATAGGGTCGTAGTTATGAGTTGAGAGCTTGAAGGTAGAACAACTCATGAAAATAAGCACTGTTAAGGTTAATAATAGTTTTTTCATACTTTATAGTTTTATTGTTGTTGGGTAACTATTATAAATAGGTTCAGTTGTTGGGTGTTCTAATGAATACAGTTTATAAATGGTTTTAAATAAATCAAAGTTATAATCTATTTTACCTATGTCTTTAATTTTCCATCCTTTTCCCTGGTATACACCTTTCTGTTTTGAAGGACCTCTTGATTGAGCTTTCAACCAGATAATACCAGACCTTTCAATCTTTATTCCCTTTACCTCTTCCATTCCTTTAGCATATGCTGCTAATTGTAGATCGTAAGCTCTATGTAAAGCATTAGATGTCTTTAAATCTAATAGCCATACTTCTCCGTCCATCTTAACTACTAAATCAGCAGTTCCGGCGTACTTATACTTATCGGACCAAACAAATTGCTCAGTTGATATTAACTCAGGCTTATGGGTATTCCAAAAGTCAGCAAATTTTAAAATCATTTCCCATACTATTTGAGAATATTTTGCTGTACCGTATTGGTCCATCCAGGTTACCTCTTCTCCTAGTACTAGCTTTTCAGCTGCTTCATGTACCTGTGTTCCCTCTTTACCTGCTTTTCTTAATATAAGATCAGCGTTATGCCCAACATCTTTTAACCAGTTGTCAAAAAACTTATTCTTGGGCATATACTGGAGTATCGTTGTTACGGACGGGTAGTATACTCCTTCGCTTCTCTTATAAACCCTCCTGTCGAGGAAGTTTATTTGTTTCAGATCAGGGTTATAGTCTAATCTGTCTTTTGCATTTTCTTTTAAAATGTTTGTACCTTGTCTAATCATAGGTCTAATTTGTGCATCATTATACCGTGTAGGTCTAACTCTTCTGCTTTTTGTACTAATTGAGTGAAAGGCTTAAATCCCATATCGGAAGGATCTTTGCTTTCAAGGTTAATAAGGTAAACTCTCTTACCTTGGTTTAGAAATTTTTCTGCGATTTGAAATGCTCTAGTCTTGGCATCTTCGTCTAATGCTACATAGATATCCTGTAGCGGGGAAGTGATAATCTTTTTATACAGTGAATCAGATATACTTTTACCTAGAATAGGTACAGCATTTCGTCTAATAGCCATTGCATCAAATACTCCTTCACAGAGTATTATGGGTTGTTTCCAATTAATTAAGTTTTCAAAGAATATTATGTCTTTGGAAGCTTCGGGATTTTTATATTTAAAATAGTTGCCGTCATAAGTTCTTGCAACAAAAAAGTTGAGCTGGTTGGATTCAGAATAACTTGGGATAATAACTCTTCCTCCATATTCACCACCTGTTGTATATCCAATACCGTATTTAATAAAATCATGGTCGTTAAGTCCTCGTTCATATAGATATTGTTTAACTATGTTAGCAATGATCGATTCATCTGAAGCATCATATAAGAGCTGAAACTCTTTGGGTAGTTCTACTATAGATAGTCCCTTATACTCTATCTCACTACCTTTTGGTAAATATTTTAATACTTCTGCTGCTTGATCACGAGGTGTTTTTAATTGCTTTAGTAATGACCTAATAGTTGTTCCTCTAGTCTGGCATACCCAACACTCCCAGAAGTTCTTACCTTCTTCGTTCGTATGCATGTTGATCTCTAGTTTAGGTTTACGGTGATTACAAAAGGGACAATGAAAAGCGTGATTAGCTCTCGCTCTTTTGTGACTTTTGCCAAGTAAATTTTCAACTGATCCTAAAAGGAAAGCGTATTCCATAATTATATCCGTAACAATATTACTGTAATATAAGAAGAAGTAATGGAATAAACAACTAATATGTTGTTTTTTTAGTCTAGTGGTCCGTATTTTCCGGCTCTCATGTCTGCTCCGAAATCTCTAGAAGATTGTGAATCTAACTGTACATAGATTGGATCAGTATTATTTTTACCGGGCATATGACTTATTCCGAAATAAGAAGAGAGTATAAACCTATCGACTGTCTTAGATTTATCATTATCTATAACTGTTTGTATAATATTAAGAACATCTTCTTTCCAATTACCTCTTGGCTCTAATGACTTAAGGTCATTACCGGACTGAAAGTTCTTTAGATTTGTAGGTACTTCAATTGATTTTATAGTATCAGGTACTCTATGTAAGAGTTTTTTAAATTCCTCTAGGGTATCTGTTGATCCTAACCAGTCTACAGAATAAGTTTTACCGTTAACGATAGATGTTGCTGGTTCAAATCCTTCAAAAATAATATTTCTTAGTTTCATATAGTTAGTCGTTATCACATTTTTGAACTCTTAATCTTAATTCTCCTGTGCCTTTAATGAGCCTGTGGTATGTTAGCCTAGGTATAAATAGTTTGTCTTTACCTATTACCTTAGGGGTATCATTATCAAATTGGAAGCTCCAATCTGTTTCTTCTAAGGGCTCTATGTACCTATCTTCTTTATCTCTATGCCAAACTAATTCAAAGTCTCCTACATGTTGAGTGAATGTTCTTATGTCTCCATCTTCTATATAAGGTCTATCCTGCATATCTACTTAAAGATAAGAACTTTAATGTTAATTACAAACTATCCGTGCTTAATAATTAATTCTCCTAGTACTTCTAATCTTCCCATTTCCTTTTGAAAAGCTATGGGGTCCATACTTGAGTTAATTTTTTTATGAGTGATATCAAATTCTTCTTTAGCTTTGCCTATATCAAATTTACCTTCTGCTGCTTTCTTGTAGTAGGCAAGTTTAATATTGAAGTGGTGGTGTGTTAACATTGAATCCCCTCCTTTTTCTTTAGCTGAGTCGGCAATCTTTCCTGCTCCTTTGCCCCTGCCTTCAGCGAAGTCGTTGAATGTATCTTTTTCTTCTCTTAATAGTATTTCACTTAATCTCATATTACCAGTATCCTGAAAAGTTAGCGCTGCCGCCTAATGATTTCCAATATCGACCAATATTACAGGACCAGTACCCTGCTTTTGTTTTGTCTTTCTTAGTAGCACATTTATGACGTGCTGCAAAAGATGCTCTAGCTCCTTTTTGTTTAAACTTAACTGATAAGTTGGTATCCCCGAAGGATACTTTTTTTACATTACCTTTTTTAGATTTAACATATACGTAGAATTTTTTAGAGCCTCCACGTTTAGGTTTATTTAGTTTTACTTTCTTTCCTTTATATTCTAACTCATTCATGTAAGTGACTGAGGCTTTTATTAATTCAAATCCATTAAAATCGAAGGTTTCATTTTGAAGTGTGACTGCCTTTTTGAACTTATCCATATCGATTTGACCTCCAATTGAACTAACCAATTCCTCGATTTGTTCAAAATTAATCATATCTGCAATAGTTGACGCTTCGTCAATTGTGTTTTCATCTTCAATCATTTCGTCAATGAGTGACCCGATTTCAAAGAGTGGATTGTACTTGGTGGAGACCATAGGTAAATCTAAAGGTACTTTCATACCGTTGTAGTCTCCATGTTCTCCAATATCTGTAGTTTCTAATAGTTCTTGATCCTCCTCGGATAATTCAATCTCCTCGTCTCTAAGAGCTTCCCTTGCTTCTTTAAATAGATTAACAAAGGCGTCGCTTGAATAGCGGTAGACATGCTCATGTAAAGAGAGACCATTGTCTAAATGGTACTTAAGAGATGGATATCCTATTACGTCTTTTAGTTGTATCATAAGTTGAAATCTTTTCTGTAAAACTTACCTAACACATTATCATTAATATAATCTTGTGTTTCAAGTACGTTATTAATAAATAGGTACTTACATTCATAATACGTTAAAAGCTTCTTAGTAGGAACAAACTCAAGAATAGTTCTAGTAAAGTCTTGAGGTACCCCTTCTTTTACTAGCTTAAGTATTTCTTTCTGTGAACCGTGATAAGTTGTCCAATCTGATTCTGTTATTATTTTTTGCTTTGCTGGAGTTCGTCCTCCAATTCCTTTTGCTTTTCTCTCTAATCTTAACTCTTCTAATGCTCTTTTTCCTAGTCTTTTGTTACGTTCAAAAAAGAGAACTTTTTTGCCAATGTATTTTATACCAGTTCGGATGTGTTTTGTTTCATAAATAAAGCCATAGGTGCCCTTAGGCATGTCGCTTATATCTGTGATCATCCTTCCTTGGTAAGTCCAAGTCGGGTTTGTCATTTCCATAGTTTTTGATTTTGTCTCTAGAGCAATTTAGTTTTTAGCTCATCGATTTGTAACTGCTGGTCCTTAATAGCTTCTATTAATAACGCGACAATTTTTTCATAACGTACAGCTTTATAGCCATTATCTCTATTGACTACAAGCTCTGGAAGTACTGATTCAATTTCTTGGGCTATTACACCTACATCATGTCCTTCTTTTTCTGAGAGTGAATTCCAATCAAACTCGTATCCTCCAATAGCTTGTACTTTTTGTATTGGATTGGTAATATTAATAATATTATCTTTTAATCTTTTATCTGAAGAGTAGTATGCAGTAATATCGCTAGTAGCAGTTATTGTACCTGTTACGTCTAAATTTCCTCCTGTTGATAGTTTACCTAGTACTGTTACATCTCCTGATCCAGAAACATTGAATAGTCTATGTGTATAGTTTCCTGTACTGTAGTACTGTCCTCCTCCTCCTATTATAGAGAAAGCATCTTGTCCAAATGTATCGTCTCTTAAACCTACTACAAGTGAACCTCCGTTAAATCCTTCTAGAATAGATCCAGAAAGAGCATTTGGAAGTACTGTTGTAATATCTGTATCACTTGTTCCAAAATTTCTTATTTTAGTTCCTCCAGCTTGGAAGCTTGTTCCATCCCAAGTAAGATTTGCTTCTCCATTTAAAGCGTCTGTACCTGTAGCTGTTATTACCCTATTATCTGCATTATTATTAATTGTAACATCACTTGCTCCTGCAGAAACTGTAATTGCTGCTAATGATGCTGATACAGATCCCCAGTGTAGTATGTTTATATCTGAGCCTTGAAAATCTGCTGAACCAGAAACTCTTCCTATAACGTCTAAGTTACCGGTAAAGGTATCTGTGGTATTTTTTAATGTTGTTGTATGTATTGATGCGCTAAGTAAAGCAACCTTAGCTACACGGTCTGTATGAGCTGATCCGCTAAGTACATTAACTTTAGCAATTCTATCCGTATGGGTTGATCCGCTAAGTACATTAACTTTAGCTACGCGATCTATATGGGCTGAAGCACTTAATGTAGAGGTTCCTAAGGTAGTAGCATTAAATAATGCTGATCTCTGTACATGTGCAGATCCTGATAATGTAACAATTGAAGCTGAGTTATATGTGTATAGTACCTCTCTTTGATTATGAGATGATCCTGATAGTAGTTGAATTCTGGCTGTTCTATCTAAATGTGCTGATGAACTATGTGCTGATGCTGATGCGTTATGGTCTACATCGGTAGTATAAAAATTATCTAAAGATGAACTAAAGTTCTCTAATGCTCCTATTGAAGATGAAATATTAGGAAATCCTGTTGTACCCAATACTCCAACATTAGTTGAGTTTCCAAGTACTTCGAATGAACCTGTTCTTATATGAAAGTCATCTGCTGTATCCCCAAATGAAGTTGACCCTGTAGAAGTTGATGCTATAATAGTTTGAGATTGAAAGACCTTTGCGGTCATTCTCCCATCTACTGTTACGTCTCCTTTATAATAAGAAGAACCTGTAACTGTTAATACCTTATTATCAAAATCAAAAGTAAGATCTTTAGACCCTGTAAATGTTGTTCCGGAGCCAGATAACGCTGCTCCTTTTTTTAACTGTACTGAACCTACTATACCCTTAGGAGTTGGCATTGCCAATTCGTCGTATGGGTAATCAGATGAGGATCGAAACATAAATAACGCTGACCCGGAGGTTGATGCCGATACGTAAAGCCTTTGAAAGTTACTATCAACCTCTGTATGAGTTAAGGAACTTCCTTTAACCGCTCTTAACGTTATTTTATTATTATAAGGCATCTTATTTATTTTCTAATTTAGATAAACGGCTTTCTAGATCACTTATGATCGAAGATTGTTCTCTAATTGCTTCAACCAATACAGCAGTTACTCCGCTATAGTTAACTCCAAGATAGCCATTATTATCTTCCGATACAACTTCTGGCAGTACTTTTTGTATTTGTTGTGCAACAAAACCAACACTCTTGTCTCCGGAATCTTTGTATTTAAAAAATACTCCGTCTATATGGTTAATTCTACTTAATGCATTATCTATTGGTGCAATATCTTTCTTTAATCTTTCATCTGAGCCTTGAACTACTGTTCCAGTAGCTTTAATACTTCCTGATACAACTAATTTATATGCCAATGGTAGATCTGATGCTTCATTTACTCCTATTCCTAGATTATCATTTACGTCAAGCACAATACCCTGACTTGATGATATTGCTGATGAGCCTGAAAAGACTGCTAAACGTTTATTTACTCCTGCATCTTGTAACCCTTTTATTAAACTAAAATCTATTGATCCGCTATTAACCGGCACTTGGGAGGAAGATGGGTAGTACATTGTAAGAACCTGTCCATTCGTTGATGCTGAATAGAAGTACGATCCGAAGTTATTATCTAACTGTGAATACGTAAGAGGTGATCCTTTATCTGCTCTGAATACTATTGCCATTTTATATATCTAATTTTATTACAAACGTCATATCAACATTCTCTGATTTCGGTATTGCTTTATTTGTTTTAGCTACTGCTAATAATTCATTTGCTTCATTATATAATCCTACTGTAGTAATATACGGTCTAAATTGACTTCCTGTAATATTATTCTGTATTACACCGTTTGAACCTGTTATTGCCGATGGATTAAGGGTACTGTTTAATTCTGTTTCTTTAATCGTACAATGTACATTATATGTATAAATAGGTAGTTTTGATTTCCAGTGCACAATATGACGTGCATAAGTTGAATAATATCTTGCTACATCAGGATCTGTTATAATTATCTGTCCTTGATTATAAATAACGTCCCCCACTACACGTTCCTTTTGTGTGTACGATGCTCCAGATCCAGAAAGAATTAATCTACCTTCTCCGTCATCTACTACCTCTAATCTTTCGTACTTTAAGGTATCATCATCGTCTACATACTGACTAACGCTTTCATCAACATAGTCTCCTTCTGGGTGTGTATAATCTTCAAGGTCTACTTTATCTGTTCCGTACCAGTAGTTTAATCTCTCTACGTAATCTTCAACATAATTATTTGCACTAACGTATCCGTCTACATTGTACTGGTCTGTCTCTTCTTGAAAAGGTTTCATCATAACTGTACCGGGCTGTAACCCAATACCGTAAACGTCTCTAGGTATAGAAATTACTGCTACTTCTGCAGAAGAACTTCTTGAGCCTGTTAAAGTTAAGGTGGTCTGTAAAGAGAGGTCAAATGAACCAGAAAAGACACCTGTTCCTAAACTACCTGTATAGTAATTATGGAAAGTACTATCATAAGTTAGTTTTTGGTGTCTGCCGTTGCGTAAGTCAGAAGGGTAGGGATACCCCGGTGTCGAGCCAGAGAACCCTCTTAAAACTTCTAGACCATACTCCCCTATTGTGCTACCGGAGGCATACCACTGTTTATTTGAGGTATAGTCGGTAACATAAACATCTTGACGGTTTAATTGCTTGAATGCACTCATTCATTTTAGTAATCTAACTTGATGCGGACTAAGCTTTCTTTTGTAAAGTCCTTCAATAAAGGCCTAGAAAGTTTAGCAACCGCTAACAAATCGTTGTTATCGTTATATAGTCCAACTGAAGTTACAAATGCCTGTGGAGAGTTAATCATTACGTTATGACGTATTTCTCCTGAACCTGTAATTAAAGACGGGTTTGTTGAATAGTTAAACTCACTGTTACGGGCTCTAACAAATACAAAGTTAGAAGAGATTGTTTCTTCTGACTGTACTCTAAAGCTAGCACTATGTGCTAATATGTCGTAGAACCTTCTATTATTTAAAGAAGCTGTATTTGCTGCTCTATTAGTACCTAGTCCTAATCCTCCGTGTGTAGATACTGCATCTAATGCTCTTCCGTTTAATAGTATAATTCCGATATCCGGTAATAACTTTCCGTAAGATCCAGAACCTAATGTGTATCCCTCATCTGTTTTTGCTCCTGATGACTTAGCTCCAACTGATCCAGAGATTAATTCATATACTCGTCCTGCATCTGAGAATGTAGTTGTAGATACTTGAGAGCTATTATCTGTTAAGCTTAAGAATTCTCCTGATCCTGATTTCTTTAATTTTAAAGTTAACGAACCCGGTAGTAATTTTTCTTTATACCTAGCTCTATCGATTGACATTACATAAAAGTGCTCTGAATTGTTTGAGCCGAATGTAAAATCTTCTTCTTCTGTTCCAAGAACTAAATTTCTATATTGTCCATAGACCGTAGATGAAGGTGACTTACCTACTACTGCTGTATTATAGTTTAATGAACCCGATCCTTTTTTATCCGCATAGGCTACACTAAACTGTACTCTAGCAGAAGTATCTGTAGACCCGGTTTGGTATATATCGTAATAGTAATCAGCGGAACTTCCACCTACCTGTGTTGATGAAGTAGTAAAAGTTTCTAATGTTGTTAAGTTTCCTGACCAAACTGGAGTAGTTACTGATTCAGCACTTACTACAACATCTTCCTGGTCAAATCTTTTGTATGACATAATTAGTTAGTTTTAGTAATTGTTACTGGAATTGTTATTCTTGCTCCTGATCCTCTACCTATTACCGTTAAGGTAGTTTGTAATTGAGTATTAGTACCAAATAAAGTATTTACTGAAGTAGCAGTAAGGTTTATCGATGTACCCATTACTGTCTTCGAAACGTTAGTTCCAACTGCTACAAGTGTATTAAGTCTATCTGCATCTTCTGTGTTAATACCTACTCCGTTAAAAGAGTTAAGTGTTCTAATATCTGCTACTGTTGCCGTATAACCTTGTGTTTCAAAGATTGAAGTTGCTCCTAAGTAGTTTAAAGTCTGTGGTGAAATCGCTAGAGAAGCACCTTGCTTTAATATTATTGAAGAATAACCTATATCTAAAATTGGTAGTTTTGATGTACCTCTTGGTAGAGTAGTAAGTTTGTACTTCATTATTTGTGTCTCATCTGGAAAGGCTTCTAATAGAGGCATGTTTTCTATTGCTTCACCGTAGAGTGCAGAACCAGAGGGATGGAGTGGATTGTATAAGGTGTAGTCGATTTCATCATCTGCTAATGCAAATTGCGTAATCTTAAAAGAACCATCTCCTCTAGCTAACAGCTCTCTTCCTTTTTTAGTTAAAATCGCATCCACAGTTACGATCGAATTGTCTAAGTATCCCATTTTGTTATTTGTGTTTTATATAAATATATGATAATTATAGTTTCTCTACTCAATTAAGCTAACTCCGCCAGCTTCTGTAGATGTTAGTACTTTTTCTTGTTCTACAACAAAAACCTTAGCTGTTACTGCTTTAACAAATCTACCTGATGTTTCATCTATAGTGTAGAGTATGCTCCCAGAAGGAGGGAAGTTTGGATAAGATGCTCCTGATCCTACTCCCGTTCTAACTGAGTTGAAAAATATATCTATTTCTTCTTGAACTGCTAAGTCTTTTATTGTTGCTGTTGGTGTGTCTGTCGTATGTACACTGCCGACAAACTTCTTAAATGCTAATGCTGGTTCGTTACCTGCTATTCCATTTGCTAGTACATAAGCAGTCAGCTCTTGTTTGTTATTGTCTCTAGAAGCATATGAACCGTTAATACTAGTTTCTTTTGATCCTAGGTACCTACCGTTAATAAACCCTGCTGTAGTATATTGACTATCATTTATTTGAGCTGGTGCTGCTTTAAAGTTTAATATTGCTTGTAGGTTACTAGGGTTTGTTTGGCTTGCATTTCTATCTACTACCATTGTAGCCGAATTAGGCTTAATACTTTCAGCGTTACCCTGTAGTGGGTTATAATCATCATTAAAGAATGAATTATCTACATAAGGTAAGAATACAAACTCCGAAGTAAGTTCAGTTTGGTTTCCTGCTATCTCTGATGAGGGCAGACTAGTTACTGTTACGGGATCGAAAGAAAAGTATGTGTAGGTATTTTTCTGTTGCTTTCCAATTATAGTTGCTAATACCTCTGCTCCTCCAAATTTAAATTTAAACTTGGTTACTCCTTTAAGGGATGATTTTATGTTTACAGAATTTTGTGCTGCAAACGGTAAGGACATGCCCATTATAGTAAAGGGAGCTACTGGAACATTATCAGAACCTGAAATACTAGAGCTGTAGAAGAGGTTTGAATTACCTCCTCCAAATAGTGCTGGATCTGTTGCTATAAATTCTTGTTCTGTCATATCTGTTTATTAACCGTCATAAGTTGCAAACTTAGCATAATACTTATTACCTACTACTTCTTCATTATACCTATAAATAGTAAGGGGATTGTCTGTTGAAATAGCTGACCCTGTTCCTGGCTGGTTATTAAACCATCCTTGGAATATACCCCCTGTTCCTGAATAGTCTCCATAATCGTTTACTCCCAGTGCTGTTAGTTGGAAAAATTCATACTGATCGAAATCATGACTGAAGTCATTTGATCCTGTTATTCCGGTCTGGGTTGATGGATATGTGATTGCTATTGACTCATCTACTCCTGTTGTATCTACTGTACCAATTGTAAATGATGCTCCAACAAACAGACCTACTAGGTCAATATAACATGCTGGTGGTAATGGTAAAGAAAAGTTTAGAACTGTTATGTTCATACTAATTAACGGCTGTGCTAAGTTTAAGAACGGGTTATTCTTTCCTACCTCACCATCACTAGCAATCATTAGAGACCCACTTAATTCACCATTAAACATTGGAGATTCATCTGTTACGTCTCTTCTAACTATTCCTTGAGGACCTTCAAAATGTGCTACATAATTAGTCGTATAGGCGTACTCTACACTAGCTGTACTATCATAGCTTCCTCCTTGTGATCCAGTTATAGATACAGTTGAGATTGAGCCTGAGTATATTTTATCAATTGCGGATACTTCTACCTGTTTAGCTTTACTTCTCGCAAGTTTGTTAGATTTAATAATGATTCCAGTATCTACTTTTGCTCTAGCAGGTACAAAGTCTTTTATTAACCTAAATAAAGAACTGTCAAAATAGTTTAACAGCCTTACAAAAGCTTTAGGGTTTCGAGCAAATACTAATTCATCATTCCAATTCCAATCCGCATCAGCTGCTTGCCAATCTACCATTAAGTCATTCCAATGGTATGCATCATGCATAATATTTTCTAAGATAGAATTCATCTTAGGGTACCCTGCTTCATACCTTCTTCTTGGGTCTCCTATGTAATCGTCTATATCAAAACTTCCTGATATTTTAAGATCTATAAATTCGTTTACTCCTTTTGATATATCAAATCCGACTTCTACATTATGAGTATCGTCTGTATATTTAGTTCTCTGTTGCTCTACTGAGGTGTATAATGATAAGGTACTCCCGGATACAAAGCTAGATGTATTATCTAGTCTAATCTTACTTGAACCACTTCTATAGTGTTTACTTCCAGAAAGATATATACTTGAGGTATGAAAAGTTTCTTGGCCGAAATATGTTCCGTCTGTCTCTATTACATTACCACCGAATTGTTTTATGCTTAATATAGATTCTGGTATACCGAAGCAATTTACAAGTGCTCTCAGCCCTCTTTCAGTTCCTTTAGTTTTAAGTAGATGAGGTATGTTATGATAGAGTCTTTTATATACCTCTTTCTCGTAGTCGTTTTTAGCAACTGGTTGCATATACTCCAATGCAGTACTCCCACTATTAAAAGAGCCTGAGGTTGCTATAGACATGGTAGTTATCTGTTCGCTTCCTGTTGTAGGTGTTTCTCCCACGAACATTGCAAATATATTATCAGTGTTTTGATTACCGGTAGGAAGGTTTAAACCGAATGATTCAATTGCTTCCCTAACTAAATCTTTACTTAGGCCAAAATTTAACCTGTGGTCTCCGTCGTACTTATCTGATACTGCTTTAAAGTATATCCAAAGATTGTCAAAGTGTTGAGCAATCATATGAATAAACATCGTATAAGGCTCGTTACTCTTATCCTCTCTTATAAAGGTTGGAATAGTATTTGTAAGTATGTCTACATTGCTATTATCAAAATTACCTGCTTTTGTAACATTGGAATTAAACCATGTTGTTGCAACTGAAGATGTTACAGAATAAGGAGTGTAGGGTTTTGATGTAGTCTTTTTAGGCCATGAAAAAGAACTTGACTCAAAGTATAAATACCTATCGTAGTGATCGAAGTTATTAACTATTCCTTTTACTAGTCCGTTATAGTAAGACTCACTTCCAGTAATCTCAGTTTGAAGACTTGATATATTAGATGGATTAGTATTCTTAATCGTAACTAAAGAGGCTTCATAGGACTCTAGGAGTTGAAGTTTATATTGAAAGTTTCTTAATCTCTCTTCTACTGAAGAGAAGTGTATAAAGTCTTCGTAAGATTCGTGATTGATTGCTATTGACGATCCTTTTTCCTTAACAAGAGACATTAGCTCGTAATGCGAACTTGAGACTGGGTATGAAAATAATTCGGTAAAATTTAGAAACTCTGTAGGTTGAGTTTGATCTGCGTTAATATCTAATGAGAAGTTAGGTCCTTTTAGTTGAGGTATTACTAATACGTCACTAACTGGTTTGGCTGATATCTCATATAGTAAGCTATCGCTGATTTTCTCTTCTACTATAAATTCAGAATTGATATTATATTGAGGAGGAAGAGCTTTATATAGCTTAACAAGAAGGGCTGTTCCGTTTTTAGTTTCCTCTGTAGAAACATTTAGACCTACAGTTTTATTATTTTCTCCAAAGTTTACATCGAACTCTTGAAAGTAGGCGCTTTCTTCTAATTTTTTTATTAAGTCTGAAGCTCCTTTTATAACCTCTTCTTTTTTTAAATTTAAAGTAAGTGCTTTAATTTCCGTTCTATCACTAGATATTTCTGTAATAAAAAAGCTTCCTTTACTTTTAGAATCGGTAAAAAGGTTATTATTAAAGTTATATAGTATTCTTACATCTCCTGTTTCGTAACCAAAGTGCTTAATATCGTTAACAGGGTCTATAGTTATTATAGATGCTCCTGCTTTACCGGAAGACTGTGCATTTGCTTCAAAAGAATACCCTTTGAATTCCGGTACATACTCAAGCAGTGTATTATCTATTCCATAAATTCCAACTTCAATATTTGAAGAGGCTATTGGAAATAGATTCTCAACTTGAAAAGTACCAATAAGGGCATTCTCCTCCTTAGTAATCTTGGAAGATTGTGCTAAACTCTCTAGCTCTAGTTGTTCTATGTTATAGTTAAATTCAGCCACTATTATAAATCAGGTGTATTTGCTTCGATTAATTGTTCTTGATACGAAAGTATCTGTTCTTTTAATGTTGTTATTTCATCCAGAAGTGGCTGTATGTCTGTAGAGTCTTCTTCTAAGTTTACAAGTTCTGAGCTTTTCTTTATAAGGTATTCATGAGAGAGGTTATCTCCATTTGGGGCAATTTCATAAAATAAAGCACTGTAGTAGGAGAAGAACTCTTCTATTGTTACATCGGAAATTTCATCAACTATAGGCACAAACTGTTTAAAAGACCTATCGATTACTTTATCGAAGGTGTCTTTCTTATAAACTGTTTTTTTAATTTGAATATCTCTAGCCATTCTTAACTACTTTAAATACGTTGTTGTTGTCTATTACTACATCGCTTCCATCTAAAGTTGTTTTTATTAAGAGTTTATAATGTCTTTCAGGTTGTAATGTATCCATATAGACGTCAAAATAACTACTACTATTATCAGCGCTTATCTTTGTAAAGGTTGTATTAAAGTCAATTATCATTTCTTGACTATGGTAATCCTGAATTGCCCAATACGAAGCTTCCGGTAGTTTATAGTTTGTAAGGTATATAGACCCTGTTGAAAATGTTCTTGTTGGATATTTAGGTCTAGCAGAAATTCTAAATCTAGACTTATCTGAATCTACATATTCTGGTTTATGGTTTTTTATTTTAACTGTAGCAATATCTGTTGATAACTCTGTCAATGTACTTGAATATACTGTATCGTTCCATTGCATTTCTAAATAGGGTGGAAATACAGTATGTGTATCTGATCCGAAGTAAGATAGTTTTATACTTGAAGAAACATAGTCCTCATATGAATCATCTATTTTAAGTACGAATCCATTATTAGCTAATGAACCACTATAGAAACCTGTTATAGCAGGTGTTACATTTATATCTATGTCGTAGTCAGAGGTTGAATCAAATGACTGACTTGCTGCTGGTGATGCTAAATAATCTCCTCCTAGAACAGTCCATTGAGTTGTTAGTACATCCTTATGTTTCCATGTTACTCCACTTGTGTTAATGGGGTTATCTACTCTTTGTCCAAAGCCTGTTTCCCATGAAGAAGAGACGGGTAAAGCGTGTATATTAAAACTATCAGGTAGCTCTGTAGCGTTTGCTAATGAGAGGTGTAGTGATGCTGAATAGCTTCCAACCACTTTAGTATTAAGGGCGGATTGAATATCTAGTGTTCTGAACTGTATCAACCCTCTAGTGGTTCTACCTGTTAAAGTTAAGTCTGGGTATCCTCCTATTTCAAGTACAGGATCTTTACCGGCATTGCCGTATAGACCTGCTACGCTAGGTTCAGACCAGATAAAAGAGTCTTTTTCGGGATATATTCTAAATATTGCCATGTTATATAGTTGTTACTCTTCCTTCAATATCAATATCGGGATATTTTATTTCAAAGATACATGGATCATAAGACGGGTATACTACTCCTTCTTTTGTTGCACCGTTTACGTCGTAAGCAAATGCTGAGTATTTTCCTGTAGCTTTATTAGTTAACTTAACAGTCTTTACTGTCTGTACTCCTTTAATCCCATCAAGTACGGTAAATACGTTTGAGGTATTAACTGGTTGATTGATATCTCTTTTGCTAGAGGAGAAGTACACTTTAAGTGCTTCTGTACATTTCATTAATACTTCTCTAGAAGCATAGTTGGGTAGTGTTAGTACTTCAAACTGTACCCCTATATTAATTACAAATGCATCTTTAATGTCTATTGCATCTGTTATCATCATATATTCCGATAGATATTTCTTTAGGTTCTCTTTAAGTGACTTAGATGCTACTGTTAAGTGTCCGTTTTCATCATAAGCCAAAACATACATTGCGAGTGCTAATGGATTTTGATCTAATACACTTCTATTAGTATTAGCGTTGTACTCTCTTGTTACGTATACCTTTGCAAGTGAACCAAATTCAGGTGGCATAGATAGTGCTCTTACTTTATAATCTGCTGATGTAACTGTACGTTTCTGTTCTGCAAATGATTTTAAAGAGTTCTGTCTTAATTCTTCTATTGTATCACCATCCTTACCTCCAGATGCTGGTTTTTCATTATTGAACGTCAATGTACCAAGGAATGTACTATCTGTTACTGATGTTGTTATAATGCCTGAGGTTGTTATTGCACCTGCAGGAGCATTTGATGCTACTCCTCCTCCTTTTATATACCGGATAGTAAGGGTAGTATTAGAGGGTGCTAACCCATAGGTTCTTGTAAATAGGAAGTTAGACGGGTCATAAGCTATGTCTAACTTATCAACTGTCTGCTGATCTCCATACCTCTGAATAGTAGTTGGATCTGGTAAGAAATTTTCATCATCGGATGCTGTTACTCCTGCTCCAAACTGTATTTGCATTACCCCTTTAGAGGTAAACCTGGTTACAAATCTTCTAGGTACTTTTTTAAGTTCTAGTAAGCTTGGTACTAATGTAGTATCAGATGACTTATTTTCTGCTATATTGAATACTGTATCTTGACCTAAGAATGGAACTTCTGTCCAGAGATTTCCATCAGCATCTACTATGTCCAGTACCTTTATAATGTCAGAATCAGTGATGTTTAAGGTTAGGTACTTTTGTGCTGTTGTAATAGTTTCCGTAACTGTGTTAACTTCTCCTGATATTGCTTGTCCTGTTTTACTTAATAAGTATTCTGCAGGATTATTTGATTCATCTACAGAAGCTATCTGTATATTTGTAGGATCGTATGAACTAGAGAATTTAAAGTCTATAGAGTCCTGGAGTAAAAATGTTGTATTACCCTGTGCGGTTGAAATTATGCTTCCGTTTTCATGTACCTTACATGCTTGGTCCCAATCAGGTGAATAGTTACTTCCTGATAGAGCTTGTACTTTCTGTTCAATAGTCAACTCTGCTGAAGCTGCTGAAGAGGCTCTAGGTCTATACCCCATCATGTACGCTAAGCTATATAGGTTGGAGGGATTTTGTGCGTGTTGTAGAAAGGTTTCTTGAAGTTGAGTATCTTGATAGAAAGACAGAACGTCTCCTACATATGATGCCATTTCAATAAACATCATACCTGGGGCTGTTTCATTAAAGTCGTTATAAGAGTCTGGGAAATATGATTTCGCAAATTCGGTTAACTGTTCTTTAAAGTCCCCGAACTCTCTATTAACGTATTTTATGTCTCTTTGTTCAGCCATTATTGTTCGAAATTAATTACTACTTCGTCTTCAATATTAGTATCCTTTACTTTATATCTTAACGAAAATTGCACAGTATTTGTATCCGGAACTCCAATTGTGTGCATATCAACTGGTTCTACTCTAGGGAAATAAAAAGCAATATCTTCTCTTATTATTGTATCTATCTCTCTTACCTTATCTTCTGTTAATTGATCAAAAATAAGACTCTGTAACCCGTTTCCAAAATTGACGTTTAGGAATCTTTCACCTCTTGCGGTTAAGAAGTAATTAATTAAATTGGTTTTTATAGCATCTTTTGTTTGGTAATTAGAATTAAACACCGCTTTACCTGAGAAAGGAAGCTGTACTCCAACTGCTTTTCTAGGCTGTAAATCTATCGGGTCTATTTTCTGTACTTCGAATGCCATATTTTATTTTCCGTGTCTTGTTCTATCTTTCTTATTAGCTGCTTCTAAAATTGCTTTAGATTTAGCTAAGTCAAAGCCTGGGATAGCGTTTAAATCTAAGCCTGCTGATCCTCCTGTTGGGCTTGACATTTGAGCTGCTTGTTGAGATGCAAAGTTCGGTTTGTTTACTCCGCCTGATCCCATTACGTTTGCAGCATCTTCAGGGCTCATACTATTAGCTGTCATGTTTAACATTTCATCTAAAGTGGTATTACCTGATTTAACCTTTGGTTGCCATTGTTTCTTAACGTCCTTAACGGGGGTTGATGTAGCTGCTGTAGTTTCAGATACGTTACTAGGAGCACTTGCAATTTTAACTGCATCTGTTAGTATATCCTGTAACTCTGATTTTATGGCAGATCGTACTTCTTCACCGATAATTTGTCTAAGTTGATCTAGTTTCATATATATAAATAGTTTAGTTATGGAAGTTGATTGTCTATTCTGAATTTAATTTCCGCTAAAAGCACTTCCGGCTCAGAAGCGAAGGATTTTAACCCCTTTAGTACCACTACTCCCTCTTTATCTTTTGCTACTGCAAAGCGTCGGGGAGCTATAGGTGGTGAGTTTGGGTCTTCTTGTATTTCTAATAAGTATATTTCACCATTTGGTCCAGAGTGGTAGTAGTCTGCATTACTTAAACTATCTTTTTCTCCGAGTGTTTTAAAGGTGTTTATAAAGTCTTTTATTTCTTTCTTGGTATTATCATCTATATTACTATCTTGCAATCCTCGTAAACTGTTTAATAGAATTGAGTTTGCTTGACTTACAGAGTCCTCTAACTTTATCCAAGGACCTATTCCGGGTGGTCCGTTTTCTCTCTTACCGTTAGTGTCTGGGTTAGCACAGCCGGATCCATTATTAACCCATAATGTTTCTTTAAATAAAACAACATCTCCATTACAGTACTCCTGTCCTGCATGATCTGGTGCACCTACCCAGTTACCTCTTTTGTTCTTATCTGATATTGATTTATTAGCAGAAGAGTTTTTGTTTTGTCCTATATCTATATCGTCGTTTGATACTCCAGCTAGTAATCTTGGACCTAATGTAGAGAAAATTAGTTCATCATCATCTTCATTATAGAGCCCTAAATCAGCTAATTCTTTACCGTCTAAATTTCCTTTTGCCATTTGCTCCCTTAAAGCTATTTCTACCTCACATGATTTACATACTGCATCTGCTGATGCTAGATTTCTATCAAGTGACTTAAGGGCTCCCATTGGTACTTCTAATGCTGCTGTAATACCTTCAACTTGTTCAGAGATTTGAGATATAAACTCCTTTACTAGGTGCATTGTATCTGCGTACTTGGTTGTTACATTGACTGGTAGACCTATTATAAGACCCCCCGCTGGGCCTGGAGGTATACCTATACCTTGCGGTAATGGTATAGCTAATATTAACTTATACGCAGCTTTTAAACCACTTAATGGCCCTTTTAGTTTAGCTGGTATTGATTTAAATTTATTTATAGCGCTAGTAGCTTTCTTAAGTGTAGAGAGAGCTTGATTTAACTTCCCTCTTGTTCTAGTCATTTCATCTCTAGTAGGACAGCCTTTTCTATTTAGCTTATTAACTATATTAGTAGCAAGTTTTAATATACCGGCTAAAGCGGTGCCTTGGAGTTTACCTACAATTAAGGCAATTCCACCGGCTAGTTTCGACTCTGGTATATTAACGTATGGCATTATTCAACAAATGTTTTTTTAGAATGTAGGTTTTTTAGTAAACTTTTAAGTGCTGGTATTAAAGGTAGTACTGAGTTACCGGTTGCGATTAATTTAGCGACTGCTGCTGGTGGTGCTGGAGGTAGTGTTGCTAATCCTTTTACTACCGTTTCAAATTGGGATATAAAATCATCTAACCAGTCTGTGGATGTTTGCCCTAATAGTACAGGTTCTTTTTCTTTAAAAGCATCAGTTCCTAAATATATCTTCTTAGCGTCTAATCCTATATAATCTTCTCCATCTATTCCAACATGCTTTCCGTTTAAACCTATTCCT
>Ga0115000_10001695_pt1 | contig 19266 bp, 7 predicted proteins | sample ArcticOcean_MG_C_6_FD_89690 | JGI IMG/M metagenome (GOLD analysis project Ga0115000, IMG submission 89690) | Marine microbial communities from western Arctic Ocean - ArcticOcean_MG_CB8_128 | ecosystem: Environmental > Aquatic > Marine > Oceanic | place: Arctic Ocean: Canada Basin | collected... | reverse complement strand
TCAACCAAATTACTCTGTGACGGCGCGTCCGTACTGCTGCGCCTGGTCGGCGGGATCGTCAGCGGGCTGGGCGCATCCACATTGCCAAGAAAGACGGGCTGTTAGCGTAGCTGAAGCTTGAGGTTCCGGATGAGGTCAAGTTGGCGAAAGCGGAGGTGGAGTTGACACCGGCTTTTATGACTCAGTCAGAGGCCCTTACAAATGTCCGCCTTGACCAGGCGCTCGATGTAGTTCTCTGGCAAAGCGAAGCGGCATGGGAGTTTCAAGACCAACCAAACTGAAAACTATCAAACAATCCAAACCATTACTTGAATGCCCTGTTTTCCAAGAGGGAAATGCCGCCGCCGCGTTCCGCCAGCACAATATCGAGTCGCCCATCTTCGTTGAAATCGACCGAGACGGGACTTCTTTGCTCGCCCAGGAGGCGGATGCCACTCGACTCGGCCTCAAGAACCTTTGACAAGCCGCCTTTGCCCCCAAGAATGAGACTGCCCTGGCCAGAGTCGTACCTCGAGAATTTCTCAGGCACCCCGAAGAAGTTCTGTGCAAAAAAAAGATCCTTCATGTCGTCACCATTGAAATCCCCCGAACACACACCGAAAACTGGACTGGACTGGATTTCATCCGGCAGGACCTGGACCGAAAACGAGCCTCCCTCGTTCAGGAAAATGACCGAAGTCAAAAAATTGATTTCCCGGTGGTTGGACACCCGAAATTGGTCTCCCAGGATTTGCTCCATGTTCATGGAGGCATAGCGTCTGCTGGTCGGTATGCGATGAACCATCGTAGGGAAAACAGCGGTCGCAACGCTGTATTTCCGAGCTGGAAACCAGCCTCCCAACCCCTTGTCATAATGAAACTCAAGGGCGCCGACTGTCTCTCGGTCTTCGAGATCCAGATACGCGAGCCTGACCGGGAGCGGATATGTCGCATAAACTGTGTTGTTCCCAAAATTGCCCGCAACAATATCCTTCCTTCCATCACCATTAACATCTGCAAGGTGGGCGCATTGCCAGAGACCACTGTACTGGTTTAATCCCATCACTTTGGTGGAATCCTCAAAAACGCCGTCCCGGTTAAGAAACACCCTTATGGAACCCCACTCCTGTGCCACAACTAAATCCTCGGCTCCATCACCATCCATGTCACCGGAAGCTGCATCTGTTACCAGAGACAAATGACTGAAAAGTTCCAGTTGGCTCTCCAACAGAACAAATGTTCCGGAGCGATTCTCGAAAAGTGCCGACCTTGAGGAGATCGGATATCGACCCGGCAAACTTCCCCCTCCAACGAACAAGTCCGAATCTCCGTCAGAATCGTAATCCAGAAAAACAGCGGACCGCGGTTCACCCGTATATTTCAGTTCCTGCCCGGAGATCAATTTCTCTCCGGACCACTTGAGCAATCTTGGTGGACGGGTCAGCGCCAGTACATGTCCCTTCAGATCCGACCCACCCGCAACAAGGCCCGCGGAGGGCCAGGGATGGTGGGGACCTGGATTGAAACCACCATTGTCGTCGGCTAAAAAGACTGCGATCCCCTTTTCGCCTTCCGAAATCAGCAGGTCCAATCCAGATTCGCCATCGATATCCATAGCCAAGACACTTGGATCCATCCGGCGCACATCAAAAGGAAGCCCGGGTTGAAGTTGTTCAGTGATGGGAATCGACCATTTTCTGTCGTGCTCAACCCTGGTCTGACGAAAGATTCCAGCCTTTGAAACCGGCCGAACCACTGGAGCAACCGTAGGCGGCCCGTGCGGGTGACTTATCAAGTATCTGTATCCAGACTCCAACTGCTTCAGTGTGCTAACCTGACCACTTCGCCAGCGGACCGTCACCCTGTGCGTTGAGTTCCCCTTTGCAGCAAATACCCTTATCGCCTGGTCACTCGACATGTATCTGCCCCCTGAAATCATCTCCTGCGACTGAGCGACTTCATGACCCTCAACAATCAATCTAGCCCCCGTGCCGGATGTGTTCCCGCCATGCCCTTTCAGCTGGATGGCCAGCCTTGGGCTGGGACAATCGTTGCGATAGATGGAAACAGCAGCGTTGATGTTGTTTACCACCAGGTCCAGATCGCCGTCGTTGTCCAGGTCGCCGCAGGCCATGCCATAACCGCCAGTCATTGAATCAAAACCCCACTCCCGTCCCATCCCGACAAACGACTTCCCTTTCAGATTGCGAAATGCCTGATTGGGGGTATCGAGCTTGGGGTATAGAAGAACACTCTTTCTGCGCTGCAAAGGGTTCAGATTCAACCTCCCCAACCTGGTCTGCATATCCCAGTCGTCCGTATCATACTGAAAACCGTTGGTCACCAGGAGGTCCTCAAATCCATCAAGGTCAACATCCAGAAAAACGCTGCTCCAGGACCAATCGCTGGCAGCCAATCCCATCATGTAGGCCACTTCACTGAAAGTCATGTCGCCTCTTCCCAGGTAAAGCATGTTCCTCCCGCTCTGGGGTCTAGCGTCAGGATTCCTGTTTGCAATGTATTCCTCCTTTGGGAAGGAATTCTTGTCCTGAGTAATCTTCATTACTCTGCCTGTGGCCAGCATTTCCACAACAACCAGATCGTCCACCGAGTCCCGGTTAACGTCGGCAAAATCAAGCCCCATTGAGTTGTAACTAAGATGCCGGATTTGGTGGGATGAATAGGTCTGAAACAACCCTCGGCCATCATTAACGAAAAACCTGTCGGGATGGCCGTCATTTGCCACGACAATCTCGGGAGCCATGTCCCCATTTAAATCCCTTAAGGCGACACATAATCCCTGGTCGCGATATGGAAAATCCCCGTCAATATCCCCAACCACCAGCGATCCCCATTTCTTGACCTGAAATTTCCCGTTGCCGTCGTTGATCAGAATATCATCCTGTTCACCAAACTCGTGCAACTCACCATCGATGATCTTGATCTTGTTGGCATATCGCCCCGTGACAATATCGCGCCCGTTGATTTTATTAACAGTGATGCTGCCACCATCCTTCAGAATGGACTTGAAACCATAATTTGAAATGTACAGGTCCGGGTCGGAATCACCATCAATATCGCCAATGGCAAAACTGGTACTGCCGCTGGTCCGCGGATTGTTGCCCTCCAAAATCCGGGGCTCATTGAACCCGCCTTGACCGTTGTTGATGAAAACCCTGTTTGGCGAACCCATCGCCAACACCAACAGGTCCAGCCAGCCGTCGCCGTTCAGGTCTGCAAATCCCGCACCTGTCGAGTACACTCCCTGACAGGCAACGTGCGAACTGGTTGCATCACTGAATCTCCAGCCACCCAGGTTTCGGTACAGGCGGTTGCTCCCGGACAGTGAACATAGATAGATGTCACAATGTCCGTCCTGGTCAAAGTCGCCCAGTGCAACACCTGACCCGTTCAACAGGTTTTGATTATTCAACCATGCAGCCTGATCAAGCTTATTCTCAAAATTGACCTGATGGTTCCGGCTATCCAGAAGTGTAAAGCCCGGACCACCGTTCCCGGCTGCAGTCAGCCTGATTTTTTTAATGGCAAGCCCGCCCTCATCGTCGGCACCCAGGTCTTCCACTGGAAACAGGAAGCCGAAAATGAATAGCACCAGGTAAACATTGTTTCTTAACTTCACTTCTACTAATCGGGTTATCACTACCAGGCATTGCCTTGGGTCATTGGAGGCATCTATCGCGTGGTCGGCATTATAGACCAACAAGCCGGATTTGTCTAAACCCACAAACCGAGACTGCATTCTTTTTCCCTTCATGGCCAACGCACAAAAAAGAGGCCGGGCACTTGGCCCGGCCTCTGGTGTGAATTCTCTTCTTTGGTTAACTCACCAAATTAATCAACAGCCCGTCCGTACTGTTGCGCCTGATCCGCAGGTATCGTCAGCGGGCTAGCCCCATCAACATTCTCCCATGGACCATTCACCGTCGGCGCAGACTGCAGCTTGCCCTCAAACGTTATTGTCACCGTTCCGTCACCATTGCTCACGACACTTAATGCCGGCGCATCGACGCCACCGCCTCCGACGGAGGCGGCCAAGTCCGCTATCTCCGCTCCACTAAGGGCTGAATTATAAGCCGCCCACTTGTGCATTACGCTTCCCTCGCCCATCGGGTCAGTGTTCGCCTCGATCCTTGCGCCCATTACCTTCGCCTCGCCTGCAAGTTCGAAGTTACCATCCAACACTCCCACATGGTCACCATCAACATAAAGACGGGTTTCCCCTGCGGCCGTGTCGTTCACTAACACGACATGCACGTCACGATCGAACACAGATGCGGCGCTCTTGCCCTCAACCGCCGTGAACACGTTGTCGGCAACTCCGAATACTGTTGTACCGAAGAGACCCTGTTCATTCCATTGATCCAACTTGAAGGCAAAAGCATTATTACCTGCTATCGCCGTCGATGCTCCTGCCTTGCTTGCATTGAAGAAGAACTCGTAACTGGCATCTCCTGACAAATCACCGAAATCAACAACCGTCGGCTCCGTCAACGCACCTGGAACATCGACCACTCTACCCAGCAACTCGATCTCAGCAATCTGCATACAGCAGGTGCTCGGTCCAGTTGTTGTCGGGAAGATCAACTCATAGGTCGTGTAGGACGCATCATTTGCGAAGAATACCTCCTGGCGCTCGAAACGATCATTAAACGCGGGAACATCTCCCGAGGCTATCTCGGTAAAGGTTGCCCCTCCGTCATTGGATCCCGACAACACAAAGGTCGCAGGATCACGATCCGCCGCGTCATTGGCCGATGTCAGTCCCAAACCGCTCACCACTCCACCACTGGTCGTGATGGTCAAACCAGATGGGTTGTCGTTTGCACCATCAAAGTTCAGGTACTTCGTTGACGAGTCGTTATCGATCGCAAGTCCGGCAGGCTCACCAGCCGGGTGATTATCCGAGGTCGGCACAACCGCGTCACCAGCAGCGCTGATGTCAACCAGGTCGGCATCACCACCGCCATCACCCACATCAAGAACGATCCTGAAGTTGTCGATGAACTGGTTGGCATTGGCACCGCCCGTCCGGCCACCAAAGGCGATCCGTGCGTTTTCGATGGGCGCAAAGTCCGCGATATTGACCGAGTCATGAATCAATTCGTCGTTGTAGAGAAGAGTAAGGTCTCCGCCTGTGGTCAGTTCAATATGAACCGGCCACCAACCATCGGTATCCAACGTGGAGTCTGCCTGTGTTCCCATCGCAACAGCAGCAATTTGCACATCGCCAAATTCGATTTCTATAGAGGGGCCACCGTCGCCATTATCCCAATTGTCGAAGTTGACTCTCAGTCCCAAACCTCGACCAGCCTCTGAGAATGCCTCAAACGGCACAAGGTCATCAGAGATAGACATGCTCATACCGTCGGCCTGTATATCCGTTCCACCATCAATCAAAATGTCGAAATCTATGATGAAACTCGAGACTGTTCCGATTTCCGGACTGAGCCACCCGCTTAATTGACTATTTTCAGCTCGCGTTATAACCAAAGCCCCGCTGTCATCAACTCCTTCATCCTCGCTATGCCCAGCATTCCCGGCAACCTCGGATCCTTCCGGTAATCCATCGTTGAAATCCCAAATGGTACCTGGCTCAGCCGTTTTCCGAATGATCATGCCACTAACACCACCGGTGTTGTCTTCCAGGTGTTTGTACCAGAGAGGTTCACCCGCAATCACATTCACCTCGACTGTGGCGCTGCCTTGGGCAAAGTTACCTGTGTTTTCTTCCTCAGGTTCTTCCCCTACCCAGATCTTGGCAACCTGATTTCCATCCGTCGTGCGGCCTTCGAAAACCGTGACGTTGTAGAGCCCTGCTGAAAGACCATCAATTCGCATTCGTGCTGTAGTGCCTGCAGTGTCGGTAATCTTGAAGAAGTAGTCGTTTCGCGCCTCCTGGGGCACAACTACCCCATCGTGTTCGGCGTCCTCGCCTGGCTGCGCAGGATTGTTCGGGTTAAATCCATCGTCGAGCGCAGTGATCGTGACACCGTCCCCCAAATCCGCCGCTTCATCCATGACGAGGTTGTCAAAAGAGATCCACGGATCTGGTGACGCGCCGGCTGAACTAGCGGCCGTGCCGCCGAAGTCGATGAGAAAACTTGTTAGTGTTGTTGCTGGTTTAACCACTTTCACTTCAAAACTCCATTCGGCGGAGCGCACAGTTCCGTTGGATTCCTTAAAAGATACGATGGCAGTATTGACCTCTCCCGCCAAATTGCCATCTGGAGTATGAGCAATCGTCACAACGTCACCACTCCTGGACACATCCACAGCGACATCCTTCCCATTCACGCTCATCTTCACTGAAGACTGATCCACACTCGTGGCTGAACCATTCTCAATCACGACTTCAATCGATGAAGCGGGCTCTACCCTTTTCTGCCCAGAAGCCGGCGTGATCGAGACTACAGCTGCTCGACCTGTGGTTGCATCCCTTTCTGTTATTTGTTCATCAAAAGTCGCGCCTTTCGGGATAAAAGCCTTGATCGCTCCTTCCACGTCAGGATCGTTGATGAGGACCTTCTCTCCATCGACTAGAGAGAAAATCTCAATATTGGCTCCACCTCCGCCCTCGAACCAAAGTACGCGGAACGGATAGAGACCAGCTTTTGTAACTACAATATCAAAAACGCTATCTGAAGCACCTCGACCTCCATCGAAAACCCCTATTTCCTGGGACAAAATATCGTTGTAGTTTACACCTATTGTTGCCCTAAAACCATCGTCAGAGTTCACGCCTAAAGTATAGGCCCCTTCATCCAATTGCAGTAATGCAAGGTACTCGCCCGCAATGCCATCTGTGGAATCATACCAACCAGGTATCCCGGGGATATACTCATCCTCGTATCCGTTGTTGGTGCTGAAGTTGCCCACTGGTGCCGGAGCATCCTGACTCTGGTTTACCCACTCAACCCACACCGGATAGTAGGACCAACCCTCCTCTGCATCTAAATCAGCCTCGTTCAACCACGGCTCCTCAATGTCCGGGTCAATGAACTCTCCATTAAGCTGCTTCTCAGCATTGGCTACGTTGTTGTTATGCAAGCTGTCTTTTCCTGTTTGCTCAATGGAAATCTGGGTGATATTGGCAATAAACCCGGACTCACCCTTAACCGAATCAGATACAACCGAATCCGCATTTAAGATTATATAATTCGGGACCGTAAAGGACAGTGTCTTGACGTGGACAGTTCCCTTTTCATCGGTGTATGTCAGTTGAATGGTATGGCCACTCCCTGACGCAAGTGGAGCATCTGTAGAATACGCAATAGTTGTCTCTCCATCGCTCTTCGACTTGTTTACCGCCACATCCGCTCCATCAAACTTGGCCGAAGCACTATCAAGATCAAGACCGTTGCCTTCCGCATCTACCAAGGAAACCGAAAACCCATTCGCAGCTCCTTGAAAAGAACTAATAATCGGCCCAGATGGCTTGAACACTTTGACATAAAAGTCATCCACCCAATGTGCCGCGTTTGCTCCACCGGTGCGCCCGGCAAACAGCCACTGTGGCGCTGTCAACGCCGGCCAACCGCTCGGCAACTCTTCATTGATCATCTCGTACCCCTTGTAGTTGATTGTGATCCGACCACCGAACACCTTAAGACTGAAGTCAACCCACTCTCCGTGCGTCCACATGAACACAAACTCTCCCGTCTCAGGGTCCTTGAATTTCTCCTCATCCTTGGCAGCTGTCACACCATCAAACTTCTGGCGAACAAACAAACCTCCGCTCCATCCCTCCTGATCTCCATCGCCCACTTCTCCTTCAACACCATTCCACACGTCAATGGCAGGAGCCTCTCCCGCACCACTGTCCCATGTGTCAAAACAGATTCGAATACCGTTCCCGGTTCCTTCCTCTGGCAATCCAATCGTATCCGGCAAGTCGTTTCCAATGCTTAGACTCCATCCATCTGCAGGACGGTGAGCAGGACTCAAGTCATCTTCATCCCCACAACAGGTACTGTCGGAAATGTACAAGCGGAAACCCACCTCAAATTCCTTGAAGGTTCTGCCGTCGGTAATATCTTGGATCTTCATCGCCCCATTCTGGCTATTTACCGCGTCGGTCACGTGCAAAAACTCATTTGGCTCATCCGCTTCATCCAACTCATCAGGACCAATCGTTGCCGTACCAAAGAGCTCTGCAGTCTCCGGAATTTCTCCGTCGGAGAAGTCCGTCTCAAACGAGGCCAGAACCTCCGCTGCCGTCAAGGTCACCAGTGCTGCATCCTGGGCGGTCTTGCCAAACACGATCATATGCGGCCCCCAACCACTCCAGCCTTTCTGGCCGGGTGTGTCCTTGTCACCGTCGTTCACACAGACGCCAAACCCAAACTGCTGACCCACTTCAAACTTCGTAAAACCAAATGAATCCGGTGTGAATAACGCCTCGTAGGTGGTCGTCTTTTTGGCGTCATCACGAACCATAGCCACGCTGTAGTTGCCCGGCCCTTTTTCCTTGTCTGCAATGATCCCCGCATCCCCGTTCTTGTAGACCTTGCCGCTCTCGTAGCCGTCCTTGATGCAGTAGTTGTACAAATGAGTCACGGTGCTACGGTCCGAATCGGTTAACCCCATCTGAACACCGTCCCCATTCCAAGCATTGCTGGCCGCATGCTCGTGCTCATCATCGGTAACAACGATCCCGAGATAGAGACCATTCTGGTCCCAAGCCACGGCGGTTAAGGTCGTGTGGTCATCAGGACCACTCCATGTACCACCGGCAAATTCAGCAAATGTGGAATAGGTGACATCACCTATGGTCGAGTTACCCTTGCCTGCCTCGCGCCCATCACTGGCCTCAAAGCGAGGTTGAATAAACGCAACCCCAGCCCAATCAGAGAGGTCACCATCGACTTCAATGGATTTCCTGTCCGCATTGTACCTTTCGTAACGGGGTTCAACTCCGTTCTGTGCCTGAGTTGTGTTGCAAAACAACAATGTGATCGCACCAACAACGACTGCAATAATTCGTGATTTCATAATTATTTTTGGTTCTTAACCCTATGGGCACAAGAGATTTCGACAAAACAATCTTATAGTCAAGCTGGTTATAGTTTGAAATTAAATACAGAAGCAAAAGGGCACTCTGGTTCCCGAGATTTAAGAAATTTAGAAGCGAATGAACGAAACTAAAGCTTATAGGAGGTGATGGTTCTCACATTTTTCAATTTGCCCGGCCCGGTAACCTATAAAACACAATGTCCAGGTTGATCCATGCCTGCTCGGCCTCGATCTTGAGAGCCTAAGAAAAACAGCCATTTAAGGCACCTCATAGTAATTTTTGTCTGATTCCACGGGAATAGACTTTATTATTCCATTCGACCACTCAATTTGAACTGATTGAGGTCGCTGGACAAAGCCCAGCACCTGCTCAGGAGCACACTGGGCCATCACTCCATCGCCCGAATGGAACCAACGGCGGGGCGACATGGAGCCATCCGGGTAAATCAGGCGAACCCGAGCGCCCAGGCGCCGGGCCAAGGAATTGTTTGCTGAAAATCCGACCCGAATCCCCGGCTTCCCGGCCTGCCCAAGATAGACCTGAGTTTCGCCAAACGTCTGCGTTGCGACGATATCGGTTCGGCCGTCGTGATTGAAATCGACCACCGAAGCGTTTCGGCTGTCACCCAGGATGGCCAAACCGCTAACACCGGCCCGCACCGGCTCGAAACGGCCATCGCCTTGTCCTAGCAGGATCAACCCGGCACTCGAATCCAGCCGCCCCCAGTCCGGCCGAAGAGAATATAGATTTTGGCTCAGCAACAAATCCTCGCGACCATCATTGTCGAAGTCAGCCACATTGATGCCGGACGTCGGACTGAACTGCGCCGGATACGGCAATGCCCGGCGCTCGAATTTCCCACCACGGTTCAGGAACACCGACGTCTCAAAACAGTTCAGCCGAGTACTCCTCAGTCCATCGAATGAATCCAACACCTTCGCCAAGTCGATGTCTGAAAACTGGCGGTACATTGCCGGCAATCTCGCACGGTCGACAACGTTGGCGTACAGGTCCATGTCATCAACCGGCAAATGCACGCTCCCACGCTTGATGGCGTACAGTGACAATCGCGATTTTCCGCCTCTTCCCAAGTGGACAAGACCGTCGGGGTAGAGTTCCATCGGGCTGTTGCGCCCGAGATTACCTGCGGCAAAATCGACAAGACCATCGTTGTCAAAATCCCCCACAGCCAGACCCTGCCAAAAGCCAACAAACTCGAGCATCCCAAACGCCTCACTGACGTCAACGAAACGGTCACCGCGATTGTGATACAGTCCTATAGCCCCCAAGTCACGTGACACCAGCAGATCAGCGTCGCCATCTTCATCCATGTCAACCAACACCGCACTGGTCACCTGGCCAAGCGCATCGAGCGATTGCTCCCAATTGACTGCACGCCGAAACGATCCCGATTGATTCAAAAAAACTATCGCCCGACTTTCGGCCGGATGATCGTTCAGGGTATTCTGCGTAATATAAATCACATCTGCAGTTCCATCGCCATCCATGTCACCACGCAACATCAGCGCCGCCGGTTGAGTCAACGACTCGATCGCCGGAATTATTTTGTTGAGTGCCCCGACAAAATTCGGTTTGCCCTCAACAACCGAAAAGCCATCCAGCCATCCAGCATTGCCCATCAACCCGGACGGATCATTGTACCGTGAAGCGACCGGGCTAAAATTGCCGCCGTCCAAATTAAGAAACACCTGAACCCCTGTGCTGCGAGCCAATTGGAAGCCGAAATCGAGTCGTCCATCGTTGTCAAAGTCGCGGCAAAGCATCGCCGTGGAAGCTGTACTTAAACGATTGAAGAGAAGCGGGTTATCGTCGAAATCCTTAGCCAGGTTCGGAAAGTGTCGAAACGAAATGGCATCAGGGAGTTCACGGAACATCAGCGTTGTTTTAGTGGCTTCCCGCTTGACCAAACGCCGGGCCAGGTTTGGTTTGATCATGGTGTAAATCGAGTTAACGCCGGGCCGCTCGATGTGCGTGGGTTCCGTTCCGTCACGCCACTCCACGACCAGCCTCTCCGACTGGCCAGCAACCCCCGCCGCAAATACAACTTCGCCGCTGTCGCTGCTGAGGTAGCCGCCACCGGAAACAATCTCCCGCGTTGTTGTTCCTCCCGGCCCCACCAATCGAACCTTGCTGCCGACGCCACCCTGCAAGCGAACCTGAATGCGAGGCTCCTGCGAAGTGTTACGATAGAGCGAGGGCGACTCGTTAAGGTTGTTGGTCACGAGATCGAGATCGCCATCGTTATCGAAGTCCGCTACCCCAAGACCATACGTAATTCCATCGTGAGCAAACCCGAATTCCTCGCCAACATCCGTAAAGCGTAACCTGCCCTCGTTACGGAACAGCATATTCGGCGATTTGTAGCTCGGTTGAAGCTTCTTCATCTCGTACAGGGCGCGGGCGTCCTTACTAGCCGACTTTTGCGCAGACTTGAGCTGCAGGCTCGCGTCCATGTCCATCGTGTCGAACGCAAATCCGTTGGTTACCAGCATGTCGTCGTCGCCGTCGAGATCGGCATCAAGAAAGCGGACGTTCCACGACCAGGCCGTCGCAGCCACGCCAGAGTAAAACGCGGTGTCAAACCACTGCTGCCCACCCTGGGAAATCATCAACACATTGCGGTTGAAGCGCGGCACGTAGGTCCAGTCGAGCAACCGGCTCGGGCGTTCGATCTCTTTTTCGAGTTGCACAAGACGTCGTGCTCGATTGGGGTCGAGCATGTCCAGAAGCATAAAGTCCGTCACGCCATCGCCGTTAAGGTCTGTGAAATCCACGCCCATCGACGAACGGCTCGTGTGCCGGATATTGCGATACGTCGCCAACTCGAACGTGCCATTGCCTTGATTAATCCAAAACCGGTCCGGGCTGGCAAAATCATTGCAAACGTAAAGGTCCGGAAGCAGGTCATTGTTCACGTCGCGAAACGTGGCAGCCAAGCCCCATTCGCGAAATGAAGCCAGCGCACGCGATTCCCCGTTGACGATAAACATCGGCTCCGCGGATACGTCTCGAAACGTGCCATCGGCGTTGTTGAGATAAAGTCGGTCAGCCTCCGGCAACTCACGTACCCGGCCGATGTCCGAGACCGTGAAGCGGCCCTTCCATTTCGGCTTGAGCGCCGACTCGCCGTTGATCCGTGTGACAACCCATTGTTCTCCTCTCCTGGAGTACTCAAATCGCGTGGTCGGATCGGCGAGGTGCATCCGGTCGATGTAATGGGCCACGTACAAATCGAGATCACCATCGCCATCTATGTCCGCCAAAGCCAACGAACTGGTGGTGCCGGCCGAGTCGAGGCCCGATATTCCGCTCAACTGAAAGCCGCCGCTGCCATCATTGAGGAACAACCGCGTGCCGGACTGAATGCCGTTAACGAGCAAATCTTTATCGCCGTCGTTATCCACGTCGGCAAGAGCCGAACCGGTACTCATTTTATCCTCGTCGGCAACACCGGCCGTTTGGGTTGCGAGACGAAAACCAAAGTTGCCCTGATTCAGATACAGAGCGTTGCCCCCCTGAATATTGCAGAGGTAAATGTCGGCCAGATCATCTCCGTTGACGTCTCCAACAGCCACACCGGCGCCGTTGTGAGCGACCATATTTTTGTAAAACTCCAACCCGGCAAAGCGGTTGACAAACTCAATCCCGCTCGCTGCCGGGGGGATCAACTCAAAGCGCTTGGCTCCTGCAGCCGAAGGCTTCACTACCGTACGCTTGGCCAATGGACTGCCGCCCGGTTGAGCGACAGACATACCGCACAATGCTATCAAGAGAACAATGCCAACCGCGCCTGGCGAAATGCAGCGACCGGAAGTGCTGATTTGTGTCGAGTCAGTCACCTGTGCCGGTTATCCATGACAAACTGAGCAATTAAACTCCACTTAATTCCGGCGATCAGCGACCGATCGCTTTTCACCAAGGAAGGATTAAAACCACTTTTTGTATCCAGCAACTGACGCACCCGACCGGTCTCGTTAACTGGGTTGTTAACACCCTGCTTCAGGCATTTTCAGGATAAACCCGCAGCCTGGCCAAGCGCTTGGCCAAGTAGGGCTAATCTTCCTTAAAATCGTTGTGGAACTCGCGGCCTTCTCGGGTCTCGACGACGTAGCCGGTGCGGATGACAAAGTCGCCGAAGCGCTCACCGTCAGTGCGCTCGTTGGCGTAACGTTCGAGGATAGGCCGCAGGATGCCGACGATCTCCTCCTGCTTGGCCGACACTTTGTACAACTTGTTCAGGCGATCGCCGACGAAGCCACCGCCGAGGTAGATGTTGTACTTGCCGGGCGAACGGCCGACGAACGCGATCTCAGCGATGTAAGGCCGGGCGCAGCCGTTCGGGCAGCCGGTCATGCGGATCGTGATCGCGTCGTCCTTCAGGCCAAGCTCGCCGAGCACGGCGTCCAGTTCGGTCAACAAGTCCGGCAAATAGCGCTGGGCCTCGGCCAAGGCCAAGCCGCACGTCGGCAGCGCGACACATGCCATCGAGTTGAGCCGCAGGCCGGTTTGGTCGTAGCAGTGGGTCAGTTTGTACTGATCGAGCAGCGACTCAATCCCGGCGCGCTTGGCCGGCGATACGTTGGCGATGATCAAGTTTTGATTCGCGGTCAGGCGGAAGTCGCCATCATGCACCTGCGCGATCTCGCGCAGGCCGGTCCGCATCGGGGATTCGTCAGTGTCGGCGACGCGACCGTTTTGGATAAACAACGTCAGGTGGCTGTTGCCGTTCTCGTCGTCGATCCAGCCGTAGCGGTCGCCGTTGTGGTCAAACGCAAACGGCCGCGCCTGGCCAAGCGCGTAGCCAAGCCGGTTTTCGACTTCGCCTCGAAACCAGTCCAAGCCGCGATCCTCGATTGTGTACTTGAGTCGCGCGTGTCTGCGGTCAACGCGGTCGCCGAAGTCGCGCTGCGTTGTGACGATTTTCTCGGCAACATCGGTCACTTGCCCCGGCGTGCAAAAGCCGAGCACATCGGCTAGGCGCGGGAAGGTTGTTTCCTTGCCGTGGCTCATCCCCATGCCGCCACCGGCGGTGACTGTGTAACCGACGATTTGGTCGTCCTCTATGATAGCGATGAAGCCGAGGTCGTGCGCGAACACATCGACGTCGTTGCTCGGCGGGACGGCGATGACAATCTTGAATTTGCGAGGCAAGTAAGTCTTTCCGTAGATCGGCTCGGCTTCCGACCCAGGACTTGGCGTCACATTTTCCTTCTCACCGTTTTCGTCAGTCAGCCAAATCTCGTGGTACGCCTGTGTCGCCGGGGTGAGGTGGGCGCTGATCGCCTTGGCCATCTCCAGCGCCTCGGCGTGCAACTTGGATTGGTACGGGTTCGGGTTGCACATCACATTGCGGTTCACGTCGCCGCACGCCGCGATCGTGTCCATCAACGAGTCGTTAATTTCCCGGATGGTCTTCTTGAGATTCTTTTTGATGATGCCATGTAATTGGAACGCCTGGCGCGTGGTGAGCTTGAGCACGCCGTTGGCGTAGTCGGTGCAGAAACGATCCATGTCCAGCCACTGCTGCGGCGAGCAAACTCCTCCTGGCACGCGCACGCGCGCCATAAACGCAAAGGCCCGTTCCTGCTTGGCCTTGCGCCGCTCACCCCGCAGATCGCGATCGTCCTGCTGATAGATGCCGTGGAACTTAGTCAATTGAGTGTCGTCCGCAGCTATCGCGCCAGTGGAGTCATCCCGCAATCCGACGGCGATGGTGCCCCGGAGAAGATTACTATCGGCCTTGATAGTTTCGTTCTTGGCCAGCTTTGGCTCGTCGGCGGGTTTGTTTGGGTCGGTCATTTAAGTTTCACATCGCGGATTGGCGAACGGCCAAGCTAGCACAAAAGTAGCTGCGAACTCAATCAGCGCTTGGCCAAGCAGAGTGTAAAACCGGTAAAAAAAACAACTTGATCCTTTGGGAAAACGGACATATCATCATATCTTGATTTGTTGATATCAAACGGGTCACTTGCGACTGAAATCACATTTTTATGGGCAAAAACTACATTTTCTCGTCCGAGTCGGTTGGCGAAGGCCATCCAGACAAAGTATCCGACACTATTTCCGACGCTGTGCTCGACGCCTGCCTCGCGCAGGATCGCCGCAGCCGGGTCGCCTGCGAGACATTTGTCAAAAGCAACGTCGTCTGCGTCGGCGGTGAAATTACGACCAAGGCCAAGTTCGACGTCGAGCAGGTCGTGCGCGATGCCATCCGCGGGATCGGCTACGTGAACGACGATGATATGTTTCACGCCGACAGCGTGTTCATCAACAATTACCTGACCGCGCAGAGTCCGGACATTTCGCAGGGCGTCGATGCCAAAGCCGCGTCCGGCAAAGCCACCGCCGAGCAAGGCGCGGGTGACCAAGGGCTGATGTTCGGCTTCGCCTGCGACGAGACGCCGGAACTGATGCCCGCGCCGATCATGTACGCGCACAAACTCGGCCGGCAACTGACCAAGCTGCGCAAGGCGGGTAAGGCCAATTGGCTCCGCCCCGACGCCAAGAGTCAGGTCTCCGTGCAGTACATCAACGACAAGCCGGTGAAGATCACCAACGTGGTCATCTCCACCCAGCACGCCGCCGCCGCCTCGAACAAGACGATCCGCGACTTCATCACAAAGCAGGTCATCCAAAAAGTGTTGCCAAAAAAAATGCTGTCCAGAGATACGCAGATTCTCATCAACCCAACCGGCCGCTTTGTCGTTGGCGGACCGGCGGGCGACAGTGGCCTGACCGGGCGCAAGATCATCGTCGACACCTACGGCGGCATGGGCCGGCACGGCGGCGGCGCATTCAGCGGCAAGGACCCTAGTAAGGTGGACCGCAGCGCCGCCTACATGGGCCGTTACGTCGCTAAGAACATCGTGGCTGCCGGCTTGGCCGAGCGCTGCGAAATCCAGTTCGCCTACGCCATCGGCTATCCGGACCCGGTCTCCGTCTGCGTCGACACCTTCGGCACCGGCCTCGTGGACGACGGAAAAATCGCGGCAGCCGTCGAAAAAGTTTTCAGCTTCAAGCCAGCCAACATCGTCCGGCAACTCAAGCTGCTGCGCCCGATTTATTCGATGACAACCAACTACGGCCACTTCGGCAAGGTTGACGACTTGGACACAATCACTTGGGAGAAAACGGACAAGGTGGCGGCGCTCAAACGGGCTATCAAATAAGATTTTTTAGTATGACTACCACAATAATAGAACCAACCACGGACTACATTGTCCGGAACATTGAATTGGCCGATTTCGGCCGCAAGGAAATTGGTATCGCCGAAAAGGAAATGCCCGGCTTAATGGCCACGCGAAAAAAGTACGGCCCAGAAAAACCGCTCGACGGCGTAAAGATCATGGGCTCACTGCACATGACCATCCAGACTGCCGTTCTCATCGAGACGCTCGTTGACTTGGGTGCCGATGTGCGTTGGTGCTCGTGCAACATTTTCTCCACGCAGGATCACGCGGCGGCGGCCATTGCGGCGACTGGCGTGCCGGTATTTGCGTGGAAAGGCGAAACGCTCGAGGAATATTGGGACTGCACAATCAAGGCGCTCATCTGGCCAGACGGCTCCGGGCCGGATCAAATTGTTGACGATGGCGGTGACGCGACGCTGCTCATTCACAAGGGCGTCGAGTTGGAGAACGGTAGCGACTGGGTGAACAGCGAGTCCGGCAGCGAGGAAGAGCAAGTCATCAAAAACCTTCTCAAACGTGTCCAGTCTGAGGGTAATGTTAATTGGGCCAATGTGGCCGACGCCATGGTGGGTGTGTCCGAGGAGACCACCACCGGCGTGCACCGGCTTGTGCAGATGGAGGAGCGCGGCGAGTTGCTTTTTCAGGCGATTAACGTGAACGACTCGGTGACCAAGGCGAAGTTTGACAACGTGTACGGCTGCCGCCACTCGCTCGTCGATGGGATCAAGCGAGCGCTTGACGTGCTTATCTCCGGCAAGGTCGCGATGATTTGCGGCTACGGCGACGTCGGTAAAGGCTCCGCAGAATCGCTCGCCAACGAGCGCGCCCGCGTCATGGTTTCCGAGGTCGACCCGATCTGTGCTCTGCAAGCCTGCATGACCGGTTACCAGGTCACCACCGTTGAGGATGCTCTGCCCGAGGCGGATATTTTCGTCACCACCACCGGCAACAAGGACATCATCACCGCCGACCAGATGAGCCGGATGAAGGACCAGGCGATCGTCTGCAATATCGGCCACTTCGACAACGAAATCCAGGTCGCGCAACTCGAGGCGATGGACGGCGTCACCCGCGAAGTCATCAAGGACGACTCCATCCCCGGCGGCCCTGTGACCCGCTTCATCTTCCCGGACGGCCGCGCGATTTATCTGCTCGCCGAGGGGCGGCTGATCAACCTCGGCTGCGCCACCGGCCACCCGAGTTTCGTGATGTCCAACAGCTTCACCAACCAGACGATCGCGCAGATCGACATCCGGGAAAATCAGGATAGGAAGGTGGGAGTGTATCGTTTGGATAAAAAACTGGACGAGGAAGTGGCGCGACTGCACCTGGACAAACTCGGCGCCAAGCTCACCACCCTATCGCAGGAACAGGCCGACTACATCGGCGTGCCGGTGGACGGCCCGTACAAGCCGGAACATTACCGCTACTAAACCAAGCTCAGCACCGGTTAAACTCAGAGGGCGCAGAGGTTTTTAGGGGAGGAGAATCCGTAAATTTCCAGTTTGACAAGCGATTGGCTTGTTGCTTTTCCCGAAAAACATTGGCGTTCATTCGCGGTTCTTTTCGAGAATGCGTTGGGCGGCTTCGCGGACGGATTGGGCCAGTTCTGCGGGCTTGATGACTTCAGCATTCCCGCACCAAGTCATCACCCAGCGCTGCACCTCGCTCAGACTGTCGAGGCGCATCGTCAACTCCACGCCACCGTCCTTCAAGTTTCGCTGCCTCTGCGTCGGGTGCCAGCGTTTCTCGCGGATGTAATCCGCGACGAGTTCGTTGAAGCGAATCACGATCTCCTGTTCCTTGTCACCGGTGACGATGGCGAAGCTGCCGCGCAGCCGTTTCTCGAGCGAAAACTTTTTCGGCGGCTTGAACGTCTTGCCGGTCGGCTTCATGTCGCTGATGCGCGCCGGGGTGAAGGTGCGGATGTCGTTGCGCAAATAGCAGTGCGCGAACAGAAACCACTCGCTGTTGACGTTGGCCAAGTGATACGGGTCAACGACGCGCGATGCGGCCTTGCGCGCGCCCGGCTTGCGGTAGTTGAATTGGAGTTGCCGGTGGCCGGCTGCCGCCTTGGCCAAGGCGTCGATGACGTCCAGATTCAACACCGGCTCGGCGCTGGTCCGGAACGAGATGCTTTGATCGAACTCGTCGAGGTTGAACGAGAGGGTGTCGGTCAGCGAGTCGGTGATTTTACGGAAGGCGCTCATCAGCGGCTTCTCGAAGTTGGTGCCTCGGTACTGCTGCATCGCCTTCTCGGCGACGAGCATGGCGAACAACTCGCCCTCACTGATTTGCACGGTCGGGAATTGGCCAACCTCCCCGTCGTAGCAGTAGCCGTTGTACGCCGGCTCGAACACGACCGGCAACTCCATCCGGTCGCGCATGAAAGTGATGTCGCGATAAACCGTCTTGGTGGTGACCTCAAGCTCGGCGGCCAACTGGCTGGCGTTGGGATGGTTCTCGCCCTTGAGGAGATTGTGAATCTTGAGCATCCGCTCGATCGGCGGACGGGTGTTTCGCTGGGGGATTCGTTTAAGCTTGGTTGCCATGAACGACTGCCAAGCTAGGCTAAGCGCCCCACCCCAGCCAGCAAAAGCCGGAGACAAAAAAACGAACCCGAGCGGGTTCGTTCGTAAAAAATTAGCGCTTGGTCAGGCGTTACTTGAGCGTGTTCAGGAACTCCTCGTTGGTTTTGAACTTATCCAAGGCCTGCTTGAGCGTCTCCATGGCGTCAATCGGGTTCATGTCGGTCATGGTACGGCGCAGCTTGTGGATCGCGTCAAGGTGCTGGGGCGGAAACAGTTGCTCTTCCTTGCGCGTGCCGCTCTTCGGGATGTCGATTGCCGGATACACCCGGCGCTCGGCGAGTTTGCGGTCGAGCACCAGTTCCATGTTACCGGTGCCCTTGAATTCCTGAAAGATCAGCTCATCCATTCGCGAGCCGGTGTCGATGAGCGCCGTGGCAACGATCGTGAGAGAACCGGCCTCCTCTGTCTTGCGGGCGGAGGCAAAAATCTTGCGCGGAATCTCCAGCGCGCG